>ENA-UOUL01004942-UOUL01004942.1-bioreactor-metagenome-genome-assembly--contig:-NODE-4942-length-11889-cov-3.243989_pt1 | contig 11889 bp, 8 predicted proteins | sample MGYA00249838_ERZ747220 | MGnify/ENA primary metagenome ERZ747220 (study PRJEB28778, sample SAMN05720191) | bioreactor metagenome | isolation source: Anaerobic biogas reactor | place: USA:Washington...
CACCACGGGCCGGAGCCGGCGCCGCCGGCCCGGTAGGCGGCCGCCGGGCGGTGACATCCGTGCCTGCATTGCCCAGCATGTCCCGGCCCAGGCTGCCCGGACGCGCGGATGACCGATCCCATCGCCTACCACGCCGCGCTCGACGAGCGCATGGTCCGCGCCGCGCGCGGGCTGCGGGTGCTCTCGCTGGCCAGCTGGCCGGCGTCGGTGCAGCAGCGCTTCCTCGCCGACTTCGCCCGCGGCCGCGCCCGGCCGCCGGTGCACGCCTACCCGCGGCACGACTTCGACGCCCAGCGGCGCGAACTCGCGGCGATCGCCGCGGCCGCCGATCCGGCGCACCCGCTGGGCGCCTACCTGGTCGATTCGGCGCGCCACTGGGACCTGGCCGCGCGCATGCTCGAAGCGCTGGGCACGCGCGAGGCCGGCGCCCTGTCGGTGATGCTCTACGGCCACCCGCGCGACCCACTGCCCGGCGGCGGGCCGAGCGCGCGCGAGGCAGCCGCGCACTTCATCGGCATCGCCGACGAACTCGACCGCGAACTCATCGCGCCCGAGGAACAGGTGCGGATCTCGGCCACGGCCCTGCAGCTGCAGCTGCAGAACCAGCTCGATGCCTTCTTCGGCGGGCGCGTGGTGGCGGTCGAACTCGACCCGGACCTGATCGCCAAGGCCGCCGCAGGCGCCTTCCGCATCCGCCTGCGCGACGGCGCCGCGTTCAGCGACTACGACCAGGCCCAGCTGCTGCACCACGAGGCGCTGGTGCATTCGCTGACCGCGCTCAACGGCCGCGAACAGGCCGTGCTGCCGAGCCTGGCGCTGTCTTCGCCGCGGGTCACCGCGACCCAGGAAGGGCTGGCGGTGCTGGCCGAGCAGATCACCGGCAGCCTCGACATCGAGCGCATGAAGCGGGTCAGCCTGCGCACCGAGGCGATCGCGATGGCGCTGGAGGGCGCGGACTTCCTGCAGGTGTTCGGGCACTTCATGGAGGCCGGCCAGGACCCGTCGGAAAGCTTCGCCTCGGCCCAGCGCGTGTTCCGCGGCGTACCGGTGGAGGGCGGGAGCGCGTTCGCCAAGGACACCGTGTACCTGCGCGGCCTGGTCGAGGTCCACACCTTCTTCCGCCATGCCCTGCGCGAGGGCCGCCTGCGCCAGTGCCGGCGCCTGTTCGCCGGCAAGATGACGCTGGCCGACGTGGAGCGCTTCGAACCGCTGTTCGAGTCCGGCGCGCTGTCGCCGCCGCGCTGGCTGCCGCCGTGGGCCGCGCGCGCGAACGGCCTGGCCGGCCTGCTCGCGTTCTCGCTGTTCGCCAACCGCATCCGCCTGGACCGGCTGTCCGACGGCGGCGCGTGAGCCGCCGCCGCGGGTCGGCATGGCCGGCTCGCGCGCGCCGGCCTCGCCGGGGCCGGACCCGTCCGGCCTGCAGCGACGTCGTGGGGCGCAGCGCGCCATGGAGCGCCTGCGCGCTTTGCCGGGTTCCGCACCGCGGGCGTCCGGATCGTGCAGGAAGGGTGCGGGGCGAAGGGCTAGAATCGGGGTTCCACCGCCGCTGCACCGACCATGTCCGACGAATCCACGAACAGCACCGAAAGCGCGGAGTACTTCCGCAAGGCCGCGCTCGACTACCACCGGCTGGAGCCGCGCGGCAAGATCAAGGTGCAGGCCACCAAGCCGATGCTCACCCAGCGCGACCTGGCGCTGGCGTACTCGCCGGGGGTGGCGTACGCGTGCGAGGAGATCGCGGCGGACCCGACCCGCGCCAGCGACTACACCGCGCGCGGCAACCTGGTCGCGGTGATCAGCAACGGCACCGCGGTGCTGGGCCTGGGCGACATCGGCCCGCTGGCGGGCAAGCCGGTCATGGAAGGCAAGGGCGTGCTGTTCCAGAAGTTCGCCGGCATCGACGTGTTCGACATCGAGATCGACGAGAAGGACCCCGACAAGCTCGTCGACATCATCGCCAGCCTCGAGCCGACCTTCGGCGGCATCAACCTCGAGGACATCAAGGCGCCGGAGTGCTTTATCGTCGAGCGCAAGCTGCGCGAACGGCTGAAGATCCCGGTGTTCCACGACGACCAGCACGGCACCGCGATCATCGTCGGTGCCGCGGTGGTCAACGCGCTGGAGATCGCCGGCAAGAAGATCGAGGACGTCAGGCTCGCCACCACCGGCGCCGGCGCGGCCGGCATCGCCTGCCTGGACATGCTGGTGGCGCTGGGGCTGAAGCCGGAGAACATCACCGCCTACGACCGCGGCGGGGTGATCCACCCCGGCCGCGACGACCTCGACGACGCCAAGCGCCGCTACGCGCGCGACACCCCGCACCGCACCCTGGCCGAGATCGTGGCCGGCGCGGACATCTTCCTGGGCCTGTCGGCCGGCGGGATCCTCAAGCCGGAGATGGTGGCGTCGATGGCGGACAACCCGATCATCCTCGCCCTGGCCAACCCGTACCCGGAGATCCTGCCGGAAGTGGCGCGCGAGGTGCGTCCGGACGCGATCATCGCCACCGGCCGCTCCGACTACCCCAACCAGGTCAACAACGCGCTGTGCTTCCCGTACATCTTCCGCGGCGCGCTGGACGTGGGGGCCACGGCCATCAACGAGGAGATGAAGCTGGCCTGCGTGCACGCGATCGCGGCGCTGGCCAAGATGGAGTCGGGCGACCTGGCCACGGCCTACGGCGAGGAAGTGCCCAGCTTCGGCCGCGACTACATCATCCCGCGCCCGTTCGACCCGCGGCTGCTGACCATCGTGGCCACGGCCGTGGCCAGGGCGGCGATGGAAACCGGCGTGGCCACCCGTCCGCTGGCGGACATGGCCGCCTACGGCGAGAAGCTCTCGCAGTTCCACCACCGCACCGCGCTGGTGATGCGGCCGATCTACGACCGCGCCCGCGCCGACCGCCAGCGCGTGGTCTACGCCGAGGGCGAGGAAGAGACCGTGCTACGCGCGGTGCAGACGGTGGTGGATGAAGGCCTGGCCTTCCCGATCCTGATCGGGCGCCCGGAGGTGATCGAGACCCGGATCCAGAAGCTCGGCCTGAGGCTGGTCGAGGGCCGCGACTTCGAGCTCACCAACATCAACGACGACCCGCGCTTCCACGAGTACTGGCAGGAGTTCCATGCCATGAGCGAGCGGCGCGGGATCACGCCCGACTCGGCCAAGAACCTGATGCGCATTCGTTTCGTGCTGCTGGTGATGAGCGTGTCGAGTCTGGTGCTATGGAACTTCTTCTCGAATGGCACCACGCCCCTGTTCTGGGTCTTTGAGGTCGAGTCGATGTATTACGCGATCAACCGGACCCTCTTCATCCTCTCGATCGTCACGATGGGCACCGTCCTGATCAGTACTACGCGAAATGAGGAACTGGTCTTGGGGATGATCAAGCTGGGCCTGCCCTATCGCGTGGGCTTTGCCGTCTCGACCTCGCTGCGCCTGGTGCCCACGGTCGCAGCCAGCCTCGCCACGATCAGTCAGGCCCAGCGCAGCCGCGGGCTGGATCTCGATACCGGGAACATCATCGAGCGGATCAAGAAGTTTCTCCCGCTCCTGGTGCCGGTGTTCCTCTCCAGCATCCGCAACACCAACATCTTCGGCATGGCCCTTGAGTCGCGCGGATTCGGCGCACGTTCCGAGCGCACCAGCTATCTGCAGATGCAGATGCAGACGCTCGACTGGATCGTTCTGGCGGTAGCATTTGTCTACGTCGCCGCCAGCATCGGGATCGTCGTCGGCGTCACCGTCGCCGGCCTGGGGGCGTGGCTGCTGGTGCGGCGGGTCGATCCCTTCACCGGCGTGCTCGTGCTGGGGTACGGGCTGTTCATGGTCCAGGCGGCCCGCCGGCAGCGGGCGGTCGCGCCCGCGCTCGGGCGCCTGCGGGCGGCTCCGGAGGCGTCGGTGATGGTGCCCGACCCTCCGATCGTGCCCGAGTGGGCCACCGTCGGCGACGTGGTCACCTGGGCGGCCGCCCACCCAGGCCACCGGGCCTTCCCGGTGCAGGCCGCCGACGGACGGATCACCGGGGTGCTGACCGCGCCGCTCGTCGACGCGATCGACCCCGGTCGGTGGGCGACGCTGCGGGCGATCGACCTGGCGTGGCCGATCGACCGGGTGCCCCTCGCCGGGGCCGACGAGTCGGTGCTCGCGGTGATCCGGCGCGCGCCGGAGCCCGCGGTGCCCATCCTGGTGCTCGGACCCGACGGTCGGGTCGCCGGCGTGGCGTCCCCCGACGCCGCCGAGCGGGCGGGCTACGTTCCGCCCCCGTGACCGACGACCTGCCCGCCAGCCTCTCGTACCGCCTCGACGGCCCCGTCGCCGTCGTGACCCTCGACGACGGCAAGGCCAACGCCACCGGCCCGGCCGAGATCGCCGGCCTGGCGGCCCTGCTCGCGCGCGCCGAGCGAGAGGCCACCGCCCTGGTCGTCGCCGGCAACGCCCGGGTGTTCTCCGCCGGGTTCGACCTGGCCGTGATGACCGAGAGCGTGACCTCGATGCGCTCGCTCGTGACGGCCGGCGGACGCATGTGGATGGGCCTCTACGGCTCGCCCCTCCCGACGGTCTCGGCCTGCACCGGCCACGCCCTCGCCGGTGGGGCGGTCACGCTGCTGTCGACCGACGAGCGGATCGGTCCGAGCGACGCGCCGGCCAAGGTCGGCCTGAGCGAGGTCGCGATCGGGATGCCGCTGCCGGAGTTCGTGGTCGCCCTCGCCCGCGAACGGTTGTCGCCCCGCCACCTCACCCGGGCGGTCCTGGGCACGGTCTTCACCCCGGCCGAGGCGGTCGAGGTCGGCTACCTGGATCGCCTCGTCCCCCAGGCGGACGTCGTCGAGTCGGCGGTCGCCCGCGCCCACGAGCTGGCCGCGCTCGCGCCGGTCGCCGTCGGGCGCACCAAGACGACGCTGCGCCGCCCGACGATCGACGGCGTGCTCGGCCGCATCGACGACGACATGGCCACGATCGTGCCCCCGAACCCCGGCGGCTGACCGGGGAACGAGCCACCGGCTACTTCCGCGCCAGGCGGCTGAGGCGGCGGGCGGTCGCCGGCAACCGCTCGACCACGTCGTGGAACACCCGCGCCGTCTGGGCGGCGGCGGCCTCCTCCGACACGAACGCGACGAGCTGGCCGTGGATCTCCGGCGGCTCCGACGAGGCCTGTCCCGGGACCGACAGCCGCTCGGACGCCTCGCGGGTCGCGTCCTGGTCCAGGAGGAACAGCCACGAACCGGCGAGGCCGAGCGCCAGGTCGGTGCGGCGACCCTCGCGAGCGACGCCGTCCGCGCCGCCCTCCGCCTCGATCGTCGCGTGGGGTTCGCCGAAGGGGTTGAGCGGGGTGCGGGCCCGGAACGTCAAGCCACCCCACGTGAAGCTCCGGTCGCCGCCCTTGCCCTCGAGGCTGGAGAAGTCTTCCTCGACGAGCGACATCACGTGCCGCCCGCGGCCGTCGATGCGGAACATCTGCTCACGGGCCCCGACCACGACCGGCACCCGGGCGGCCCGGACGTTGCCGAGCGGCTGGAACCGGGTGGTCATCTTGTTGATCAGCACCAGCAGCAGCAGCGGGACGAGCATCCCGGCCAGCATCAGCCCCGCGGCCAGGACGAGCCGCTTCGCCTCGTCGACGCCCCGGGCCATCTCGAGCGAGAACGGCACGTCGGTCGCGATCGGGTCCTCGCCGCCCTCCGCGGCCAGGTACAGCCGGACGTGACCGGTGACCGACCCCGAGGCCCGCGAGCTGGCGTCCACCTCGACCGGCACGGTCAGCGGCGCGGTGATGGGCGTGCACCCACCCTCGCCCCGACCGATGCCGTCGGCCTCGATCGTGAACGAGCCCGCCTCGCTCGGCGCCGACCGGACGGTGATGTCGTCGAGCCACGCGCAGCCCGAGGCGTCGGCCGGCACGAAGCTCAGATCGCCCTTCGCCTTGCCGTCGCCGGTGATCGAGGACAGCTCGAGCCGGGGCGGCGCGACCTGCGGGTAGCCCTCCGGGCGGAGCACCGCCACGTCGACCTCCGGCGACACCGAGCTGATCCGCGCGCCCGAGGCGGTGACGGCCTCCATCCGCAGCGACACCCGGAGGCTGGCCGCGGTGACCGAGCGCTCGACGGTGTGCTCGGTCACGAACCGGTCGTCGTCGACCTCGAGCTCGACGGGCACGACCGCACCGGTGATCGGATCGGTGAGCGTGCCGGTGACCGAGACCTCGTTGAAGGCCTCGTCCGCCTCCTCGCCGTCGCGGGTGGCGATGGTGGCGGACAGGGTCCCGGGCTCGCCGAGGCGGAGCACGCTGTCGCCCGACAGGGTCGCCACCAGGTCGCTGAAGGTCAGCACGTGGATCGAGCCGGGCACGTCGCCCGAGCCGACGAGCGCGACGGTCCACTCACCCTCGCCGGTGCCGTCGTCGGGCACGTCGAAGTCGATGGTCAGCGCCTCGTCGGTGAGGCGGGCCACGCCGGTGGAGACGCCGCCGATCGAGTCGGGGCCGTCCTCGCCGTTCGCGATCTCGACCCGGTCGCCTTCGGGTGGCACCACCACGACCCGACCGTCGTCGCCCGGCACCGCCGCGAAGACGTGGACGCGACGCAGCGACGACGAGACGGTGAAGGTGATCGACGCCTCCTCGCACACGTCCGCGCACGGGACCGAGCGCACCGGTTCACCGGTCAGGGAGCCACCGCCGATACGCGACCCGACGAGGTCGAACGTGCGCAGCAGCTCGGCGGTGTCGGCCGCCGGCAGGTACACGCCGGGGGTGTCGGTCTCGGGATCGCCGCACGTGCGGTTGGGCGACCGGCCGACCGTCAACGCCTCCAGCAGGTCGGCCCCCTCGCCGAGCGGAACGGTGACCAGCGTGATGCGGTCGCCGCGAACCTGATCGGCCACCCCGCCCTCGCGGCACAGGGCGTCGATGCCGGCGCGGGTGACCTCACTGACGGCGTCCTGGTCGACCAGCTCGATGTCCGGCGCGTAGTCCTTGGTGAGCCCGTAGCGCTCCTGCTTCTCGGGGGTGTCGCGCGCGCCCAGCACGAAGTTGCCGTCGGTGAAGAGCAGGATCGACTTGCAGACCTCGCCGCCGGCGCCGGCGGTGGTCTCGGTGGCCCGGTCGGCCAGGGCCCGCCGGGCGCCGTCGAGGGCGTTGTGGAAGTCGGTGTCCATGCTGGCGTCGCGGTCGGCGAGGCTGGCCACCTGCTCGTCGACCTCGGCCCGGGTGTCCTCGGTGAGCGGCGTCCACTCCCCGACCGGGGCGAAGTCGAACGAGAACGCCGACACCAGCACGTCGATGTCGATCGCGGCGGCGTCTCCCTCACCCTCGCGGAGCCGGTCGAGGCTCTCGACGGCGACCTGGGCCGCCACGACCCGCTGGTCGTCGGGATCGGTCTCGCGGAGGCTGGCCGACTCGTCGACCAGCAGCACGACGAGCAGTCGACCGGACGCGCCGACGCAACCGGCGAGGCGGTCGAACGGGTCAACCTCGGTCTCCTCGCCCTCGGCGCCCTCGTCACCCTCGTCGGACGGCTCGTCGGCCTCGTCACCGGACCCGTCCTCCTCGTCGGCCTGGCGGGAGGGACGGTCCGCACCGGCGGGTACCGCCAGGACCACGCCGAGGCCGAGCACCAGGAGGACGGCGAGCAACGCCCGCGGGAGCGTGCGGTCGCGGGTCACGACGCCAGCTCCGTGGCGATCGCCCACACGTGGGCGCCGGTCACGAGGAACGCGGCGACCAGCAGCACCGGGATCAACCGCCCGACCAGGCCGGAGGGCCGGTACCCCGGCGACAGCCGGCGCTGGACGTCGACCCGGCGGAACAGGCCCACCGCCAGGATCACGACCACCGAGCAGAGGATGTACCCGACGACGTTCGCGGCCATGGTGCCGACCATCAGCAGGACGACGCCGGCCAGGATGCTCGCGGCGGCGACCGCCAGGATCACGAGCGGCGGCCCCGTCGCGTCGTCATCGTCGTCGGCCGGGGCCCCGGTGAGGGGTCCCGTGGTGGCGTCGGTCATCCCGTCGAACCCCCCATCGTGGTGCGGCAGGACGCTAGCCGACCTCCGGTGCCGGCCGGGCGGGGTGGAACCGCGTCGGGGGCTCGTGACGGATCTGGGCGAGGGCCTGCTCGGTCATCCACTCGTAGAGGTCGCGCAGCTCTGGCCGTAGCGGCGACGTGAGCATCCGCCCCGCGGCGGCGGCGTCGTCGGCCCGCCAGGTCGCACGGTCGACCATGAAGATGTCACGGTAGGAGCTGCCGGGGTACTCGACCTCGATGTCGACGACGGCCAGGTCGGCCTCGCGTGCGGCGTCGATCTGGCGGTGGATGCTGTTGCTGACCGAGACCATCGACTCGCGGCTGGCGACCAGCGCCTCGGCTACCTCGTCGTCCACCACGTGCTCGCCGCCGGCCAGGATCGATAGCTGCACCTCCCGGCGGAAGGCGTCGAGCGTCTCGTACAGCTCGGCGAGGTCGACGACCGGCACGCCCAGGTAGCGGACGACGGTCAAGACGGACCCCGCCACGGCAGCACGAACCACACCGCCTTGCCGCCCTCGACGGCCCGGGCGCCGAAGTCGGCCGCCATCGACGAGATCAGGTGGAGGCCGCGGCCGGAGGCCGCGTCGACGCTGTAGTCGCGCACCTGGGGCAGGGTCGGGTCGGCGTCGACCACCTCGACCCGGAGGTCGCGGTTCCGCGAGATGCTGACGGTGAACGGGGTACGGGCGTGCAGCACCGCGTTGGTGGCCAGCTCGCTCACCAGCAGGAGACACGTGTCGACCAGGTCGGGCGGCGCGCCCCAGTCGCCGAGCATCGACGCGCAGAACCGGCGCGCCCGACCGACGCTGCGCGCGTCGGCGTCGAGCCGGATCCGGTCCAACACGGGGCGTCAGGCTACCCCTGCGCCCACGGGACGCCCGGGACACCCGACCGGGCCCGACCGGGCGGGACTTGCCAGACTGCGGCGATGGGTTCGAGGAGCAGCAGGACGCGCTCGCCGCGACCGACCCGCGACGAGCGGCGGGCGGCCTTCCTCGACGCCGCCGTCACCGCGATCCGCCGCGACGGGCCGTCGGTCTCGATGGAGGCGATCGCCCGAGAGGCGGGCGTGACCAAGCCGATCCTGTACCGGTTCTTCGGCGACCGCGACGGGTTGCTGCGAGCCCTGAGCGAGCGGACGGCAGCCGAGGTCGACGAACGCATCCGGGCCGCGCTCGCGAGCGGCGCGGCCGGCGACGATCCGCGCGAGGTGCTGCGGTCGACGATCGACGCGTACGTGTCGCTGATCGACACCGAGCCCGACCTGTACCGCTTCGTGACCGACCAGTCGGGGAGCGGCCCGACGATCAGCGGGCTGTCGGCCGCGATCGCCCGCACGGTCGCCCTGGTGCTCGGCGAGGAGCTGAGGGCTCGCGGCCGCGACTCGGGCGCCGCCGAGCCGTGGGCCTACGGGATCGTCGGGATGGTGCACCTGGCCGGCGACTGGTGGGTGCGAACCCGCACCCTCCCCCGCGAGCGCCTGGTGACCTATCTGGTCGACCTGCTGTGGAACGGCTTCGCCCCCTTCGCCGGCGCCGAGGTCACCGACCGGCGGTAGGTCGCCGACCGAACGTACGAACGCTCAGGGGAAGCGGGCCCGGGCGCGGGCGTCGTACTCGGACGTGGCGAGCAGCTCGACCGCGAGGGCGAGGTCGCCGCGGGCCTGCACCCACGGTCCCCAGAACGAGAGGTCGCCCGCGCCGGCCGACCGGCCGAGGTACCGCGTGAACGCCGTCGCGGCCCAGTGGCGGCCGCCCTCGGCGGAACCGACGATCGACCACGCGATCCGGCCCGGCGCTTCGGGACGTCCGACCCAGTAGGCGACCTCGCCCGCGCCGGCGGTACGGCCGAGCGCGTCACGGTAGATCGCCGCGATCCACGCGGCGTCGTCGCCGGCGCTCGACCGGTACTCGGCGGACGCGAGCAGGGCGGCGCCGGTGCGCGCCTCGCTCCACGACGGGGCGGCGAGGCGGTCGGCCCAGTAGGCGACCTCGCCCGCGCCCGGGTTCCGACCGAGCAGGTCGCCGTACAGCGCGCGGACCGTGTGCTCGCGGGCCTCGGTCTGGGTGCCCATCGTCGCCGCGGTGGCGCGCCGGGTCGTCGCGCCCGACACCAGGCGGGCGGTGATCGCGTCGGCGTCGGCGGGGCCGCCGGGCGACCCGGTGAGGTCGACCCAGGCGGCGTCGACCCACGCGCCGTCCGCGCCGTTCAGCCGGATCGCCGACGACGGGGTCGACGTCGCGCCCGGTTCGCCGCCGTGGACCGGTGTCACCGTCGCCGCCAGGTCGACCTCGGTGGGCAGGCCGGCGACCACCACGGAGACGGCCGGGCCGTCGACCCTCACCGTCTCACCGCCGATCGCGACGTCGTAGGCGTCGGGGGCCACGCCATCGGCCCACGGCACGGGGGCGGTCCAGGTCACGGTGGCCGAGCCGGGGGCGGGCCCGGCGGCCGCCGCCACGTCGGTCGCCCGTCGCGGCGCCCGGTCGTCCCGGCACGGCTGGTTGCGGAGGCTCTGGGACTGCACGGTGACGCCCTCGACCGAGCACGACGGCGCCGTCGACGGCAGGTCGGCCGGGTGGGCCGAGGCGGGTAGCCGCGGCAGGGCCAGGCTCGACGGGTGGTCAGCGCTGTGCGCGACCTCGTTGGTCGACGTGCCCTCCAGCGACGTGAACTCCCAGAACGGCTGGTTGCCGCCGGGAGCCTCGATGCTGAGTCGCAGGCTCGAGCCGGGCCGGACGACGTGCGCGAACGGGAACGAGGCGACCCGCACGGGCACGAACTCACCGGCCGGGAGGTCCGCGGCATCGGCCTCGCGGTGGGTGTGGACCGGGTGGAGCTCGGTGCTGCGCGCGGTGTCGAGGGCGCGACGGCTGGCGCGCAGCCAACCGCTCTGGATGTAGACCTCCTGGCCATCGGGGCGGACCTCGGTGAGAACCACCTCCAGGTCGGTGTCGACCGCGGTCGACCTCAACCAGAGGTCGACGCTCGCCCGCCCGGCGTAGACCTCGGTCGTCTCCGCCTCGGGGGTCGTGAACGTCAGGTGGGTCCGCTCCCCGGGCGACTCCCAGTGAACGTCGGGGTGGCGCTTCCACATGCGGTCGGTGCCGCCGTCGAAGGTCGACTTGCGTCCCTCGTCGGGGTCGTACCGGTACGCGGTCGCGCCGCGCGGGTCGTCACCGGTGATCGTGGGGGCGTCGGCGGCGAGGCCCCCGTCGGGCTGGAGGTACCAGCGCTCGACGGTCGTGCCCGGCACCGGGTAGGCGGAGTAGAGGCCGTCCGCGGTGGCGTAGGGCCCACCTTCCAGACCGGCGACGCCGCCGACCTCGTAGCGGATGCGGATCGGCTCCTCCTGCTCGTAGGCCGCCTTGGCCTCGGCGAAGGACCCGTAGCCGTCGAAGCGGTTGGGGACGACGTTGATCGGCGGGTCGAAGATGCCGCCGAGGGCGGCGGGCAGGATCAGGTTGAGGGTCGTGAGGTCGGGGATCTGCTGCCCGACGTAGAAGTCGACGAACTCGACGACCCGGGGCAGCTCGGTGGGCCCCATCGGTTCGACGTGGGTGCCGTTCGAGAACAGGGCGCGGAACGGGACGCCGTTGTCCTGGAACCGCAGGGCGAGGTCCACGGCGCTGCCGCCGGTCTGCTCGTCCTGGAACTGCGACGACAGGTAGGTCGGCACGTCGATCGAGTCGACCAGCCCGTTCATGTCGAGGTACCGGTAGCCGTCCTCCATGAAGCGGACCGGCTGGATCTCCGACTCGATGTCCTGGCTCTGGAGGCGCAGGCGCTGGTTCTCGGCGCAGACGGTGTCGCCGCCCTCGATGCGGTCGCGGGCCCACGGCCGGGCGGCCGGGCGCGCCGCC
>ENA-UOUL01004943-UOUL01004943.1-bioreactor-metagenome-genome-assembly--contig:-NODE-4943-length-11888-cov-3.514774_pt1 | contig 11888 bp, 6 predicted proteins | sample MGYA00249838_ERZ747220 | MGnify/ENA primary metagenome ERZ747220 (study PRJEB28778, sample SAMN05720191) | bioreactor metagenome | isolation source: Anaerobic biogas reactor | place: USA:Washington...
CGTTGGTGGCAGCAACGATCCCGGGCCTCGGATCGCCGGCAAGACGCAGGCAGTAGTAGACCCTGCCCGCTGTGTCTTGCTGGGGCACCCATTGCCCATTGGATAGGAGGAACACGCCGCTGTCCTGCGTGCCGGCGTAGAGCTTGCCGTCCACGTCGCGCGCAACTGTACGAGCGTCCAGGAAAGCACCAACAGGGCTCCAGGCTGCGCCACCATCCGTGCTGGTAAAAACGCCTCCGGTGCGCGTCGCGGCCCAAATTACCTGAGAATTGGTCGGGTCGAACTCAAAGTCGTAGACCCTGTGACCCCAAAGGCCGGCGCCGGCCCAGCTGTCCCCACCGTTTGTGGACATGAAGACGCCGTTTCTGGTTCCGGTGAGGATTCTCGTTCCCTGAGACCGGATCGAAAGTACTTCCCGGTTGTCCAGCCCCGAATTCACCGCGCTCCACGACTCGCCGGCAGCCTCAAACCGGTACACGCCACCACTGTTGGTGCCCGCGAAAAGCCGGCCCGAGGCATCACATTCCAAAGCGGTGACGAACTGATCTCCCAAGCCACTGTTGACCGCCAACCATGAGGTGGTCCCAGCGCGGAACATGCCGCTGCCCCAGGTGCCGGCAAAAACCTGGCCCGATGGGCAGACTGCAACCGTCATAACCTCGCGATCGGATAGCCCCTGGTTCGCCAGCCAAGGGGTAGTTTCCCAAGAACGTCCCCCATTAAGGCTGCGGTACACACCCCCGATAGATGGGTGATCGACAGCTGCATAGACGATATCGGGATCTGCCGGCGAGACTGCCAGCCATCTGGCATCTCCTTCTATCTGAGCAACCTGCTGCCAGACGTCATCCGTCGAGACGGCGTCAGCCACTACCGCAGAAGGCGGGTAGAGCCAAAACGTGCCAAACGGAATCAGGCTGGAGATCAGCAGCAACCGCAAAAACACCTGCCGGAATCTTCTCTGGATTACACTTCCCTGCATCTCAGCACTCCAATCAAGTGGAACTGGCCCATGAACGATGGGCCAGTTCCCGTGGGCAATCCGTCGGAATTGCCCTTCTCCATATCTAGGGTTTTGGTGGCGGTGGTTGTGATGGCGACGAGTAGCTAAGCCGCTGCGGTGCACTCTGTGCCGGTTGGATCAGCCTGACATACGGCGTCGTCTGGACGACGATCACAGTCCAGTAGAAATCGCTGCTGGTTAGCTGCGCGGTTGACTGAAGAAAATCCACATTCGCTGTGAGAGACGTCTCTGTGGTGGTGGCTGCGATACCACGGGCGGCGGCTGGATCTTCGCCGAGATTCCACCACACCACCTCATACGCTGCGCCAGGCGGCAGGGGACTACCAGGCCGCCACGCGAAATTCACGTTACCCCTGCGCGATTCTCCGGGAGACGGCTCGAGTGGAACTGGCGCGCTGACGCTTATCGACGTCGGCGAGGGTCGAGGGGGCACCGGGACGGCCGCATCTGCAGGACTGGTCACCTCTTGAGTGGGCGCGAGCGTCACCGTGGCCGTGGGGGTTGGGGTCGACGACGGCTCCGGAGTCGGTGAGGCGGTAGGCGTCGATGTGGGCGCCCGGGTTTGCGTCGCAGTGGGCGCCGGCGTGGGCGTCTTTGTCGAGGTAGAGCGGCTTGCCGCTGTCTCTGAGGCTCTGGCAGGGAGACTCGTAGCCTGGGTGGTCTCAGCCGCGGCGGCAACCAGGATGGGCGTCGGTGAAGAGCTCCCCACTCCGAGAGGGGTTGCCTGACCGCTGCTCGGCGTCGACGCGCCCGGTGTCAATGCCTGTCCGGACTGGTTTCCCGCCGGCCGGATTGCGGTTGCAGCAGGGGGCTTTCCTGACGCCGATTGTGGCCCTCTCACCAGCGAAAAAAGCAGCCAGACAGCCAAGACAATCCCGAGAACGCCGGCAGCCATGACGAGCAGCCTTCTCAGGTTTGGCACCTGGAGCGACCGGCGCGTGACAGCCGGGGCAGAGGCCACTGCCTCAGCAGAGGCCACCGCTGGCGCGGAACTCTCAGCCGGCGCGGGAGTCACCGCTGACGCGGGAACCACTGCCGGCGCGAGGGGCACGGCCGCAGCGTCCATCTCGACCGGCGTAAGCTGTCCCTGCACCCATGCGATCAAAGCCTCACATGCGCCGATGTGGCGGTCAAATTCTGAAATGATTTGCTGCCGGATCTCGACCTCGCGCCGAAGCTCTGCTTCGGTTGCCGGCCACGTGTCACGCTGCTCGCTTGAGGGACCTTCTTCAAGCAGCTGAAGCGTATCGTCGAGCGCCCGGGCATTGATATCACGCTCCGAAAGTAGCTGGTTGTAGTACTCAGTGGCATCCACCAGCACCGCGCGGAAATCCGCCTGAGATCGCGACTTCGCGATACGATCATTCAGGCGCTTGCTGTTCTTGTTGACCCATGTCGCCAGCATACGCTGCTGGTTTACATCGAGCATCGATAACCTCCAGCGAGTCCGCGTCACTCCGTACGTGAGAGCCGGAGACTGTCCAGAGACGCGAACGACCTCCTCGGTTTAACCTGGAACGGCTCATCAAATCAGGGACTTACCAGGCTGCCCGCCGAGAACATCTCTGGTCGCAGTACCGGTCGGTCTCAGGACCGAGTGGCGGTCTCAAGACCAAACGGGGCTTTGTCTTATACATCGCGAATGCTACCATAAAACACCCGCAAGGGGAAACTGGTTGGTGGGTGTCATGGGGCAAAGGCATACTAAAGCCAGAAATTAGCGCTGTATGACGAGCTGACCATGGCAGAGAACCTGGCTTTCTATGCCGGCATCTTCGGCCTGTGGTACAATCAAGACGATGCTTGCGGCTGCGTGCCGGCGGCTTTTTGCCGAGAGGAGAAAGTGAATGAACGCCAGAACCTGGAACCATCGAGGTTCGTATCGCGTCGCGGTAATTGCGTTGGTAGCGGTGCTGTTGACGGGCGCCCTGTTGGCGCCGGCTGCGGCTGCGCAGGACCCGGCCGGCCCTGAGCTGACCGTGCTCACCCGGGCGCTCAATGTGCGCTCGGGACCGGGGACCAATTACCCGGTTATCGGCGGACTCAAACAGGGAGACAGCGCTGCAATCGTCGGCCGGCACTCGGCGAGCGGGTGGTGGCAGATCGCGTTGGCCGGCGGGAAGACAGGCTGGGTGAGCGGCTCAACCGCGCTGGTGAAGGTCAGCGGCGCAACGGACACAGCGCCACAAGTGGCGGCGCCCGCCGTTCCTGCCCGGACCGCAGCCACTGGCCCAACTCCTGGGACCGGCAAGACCATTGTTTTCCAGGAAAGCAGCGGCGGCGGGATCTATGTGATCAACAGCAATGGATCCGGGTTGCGCAGGCTGACGACAGGCATGGATCCGGCGCTGTCGCCCGACGGACGCAGGGTGGCTTTCACGCGGTGGTCGGGCAGCGGCGACGGTTCGGCGGGCAGCCTGTGGATCATCAATGTCGACGGCAGCGGTGAGCGGCGGATATCCGATGATCTTCGCCAGCCAAAGTCGCCCACGTGGTCGCCCGACGGTACGCAGATTGTCGTCAACCGGCAGGCCGGTGGGCGAGTCGGAACGCAGGTCGTGCCGGTCTTTCTGTACCCGCCGACTTCTGCGGTCACGCTCTTCGATTGTCCATGGATCATCCAGACACCGGAGGGCCCAAAAGAGATGATGGTGCCGTGCTATAACCTGCTTGGCGATCCATGGTGGTCCCTGCGCGTCATCAACGTAGCTGATGGCACGTCACGAGACCTGCCGAGCGATGTCTATGCCTTCTCGCCCACCTGGAATCCGACAAACGACTGGCAGGTGCTCTATAAAGCGCGCACTGGTCTGCAGAACATGGATGTCAAGCGCGACGCCAATTGGGCATTGACGACGGATGCCTATGACCGGTCGCCAGCCTACTCACCCGATGGCACCAAGATCGCGTTGGCCTATCACCAGCACGATCACCTGGAAATCCACATCATGAATGCCGACGGCAGCGGCCGGAGGCGGCTGACAGAAACGCCCCTGAGCATCGCGGTCGACGCACGGCTCAAGGGCCAGCCGGCCCCACAATGGAACAACGCCTCCCCGGCCTGGTCGCCCGACGGCAAGCAGATCGCCTTTGTCACGGACCGCACGGGCAAGTGGGAGATTTGGGTCATGAACGCGGATGGGAGCGCACAGCGACCGCTCTTTGCTGCAGGCGCCCTGAAGGGGATCGACCTGAAATATGACAAAGTAGACGAGCGCGTCCTGTCCTGGCGATAGCCAGAACGGCAATAGCACGAGGACCGGCCGGACAATCGGTGGAGGATATGGAAGCGCACCCGTGCGCTAGCGTATTTCATCTTGATCCTGCGTTTGTGCGGCCGGCCTACGATAGCCTCGGCTTCACGGCTGTGCCGGGCAGCACCGCAGGGCTGCTCGGCCGCGGTCGCGGCTGGACTTCAACCGCCGAAGGTTGGCCTTCAACCGCCGCCATCAAACTTGCGCCCCAGGTGGAGGCTGCGAGCGCAGCCTTTGCCGGACTACCACAACAGTATCGCAAGGTCGTCGTAATCCTGGTTGACGGCTTTGGATGGCGCTTCTTCGAGCAATTCGCCGGCTCCTACCCTGCACTGCGCCGCTTTCAGGATCACGGCACGGTCACCAAGCTGACATCCCAATTTCCATCGACCACCGCCGCGCACATCACCTGCCTGCATTCTGGCCTGGAGGTGGGACAGAGCGGCATCTATGAATGGCAGTATTACGAACCGGCGGTGGAGGCTGGCCTTCAGCCTTCGGAGGCTGCCAGTGCAGCCTTACCCATCATCATCCCGCTGCTCTATTCATTTGCCGGCACGAAGGAACGCGAGCAACTCAAGGCCGCGGGGATCGATCCGGCGCTCATTCTGCCCGACCGAACGCTCTACCGGGAGCTGTCCGAGGTTGGCGTGACGTCGACGGTCTTCCAGCACAGAGAGTATACTCCGTCCACCTATTCCGACCGCCTCTACCGCGGGGCGACGCAGGTGGGCTACCACACTTTGCCCGAGGCGCTGGTCAACTTGCGCACCGCGACTCTCCGGTCGCAACCTCCGGCCTATTTCGTACTCTATTTCGACCGGATCGATGCCCTTGCCCATGTGTACGGGCCGGCCTCACCCCAGCTCGAAGCCGAAATCGACGCGTTCCTGGTGACGTTGGAGCGCTTGTTCCTGTCGCAGGTCGGAGGCGACGGAGACACGCTGGTGCTGGTGACCGCGGACCACGGCGAGGTGGAGGTCGACCCCGCAACGACCATCTATCTCAATACGGATCCGGCCTTCCGCGGCATCGAGCGCTATCTCAAGGTTGACCGGTTGGGCCGTCCCCTGGTCCCTGCAGGTGCGCCTCGCGACTTCTTCCTGTATGTGCATGATGACAGGGTCGAAGAGGCCCAGGATTTTCTGGCCCGGCGACTGGCGGGCCGTGCTGTCGTTTACCGCACTGCGGATCTGATCGCATCCGGGTTTTTCGGCGCCCAACCTCCCGCCGAGCCCTTCCTGCGACGCGTTGGCAACCTCGTCATCCTGCCCTATCACGGGGAATCGGTCTGGTGGTACGAGAAAGGACGATTCGAGCAGACCTATTATGGATACCACGGCGGCCTGACGCCCGATGAAATGGAGATCCCCTTGTTGGCCTACGCGGCCTAGCGGCCGCTGACTTTCTCACCTAACAGACTCAAAGGAGCCCCCCAACGCATGAAGACCGCCAACTCAGTCTCGTTCAACTCGCCGCAATTTGCCGTCCTGTCGGAATCGCAGATGCAGGATCTGCATCTGGCTGCGCTGGAAACGCTGCGCCGCACAGGCATCCGCTTCTTCCACGCAGAGGCAATCGAAATGTTGCATAAGGCCGGAGCCTTCATCTCGGACGGCAACCTGGTCAAGATAACCGCTGCAATGGTGGAAGATGCCATCGCCACCGTGCCCAGCCGGATCATCATGTGTGACCGCGATGGTGCACCGTCCGTCTTTCTCGAAGGCACGCGGGTCAACTTCGGCACCGGTTCAGACTGTCTGAACTATCTGGATCCCCACACGGGTGAGCACCGGCCGTTCACCCAGGCCGACCTCATCGCCGGTTATCGCCTGTGCGACGCGCTGCCCAACATCGGATTCGTGATGTCCATCGGCATCCCCTCCGACGTGCCGGCGCACGCAACGTACGACGTGCAGATGGCGCTGATGCTGGAACACACGCGCAAGCCCCTGGTGTTTGTCACAAACGACAGGGAGAGCTGCCAGCGGGCCATCGATATGGCAGCCGCGGTCGCGGGCGGCTACGAGGCCCTGGCCGAGCAGCAGCACATTCTGCTCTACTCCGAGCCCAGCTCGCCGCTCAAGCAATCAGAGACGGCTGTGGACAAGCTGCTGCTGATGGCCGATTACCGGCTGCCAGTCGTACACTCGCCAGGTCCACAGATGGGCGCGACTGCGCCGATCACCATGGCCGGCGGGCTGGTCATGTCGATCGCCGAGATCCTGAGCAGCATCGTGGTGCACCAGCTGCGCCGCCCGGGTGCGCCGTTCGTCTTTGGCGCAGGCCTGCATCATATGGACATGGGCGCGATGCAGATCTGCTATGGCTCGCCGGAATTCCAGCTCACCAAGGCCGCGGTCGCGCAACTGGGCCGCAGATACGGCATCCCCACCTGGGGCTATGCCGGCTGCTCCGACGCCAAAGTCCTGGATGAGCAGGCCGCGGTCGAGGCGACCATGGCCGTGATGATGGCGAAGTTCACCGGCGCCAACCTGATCCACGATGTTGGCTACATGGAGAGCGGCCTGACAGGCTCCTACGAGATGATCGTCCTGACCGACGAGCTGGTGGCGATGACCCATCACCTGATGAAGGGAATCGACGTCAACGACGAGACGTTGATGGTGGACGAGCTCCATCGCGTCGGGCCCGGCGGCCACTTCCTCGAAACAGAAGCCACGCGCGCCCATTACCGCGAGTTCTGGTTCCCCAAGCTGCTAGACCGCAAGATCCGGCCCCAGTGGCTGGCCGCGGGCAGCACCACCTTGGGCCAACGCCTGAACGCCAGGGTCAGAAAAATCATCAAGGACTATCAGCCTGAACCGCTCGCGCCTGAGAAGAAGCTGAAGGTGAAGGAAATCCTGGCAACAGTATGGGATTGATCGGAGGTGCTCCATGTCCTCGGTTAACCAGTTCTCAGGGCAACTCTTACGGTCCGGTTTGACCTGGCTCGGCCGGCGCAGGCTGCCCCAGGTCAGCGGCAGCCTCGCTCTCTCGGGGCTCGCGGGCCGCGTTGAGATCATCCGGGATCGTTGGGGCGTACCCCACATCTACGCCTCAGACGAGCTTGACGCCTTCTTTGCGCAGGGGTTCGTACACGCGCAGGACCGGCTCTGGCAGATGGAGATCAATCGCCGGCTTTCACGGGGGCGCCTGAGCGAGCTGCTCGGCAGCCTGGCGTTGGATACGGACCGCGCCAGCCGCACGTTCGGCTTCGACCGGCTGGGCCGTGCAGACTGGACCCTGATGGCGGAAGCGGACCGGTCAGTGGTCCGGGCATACACCGCGGGCGTCAATGCCTGCCTCCTTCCACAGAATGGCAAGGCCCCAAAGCCGGTCGAATTCACGCTGCTGCGCCAGAGCCCTGAGCCGTGGCAGATCGAGGACACCCTGGCCTTCAGCCGCGTGATGGGCTGGCAGATGTCGCACGCCTGGTACGGCGAAATCATACGCGCTCAGTTGATCGCTGCGTTGGGACCGGAGCGAGCCGCAGAACTCGAAATCACGGACGCGAGAGAAAACCCCGCGGTGTTGCCGGCCGGGATCGAGATGAACCGGCTGGCAGAGGAGGCGCTGCTGGGTGTAGGGGATCCGTTTCTGAAGCGGCGGATGGGCAGCAATTCGTGGGCAATTGCTCCCGAACGCAGCGCCACGGGACGCCCGATCCTGTGCAATGACATGCATCTGCAGCTCACCGTGCCCGGCACCTGGTACGAGGTTCACCTGGAGGCCGGCGACCTGCAGGTGACCGGGGTTTCGCTGCCGGGGCTGCCAGGAGTAGTCGGCGGCCACAATGCTCATGTCGCATGGGGCATCACCCTGGCCTTCACGGACTGCGAAGACTTGTTCGTGGAGAAGTTCGACCCAGCGGATCCCCGGCGCTACCAGGTTGGGAGTGATTGGCTGGAAGCCGAGGCGATCCCGGAGACGATTCGGGTCAAAGGCCAGTCCGAGCCGCACATCGAGCCGGTGACCATCACCAGGCACGGGCCTGTGATCTCGGATGTGATCGGTGAGCCGGCCCAGCGACTGGCAGTCAATTCGATGGCCCTCCGCCCCAATCCGGCACTCCGGGGCTGGTTCAGTCTGAATCGCGCCCGCAACTGGGATGAGTTCGTCGAGGCGATGCGTTGTATCGAAGCGCCCCAGCTCAATTTCTCCTATGCCGACGTGGAGGGCAACACCGGCTACTGGGTGACCGGCAAGGTGCCGGTGCGCGCCCGGGGCCAGGGAATGGTCCCCGCGCCCGGCTGGACGGATGAGTATGAATGGATTGGCGAAGTGCCTTTTGAGGAAATGCCGCACGCCTTGAACCCGCGCGCCGGCTATGTGGTCCACTGCAACAATCGGATCGCGGGTGACGACTACCCTCATCACCTGGGCAGTGTCTGGATGAACGGCTATCGGGCGCGGCGCCTCGCCGACATGATCGAGAGCAAAGATAGGGTAACGCTCACCGACTGCTGCGACATGCAGATGGATGTCACCTGCCTGCCCGGCATCGAGCTCGTGCGGCTGGTGCAGGAGGTGTATCCCCACGCCGGCGGCCCAGGCCAAAGCGACGACCTGGTCCTGGCGCTACGTCTGCTCAGCGCGTGGGACGGCCGGTTGACCACCGACTCGGTGGGCGGCAGCCTCTACGAAGTCGCGCGCAGAGCCCTCGTGCAGAACCTCTTCGCGCCCGTCCTGGGGCCCGAGTTAACCCCGCGATGGCTGGGCAGGGCGTTTCATCCGGTCCTGATGTTCGTCCACGAATTCTACGGACATGACACCGTGACGCTGCTGCGCCTGCTGGGTGATCCCGAATGTTGGTGGATCAAGCAGTCAGGCGGCCGCGAGATGCTGCTCGAGCGCTCCCTGACCGGTGCTGTGGCATTCCTGCGTTCTGAGCTCGGCCCGGATCCGGCGAGCTGGCAGTGGGGCCGGCTCCACCGGATCACCTTCGGGCATGCCCTGGGCGTGCAAAAGCCGCTGGACCAGGTTTTTAACCGCGGACCCGTGCCCATCGGCGGTGATACGGATACGCCGCTCCAGACTGCGTGCTTGCCCGGCCCTTCATATGATAACAACGCGTGGACGCCATCGATGCGCATTGTGATGGACCTGGGCGACCTGTCCAACAGCCGGGCGGTTTTTCCGATCGGGCAGTCGGGCCAGCTCGGCAGTCCGCATTACGACGACCTGGCCGAACCATGGAGCAAGGGGGAGTATCACCCGATGCTGTGGACGCGCGACCAGGTTGAAAAGCATGCTGAAGCGAGTCTGACACTGATGCCAACGCCCTGACGCAAACACAATACAACTCACTGGTCCTGCACCGGCCTTGTGCTCCACGTGTGATGTCAGGGTTGGCTCGACCAGCAATATACAATGGAAGCCCGATGTCGACTGTGCCATTATTAATGCTAACGACATCGGGCTAATTTATGCCTGTCGCCCTTTTGGGTCTATAGTATCGTCGGTAGTTTTGTTGGCTTTATGGCCAGCCAGAAAGGATGCACTTATGAAGACAGTCAACGCACAGGTCCCGGTACGCGGGCTGGAGGGAGTCATTGCCGCTGAGACAAGCATCTCGTATGTGGACGGGGTGCACGGCCGCCTGTTGTACCAGGGATACGACATCCACGACATCGCCGAGGAGATGAGTTTCTCGGAGACGGTGTTTCTCCTGTGGCGCGGCCGCCTGCCATCGCGAGCGGAACGCGACGCCTTCCGCTCCGAGCTGGTTGCGGAGATGCGGCTGCCCAGTCAAGTCGTCGAAATGCTCAGGCTGACGCCACGCCACAGCCATCCCATGGCCGTCCTGCGGACTGCGGTCAGCATGTTGGCCAACTTCGACCCCGATGTGGAGGATATCTCGCCGGCCGCTAACTGGCGCAAGGCGCGGCGCCTTGTGGCCCAGGTGCCCACCATTATCGCTGACCTGCACCGCATCCGGACCGGCATGCCGCTGCTGTCGCCCGACCCCAACGACGACGTGCCCGCGAACTTCCTGTACATGCTCCGCGGCACGCCGCCCACGCAGCTGGAAGGAAAGGCGATGGAGGTGCTGATGGTGCTGCTGGCGGATCACGAGCTCAATGCCAGCACCTTCACGGCGCGCGTGGTGGCCAGCACCCTGAGCGACATGCACTCCGCGTTATCCGCCGCGATCGGATCGCTGAAGGGTCCCCTGCACGGCGGCGCGAATCAGCGCGTGATGGAGATGATCCTGGACATCCCCGACCCGGAGACGGTCCAGGCATACATTGCCGGCATGTTGGAGAGCAAGAAGAGGATCATGGGCTTCGGCCATCGCGTCTATCGCACGGAGGACCCGCGCACGCAGCACCTGCGCTACTACTCCGAACAGCTCTGCAAGACGCAGAACCAGATGCACCTGCACGATATTGCCCAGCGGGTGGAGCAGGAGGTCCTGCGGGCCAAGGGCATCTACCCGAACGTCGACTTCTACTCGGCCACGGTCCAACACGCGATGGGGATTCCGCCGGAGTACTTCACAACCGTGTTTGCGGCCGCGCGTACCGCAGGCTGGATCGCGCACATCCTGGAGCAGTATGCCGACAACCGGCTCATCCGGCCCACCTCCATGTACGTAGGGCCCATCGATCTCTCATTTGTGCCCGTCGATCAGCGCAACAATTCCGTTGTGCCGGATTCCATTCCCCCGAGCCGGTAAAGAAGCGCGACGGACTGCCGGGCATTTCCCTGCAAAGAGCCATCTGCATCCTTAGGGCGCAGATGGCTCTCACAAGTGGTCACACGGCCCTGGGCCCGATCGCCCATGCGCTCATACGGATCTTGCCCCGGGCCAACATCACGCCGGGGCGCCCGCGAAAGTTCCGGCCCCGGAAAAAACGAGCCCGGCTTGCGCCGGGCTCGAGGTCCGTGTTCCGGAACCGGTGGATCAGTTGAACTGGTAGGAGAACTGGACGAACACCTCGCGTCCGATCGGGCTGTATGCACGCCAGAAGAACGGGTACGAGTTGAACGAATCGTCTTCCGGGTGCAGCTTGTCGAGGACGTTGTTCACGAACAGGCCGACCGTGGCGTTGTCCGTGATCTTCTTCTGGACGTTGGCGTTCCAGATGATGTACGGAGCGATGCGCCCGGTCTCCTCCCAGTTCGGCAGCGAGCCCCAGCGGTAGCCGTAGATCGAGGCACGCCAGTCGTCCTTGGTCCAGGTGGCGGTCCAGTTCACGCGGCTGCGGAAGTTGAAATACTGCAGGTGGTCGCGCGTATTGATGACCGGGCTGCCCGGGAAGTCCTGCTCCTCCATCTTCAGCACGTGCGTCCAGCCGAGGTCAAGGTCGAAACGGCCCAGGCGATCGGTGTCGAACCAGTACTTCCAGGTTGCGTCGACGCCGGAGGTTTCGACCTTTGCCTGGTTGAACGGGACGGAGCGGAACTGGTCGATCTCGTCGTCACCCGCGACGAATTCGCCGACATGACCCGCCACCTGGTGCAGAAGACGCTGACGCCGGTGCGCAAGGCCTTGCGCGACGCCGGGCTGACGCCGGAAGAGATCAAGGGCGTGGTGATGGTCGGCGGCGCCACGCGGATGCCCCACATCCAGCGCGCGGTCGCTGCTTTCTTCGGCCAGGAGC
>ENA-UOUL01004949-UOUL01004949.1-bioreactor-metagenome-genome-assembly--contig:-NODE-4949-length-11879-cov-5.356804_pt1 | contig 11879 bp, 6 predicted proteins | sample MGYA00249838_ERZ747220 | MGnify/ENA primary metagenome ERZ747220 (study PRJEB28778, sample SAMN05720191) | bioreactor metagenome | isolation source: Anaerobic biogas reactor | place: USA:Washington...
GCATTGTCGAGAAGTATGAAGGATCGCTGGCCCGGATGGACCAATATGCGGTCGGCGATCGCCTGGTCATCTTCTTCGGCGCGCCGCGCGCCCACGAGGACGACCCGATCCGCGCCATCCATGCGGCCCTTGAGATGGCGGTTGTCACACGAGACCACTTCTCGGCACTCCAGACTCCCATGGGCATCTACCGCTTCCGGCAGCGCATCGGCATCAATACCGGCACCTTGTTCGCCGGGAACGTTGGCGCGCCAGACCTGCGCCAGGAATATACGTTGATGGGCGATGATATCAACACTGCTGCCAGGCTGATGTCCTATGCCGATTGGGGCGACATCTATATCAGCAACAAGACCGGGGAATTCGCCAGAGCCTTCTTCGAGCTAAGCGAGCCCTTCGATCTCAAGGTCAAGGGCAAAACAAGCGTGATCACGACCTTCAAGGTGCTCGGTAGCCGCCGCGAGGTGGGACGCACCAGAGGGCTCTCCGATAGCGGCACGCCCCTCGTCGGTCGGGAGTCGGCCCTGGCATCGCTGCAAGCAGTCAGCGAGCAGTGGACGGTAGGGCGAGGGCAGATTGTCGCGGTGACAGGCGGCACCGGACAGGGCAAGACCCGCCTCATTCGCGAGTACAAGAACTGGCTCGAACAGAGTCGCTCTCCAAACACAGCCACCCCCAAATTCACGTGGATCGAGGCACGCTCGCTTTCATTCAGCGAACAGATGGCCTATTGGCTAGCCCAGGAGCTCTTCAGGAATCTGCTGGCCATCGAAGCCGATACAAGGCCTGACGACCAGCTATTCACGCTCTGGGAACAGGGAGAGGCCTTGCTGGGCAAGGAACGAGCGCGAGAAGCCGTCCCCTTCCTGGCCGACATGCTGGGCCTGGCCCTGGAGGGAGACTGGGCCAGCGTCGTCTCTGAACTGCCCCCCAAGGTGCGCCAGAAGGAGACATTCTGGGCGGTCCGCGAGATGCTGACCGCTATCGCGAGGACTTCGCCTCTGGCCATCGTGCTCGATGACCTGCATTGGGCCGACGAGGCGTCCCTGGCCATGATCTCCGAGTTGCTGAGCGTGACCGATCAGGCCCCGGTGTTAGTCCTAACTGCCTTTCGCGACCGCCGTGACAAGGGGTGTTGGGACCTGCGCAATCACGCCCACGCACACTATCCACATCGCACGCGGGAGATAGCGCTCCAGGGGCTGGACCGTGCCCAGAGCCAGGCGCTGTTGGAGGGACTGCTTCCCGGCGCCAGGTTCGACATGGATACCCTCCGCAAGATCATCGACAAGGCGGCTGGCAATCCTCTCTACCTGGAGGAGCTGGCCCGCTCTCTCATCGAGACCGGCGCGGTCATCCCGTCTGAAGGCAGGGAGCCCGGGATGCCGGTACACTGGGCAGTCAACACCTCCATCGGTGAGATCACCGTGCCTGACACGCTGCGCGCCGCGATCGTCTCCAGAATCGATCGTCTCTCCGAGGATGCGCGCTATGCGCTACAGATGGCCTCGGTCATCGGTCGCCAGTTCAAGGTCGAGTTGCTGAAGGGGCTGATCGAGGCCGAGACTGAGATCGATTTCGCCGTGAGGACCTATCAGTGGTTGGCTCAGCTGGAGCGCGGGGATCTGATCAGGCCGAGCGCCAGCAGCCTGCCGAGCGCCAGCGGCCTGGCGAGCGCCAGCAGCCCGGCGAGCACACCACAGACAGGCAGCGCTGCCGCCAGCCCAGTCTATACATTCCCCGACGCTATGGTGCAGGAAGTGGCCTACGACAGCTTGCTCGTCCAGAGCCGGGCACAGTTGCATGCCCGGATTGGCGAAACGCTGGAGGGTGTCCTGGGTGAGCAGGCCGAACAAGAGTGCGAGTTGCTCGCCTACCATTTCGGGCGTGGCAACGACGACGCGCGTGCACTCCGCTACCTGGCAATGGCCGCCCACAAGGCCCGCCGTCAGTATGCCAACGAAACCGCCATCCAGCATTACGAGCGGATTCTTGGGTTGCAGCGCAAGCGCGGCGACCAGGTAGGCCAGGCCGATACCCTTTACCAGATGGGGGTCATGGCTTACGAAATCGGCGACTATAGGCGGGCACGATCCTGGCTCGAGGCATCCATCGATCTCCTGAGAGCATTGGGCGATCCCAAGAATGAAGCATGGAGCGTTATGTATCTTGGGATGATTGATCTCAAGCAGGGCTTCTACGCGGACGCTATGCGCCATCACGAGCACGCCCTGGCCCTCGCAAGATCCAGAGGTGACACGGGGCAGGAAGGTATCCATCTGACCAACCTGGCGCGTGTGGTTATGCGGTTGGGGGACTACGAACAGGCACTGAGCATTTTCGACCGTTCGCTGACCATCAAGCGCGCCAACAACGACCTAGTGGGACAGGGCTTCGTCCATTTCTACCAGGGATTGATCCAGATCGAGCTCCAGGGGCTCGACGCAGCCGAAGCCGACCTGGCCCAGGCGCTTGCGGCTTGGAGCCAGGTTCCACACAACGACCGGGTTATGAGCTACTATCATTACGGTGTCGGGCTGCTTGCGCTGGCACGCGAGGCATGGGAGGATGCACAGCAGCATCTGCGCAACGCTCTAGCTTTGAGCGAGCGCCTGATGCTGAATGCGGAAATCGTGGAGATTCTGTCGGCGCTGGCCCAGGCGGAGTTCGGGCTTGGGCGTCTGGAGGAAGCCGTGCAGCTCTCCACACAAGCGATGGTGGCGCTGGACAGGCAGAAGGACGTCGAGGAGGTACAGCGCATCTACTTCAATCACTACCTGATGCTTAGGGCATCGGGCAATCCGGATGCCAGCAGCTTTCTGGAGCAGGCGCACGCATTGATGCTGGATCGCGCCGAGCGTATCGAGCAGGACGCCGCACGCCGCACCTACCTGGAAAAGGTGGGATCCAATCGGTTGATCGCGAACGCCTATGCCTGATGAAGTCCGCCCTAACTCGGGGACGTCAACGCCAAACGGTGACTCACAACCGTCGCTTCTCACTCAGGCTGCCGATGCGCGTGAGGAAGGCCAACGCTTTCTCTACCGGCTGAGCGAGGAGGAACGCAACGTACTTACGGCCCAGTTCCCCCTGCAGCGGCTCGCGCGCGACTCCGTCGTCTTCCGCGAGGGTGAGCAAGGCCAGACTCTGTTCATTATCTGGCAGGGCCGCGTCGCCATGCGAGTCAGCGTGTCGTCGTGGGCCACGATATCCGCGAGACCAGTCCTGAGCTGAGCGAGGCGCTGTGTCGCGGCCTTGTGGAGTCAGGGGTCGACGTGGTCGACATAGGACTGGTGGGGACCGAAGAAGTCTACTTCGCCACGTTCTCCCTGGGGCTCGACGGGGGAATCATGATCACCGCGAGTCACAACCCTCGCGACTACAACGGCATGAAGTTCACCCGGGAGGCCGCCCGTCCAATCAGCGCCGATACCGGCCTCTTGGAGATGGAAGCCGCCGTGATGAAGTCGCTCCGCGAAGACGGTTACGTGCACTGGGCGCCGCCGCCGCGAGAAGTGGAGAGGAAGGGCACCATCACCAGGGCCGACACGAGGCCGGAATACATCGAGCATCTGATGACCTACATCGATATCGGGAAGCTGCGGCCCCTGAAGGTGGTGGTCAACGCGGGCAACGGCGGAGCCGGCCCGGTGGTGGATCTTCTGGAGGAGAGGCTGCCCTTCCGTTTCATCAAGCTCAACCACACTCCCGACGGGTCATTTCCCAACGGGGTCCCGAATCCCATGCTCATCGAGAACCGGGCTGTGACTGCAAACGCCGTTGTGGAGGCGGGTGCCGATCTCGGGATCGCCTGGGACGGGGACTTCGATCGCTGCTTCTTCTTTGACGAGAAGGGCGGGTTCGTCGAGGGATACTATCTGGTGGGACTCCTCGCGGAGCGTGCGCTCAAGCGCCATCCTGGAGGCGCCATCATCAACGACCCGCGTCTGGTCTGGAACACCGAGGAGATGGTCGCCGCCGCGGGTGGCAGGTCGGTGATGTCCAAGAGCGGGCATGCCTTCATCAAGGAGAAGATGCGCGAGGTCGATGCCGTCTACGGCGGTGAGATGTCGGCGCACCATTACTTCAAGGAGTTCTCGTATTGCGATAGTGGGATGATCCCGTGGCTGTTGGTTGCTGAGGCCATCAGCGAGCAGGGCCGGCCGCTGTCTCAGATGGTGGAAGAGAGGATCGCGCGCTATCCCGTGAGTGGAGAGATCAATCTTACTCTGAGCGATCCGGCGCGCGCTTTGGAGGCGATCGGCGAGAAGTATTCCGCCGAAGCGCTGGGGGTCAACGATCTCGACGGACTCAGTGTGGAGTTTCCCAAGTGGCGTTTCAACGTGCGTATGTCGAACACTGAGCCGGTTGTACGGGTGAACGTCGAGACACGCGGCGACAAGAAGCTGCTCGAAGAGAAGACCAAGGAGGTCCTCAGCACTCTAGAGAGCGCCTCGTGAGAATAGCGCTGGCGCAGATCAACTCGACGGTAGGAGACCTCAAGGGGAACGCCGCTCTGGTCGTCGAGCGGGCGCGGACGGCCGCCTCCGCGGGGGCGGCCGTCGTGGTGTTCCCGGAGCTGGCCATCTGTGGCTATCCTCCCGAGGATCTCGTGCTGAAAGACTACTTTCTCGCCGACTGTCGCGATGCTCTTCTGGATGTGGCGGCTGCATGCCCCGACATCGTGGCGCTCGTAGGTGCTCCACTGGCACAGAATGGCGCGGTCTACAATGCGGCCGCGGTCTTAGCCGACAGCCGGGTGGCAGGCTGGTATCGCAAGATCTGGCTGCCGAACTATGCGGTGTTTGACGAGAAGCGTTACTTCACTCCCGGGTGCAGCGTCGCGGTGGTAGAAGTAGGGAGAGTCAGACTCGGCATCACCATATGTGAAGACATCTGGGAGGAACATGGCCCCGGGGAGGCGGCCGTTTCCGAAGGGGGCGCGGCGGCCATAGTCAACCTATCGATGTCGCCATACCATCTCGGCAAAGGGCGGCAGCGTGAGGTGCTGCTCTCAGAGAGAGCCCGGGCCGCCGGAGCGTACGTCTTGTACGCGAACGGCGTGGGGGGCCAGGACGAGCTGGTGTTCGACGGCGATAGCCTTGTCTTTGACCCAAGGGGTGGCCTTGTCGCGCGGGCGGCGCAGTTCAAGGAAGAACTGGTCCTGGTGGACATCGACGCAACGTCGGCGCCTTCACGCACTGTGCGGGCGCGCGAGGAGGCTCTGTGGCCGCTCGATGTGATCACCGTGGAGTCAGGACGGTCGAAGACAACCGCCCTCCCAGTGGACGTAGGTCCATCCATGGTGCGCGAGCGGCTCTGCGCGGAGGCAGAGGTGTACGAGGCTCTCTGTCTCGCGGTGCGGGACTACGCGGGCAAGAACGGCTTCCAACAGGTGGTGATGGGCATCAGCGGGGGCATCGACTCCGCCCTCACGGCCTGCGTGGCGGCGGACGCGCTTGGGGTCGGCAAGGTGAACGCAGTATCCATGCCGTCCAGGTACTCGAGCGAGGGCACCAAGGACGATGCCAGGGAGACGGCCGAGAGACTTGGGATCCGGTTCTATGAGATTCCCATCGAGCTCATCTATTCCACTTATCTGCAGAGCCTCGAAGCCTACCTGGACCCGGCGGCTCCCGGGGTGACCGAGCAGAACCTCCAGGCTCGTATTCGTGGAAACCTGGTGATGGCTCTCTCGAACCAGTACGGATGGTTGGTGTTGACAACGGGCAACAAGAGCGAGACGGCCGTTGGTTATGCCACACTGTACGGCGACATGGCGGGAGGGTTCGCGGTATTGAAGGATGTCCCAAAGACTCTCGTATACAGGTTGGCCCGCTATCGGAACTCGTTGGGGCCAGGGGCAGGCCCGATACCCGGATCGACCATCGACAGGCCGCCCTCAGCCGAACTGGCGCCCAACCAGACCGACCAAGACACTCTTCCGCCTTACGAGGTCCTCGACCAGATCATTGAGGCCTACGTGGTGAACGACGACAGCATCGACGAGATCGTGGGCCGCGGCATCGATAGAGCGGTGGTGCGGCGCGTGCTCGGCATGATCGACGGCAACGAATATAAGCGCCGCCAGGGGGCGCCGGGAGTGAGGATCACTCCCAAGGCGTTTGGAAAAGACCGGCGCCTGCCCATCACCAACCGCTACCGGGGATAGCGTGAGTGACTACCTGATCAGCGAGCAGGCACGTGGACCGTCTGTGGGCGAGGTCGCGCCACAGTCGGTCGATTTCCCATCGCTCAGCCTCGATTCGGGCGAGAGACTGGAACCGGTGACCATCGCCTACGAGACGTACGGCGAGCTCAACGAGGAGCGATCCAACGCCGTCCTTATCGCTCACGCGCTGTCTGGCGACGCACACGCGGCGGGCTATCACCAGGGCGATGACAGACCGGGCTGGTGGGAGACCATGATCGGACCGGGTAAGGGGTTCGACACCGATCGGTTCTTTGTCATCTGCTCCAACGTGATAGGTGGCTGCAAGGGTAGCACCGGCCCCATCAGCATCAGCCCGGCCACGGGCAAGGAGTACGGTCTCGGCTTCCCAGTGGTGACCGTTGGCGACATGGTGAGAGCGCAGAAGTTGCTCGTGGATCACCTGGGCATCGAGCGGCTGTTGTCGGTGAGCGGTGGCTCCATGGGCGGCATGCAGGCCCTGCAATGGACTGTCGCCTACCCCGAGGCGGTGGCCTCATGCATCCCGATAGCCGCGACGGCCAAGCATTCACCCATGCAGATAGCCTTCAACGAGGTCGGCAGGCTGGCCATCATGAGCGACCCCAAGTGGAACAACGGCGACTACTACGGCGGCCCGGCGCCGGACAGCGGTCTGGCGGTCGCTCGGATGATCGGGCACATCACGTATCTGTCGGACGAATCGATGCGCGCCAAATTCGGACGCCGGCTCCGCGACAAGGAGACGGTGGGCTACGACTTCACCATGGACTTCGAGGTGGAGAGCTACCTGCGCCATCAGGGGGAGGTCTTCACACGCAGGTTCGATGCCAACACGTACCTCTACGTCACCAAGGCCTTGGACTACTTCGACCTATCGGGCGGGCACGGGCCTTTGGAGGAGGCGTTCCGCGACCTACCGGCGGATATGCGCTTTCTGGTGATAGCTTTCAGCAGTGATTGGCTGTATCCACCGTATCAGTCGAAGCACATCGTGCGGGCCTTGAAAGGGAACGGCATAGACTGCTCATATCTGGAGATGAGATCGTCCTACGGGCACGACGCCTTCTTGCTCGAGAACAAGGACCTCACCCGGATGGTATGGCACTTCTTGGAGACCACCGCGAAGCAATGGGGGGTTCGTCTTGGATAGGCCGCCGGACGAGGAAGAGAGTCCCCTCAGGAGGGACTACCAGTTCATCGTCGACTCCATCCCCGAAGGTGTCAGGGTGCTCGATCTGGGGTGCGGCGAGGGCACGCTTCTCAAGATGTTGGTGGATCGCAAGAAGGTCCGGGGCACCGGCATCGAGATCGTGGAAGAACGTGTGTACGAAGCGGTCACCAAGGGCTTGACGGTCCACCATGGCGACTTCTACGAGGGCCTCGCGTACTATCCCGACGACAGCTTCGACTACGTGGTGCTGAGCCAGACCCTCCAGCAGGCGCAGGACACGGTGGCCGTGCTCTCCGAGGCGCTCAGGGTGGGGCGGTTCGTCGTCGCGAGCTTTCCGAACTTTGCCCATTGGAAGGCGCGGTTGCAGCTGCTCTGCACAGGACGGGCGCCCGTGACGCGGGCGTTGCCCTACCAGTGGTACGACACTCCGAACGTCCATTCGCTAAGCATCAAGGATTTTGAGGCGTTTGCCCACCATCAGGGCATCCAGATCGTGGCGCACTGCTACTTCACCCGATGGGGTCGGGCGCGTTTTTGGCCGAACCTCAGAGCCGGGTATGGCGTGTTCGTTCTGGCGAGGAAGGGCGCCGTCTTTGGGTGCCGTGCGGTAGAATGACCTCTGTCCCGGGCCCATAGCTCAGTTGGTTAGAGCTGCCGACTCATAATCGGCCGGTCGCAGGTTCGAGTCCTGCTGGGCCCACTGCCCGACACCGAGAGGCCGCTGTCGGCCGCGCAGGCTGGGGGAATCATGCTGGTATCTGATCTGCTCGCAACCTTGGATTCTCTCGCGCCTTTCGCGCTGGCGGAGCAGGGGGACAACTGCGGGCTGCTTGTGGGAGATGAGCGTGCCCCCGTCCGCCGGGTGCTCGCCTCCCTGGAACTCACCGAGCCGGTGCTTGCCGAGGCCGTGGCGGGGGGTTTCGATACGGTGTTGACGCACCATCCGCTGCTGTTCTCGCCAATCGGGTCGCTTGTGGAATCTCGTCTGCGCGAACGGCTGGTCCGACACCTTGTCGAGGCGCGGATGGCACTCATAGCCTGCCATACCAACCTGGACTCCGCACCGGGAGGCCTCGCTGACATCGCCGCTGAGGCTCTGGATCTGCAACAGACCGCGCCGCTCCAGGGCGCGGCGGCCGGTTGGTACAAGCTGGTGGGGTTCGTCCCGGCTGATGTCGTAGAGCATGTTGCGCAGGCGGTCTTTGCGGCGGGGGCGGGGCGGATCGGGCTGTATGACGGTTGCGCGTTCGCCACTGCGGGGGAGGGGTGGTTCACCGCTCGGCCGGGCAGCCATCCGGTTGTGGGCGAGGTATCCCGGCCGGAGCGTGTCACCGAACTGCGATGGGAGACAGTAGTCCCCAGCGGACGGCTCGGTGCGGTGATCCGGGCCTTCGTGGAATCGCACCCATACGAGGAGCCGGCCTTTGACATATATCCTGTGGAGGACGTGGCCGCCAATGCGGGACTTGGGCGTATAGGAGTCACAAACGAGCCGGTGAGCGTTCGTGCCCTCGCGGAGCGCGCGGCCAGGGTCTTCGGGCTCAGCGGTGCAGCGTGGAGCGGCGATGGGGCTCGCGAGGTCTGCCGAGTGGGCGTGCTTCCGGGCAGCGGCCGTAGTCTGCTCGATGCTGCGCAGGGGCAGTGCGAGGTCTTGATCACCGGCGATGTCGGGTACCACAGCGGCGAACTGGCGGCGGAGCGGGGGCTGTCGCTGATCGATCTGCCGCATGGCGAGTTCGAATGGTGGGCGTTCCGGGAGTGGACGAAGGGGCTCGCGGAGAGGCTGGCGGAGTGTGGCGTGACTCTGGCGACTTCCAAGAAGTGGGCTTCTCCCTGGGAGAGGGTTTGCCGAGGTGGAGGCCAGCGGGAAGAGAGTCAACACAGGGAGGACGTTGTGGCACCAGCGAAGGTCGGGAGCGCGCAAGCAGCGGTTCGCATCTGGATCGACGGCGGCTCGCGAGGCAATCCCGGACCGAGCGCCATAGGGGTGGTGATCGAAGACGCCGGCGGCGTCGTACTCGACACTCTGGGTAGGACAATCGGGAGCGCCACCAACAACATCGCGGAATACCGGGCGCTGTTGGCCGCTCTGGAGATGGCCGAGCACCTGGAGGCTCGCGACGTGGAGGTCTCTTCAGACTCAGAGCTCCTCGTGAAACAGATGCTTGGAGAATACAAGGTCAAGAACGAGGGATTGAAGCCGCTTCACACGGAGGCCCGCACACGGGCAGCCAGGTTTCAACGGTTCGCCATAGGCCATGTTCCACGCGAAGAGAACACACGGGCCGACGCCCTCGTCAACAAAGCTCTGGACGAACAGCGGAAGACTAGTCTATAATCCGACAGCCGCGAGGTTCCGGGCGGATGTAGCTCAGTTGGCTAGAGCGTCTGCTTGCCATGCAGAAGGTCGAGGGTTCGAATCCCTTCATCCGCTCCATTTGTGCCCCTTTGAGGCGACGTGGCCGAGTGGCTAGGCACGGGTCTGCAAAACCCGCTACACCGGTTCAATTCCGGTCGTCGCCTCCTCAGTCTCCCGTGGTGTTCCGTTTCCGTTCATCCTTCTCTCTGTTCGTTGACCCCCCGTATTCGCCGATTAGGCGCGTGTCTCCCCGGCCATTGGAATGGAGTCCACCCCATTGCAATGACGAGTGCTTTCGTGTAGCGTCCTAGATGCAGGCCGGGGTCCCCGCACGGCCGGCGGGGCCGAGGGGACGGAGCCCGGGGGACGGCTGTTGGGAGGTCATGTCGAGATCTTCATGGCGATCCTGGCAAGCCGCGAGCACGCTGATGGAGCCTGACCTGCTCGTTCAGTCACTTTGCGAAAGGAGAGGTGGGTATGAGTAACAGACATCGCTTCATCACTATCCTGGTGGCTGTGGTGGCGGTCACGCTGCTGCTGGCTACAGTCGTACCAGCGGTGTTCGCGCAGGTACTGCCGTCAAAGACGGTGGCGACCGGGCAGACCTGGGAGGTCACTGAAACCACGTACCTGAGCGTTCTCGTCGTGGAAGAGGGCGCGATTGTCAAGGCCGCCGACGGTTTCGCGTTGACGATGACCGTCAACGGCGTGGAGACCGGGCAGGCCCTCGTTACGACGGCGGGCTTCGATACCGCCATCCAGCCGGGGCTCTATCAGGGCAGAGTCGTTCTCACGGTATGCGAGGAGAGCCTTGTACCCTATTCAGCGCCGGGCCCTCCCGGGCCGCCGCTGGCGTTCCCCTTCCGGCAAGCTGTGTACGTGGACGCGGACGGTGTCGATTGGAGCAAGTCGGTGCCGGCTGCTGTGAGCGCCGGTGCGGTGACCCACACGTTCGCCGACCACGTGCAGCTCATTTCGACCGGTGAGAACTTCACTGGATTCCACGTGGTTGGTGGTAGTTACACGATCACCGACGCCATGATTGACTTCGCCGGTAATGGCCGTAGTGACTTCATCGGAACCGGTGCTGCGATCGTAGCTACTGGAGGATCACGGTTGGTCGTCGATGGCGCCACCATAACCAACACCGGTTCGGCTCGCGCCGGAGTCGTAGCCGACGGCGGTGCGAACGTACTGGTGAAGAACTCTCATATCGAGACGTATGACGGGGTGCTGCCGGCAGACTACGTGCCCACCATCGATACCAGCCAGATGAGGTCGGTGCCGTGGATGCTCGCGCTATCGGGCAACGTGCGTGCGACGAACCTGCTGGGGACAGACACCAAGGCCACCTATGTCAACTCGTACATTGCGTCCGAGGGGTGGGGTGTGCTGTCTACAGACGGTTGCACGACGCCGACACTCACTGCCATAAACAGCACCATAGAGATCACCGGCGACTATGGATACGGGTCGTACGGTATCGGCGACGCCACGGAGTACTTCCTCGGTTGTGAGATGAACGTAGCCACGTATGCGACCATCTCGCGCGGTAGCTTCCTGTTCTATGGCGATAGCGACAAGGCCAAGGTCGCCGACCTCAATGAGACCCTCGACCTGGGCCTGACAGAGGCGGAACTCGCTGCTCTACCGGCAAGGCCCACAGTGGTCAACTCCGACAAGTTCGGCATCATGTGGCACGGTGGCGGAACTCTGGACGTGAGCGGGGGGACGGTCTTCAACACGGGCAAGACCACCTTCCTCGATAAGGGGCAGGCCATCACGATCCGTGTGGATGGATCGGAAGGAGCGAAGCTCAATCCCGGCAACGGGGTCATCATGCAACTCATGGACGACGATGATCCAGGCCCGAACTTCGCCGACATGACCAATACCAACACCTATACTGAGCCCACGACGCCTCCGGCCAAGGCGACCGACTTCGACGTGACCATGTGGGGGTTCGCGGTGATCGCGCTCTTCATGTTGAGCATGCTGCTCTTCGCCTGGCTGCGGTCCCTGCCGGGCGGACCGGTGTCCGCGCTCCTGGGCGAGCGCAGCACCCCCGCCGACCGTGAGGCCCTGGAGCGGGCCCTGGGCATCGACCAGCCGATCTACATCCAGTACTGGCGGTTCCTGACCCGCGCGCTGCGCGG
>ENA-UOUL01004951-UOUL01004951.1-bioreactor-metagenome-genome-assembly--contig:-NODE-4951-length-11879-cov-3.980427_pt1 | contig 11879 bp, 8 predicted proteins | sample MGYA00249838_ERZ747220 | MGnify/ENA primary metagenome ERZ747220 (study PRJEB28778, sample SAMN05720191) | bioreactor metagenome | isolation source: Anaerobic biogas reactor | place: USA:Washington...
ACAGGGAAGACGCGGACCCTGACGCATCGCATCGCGTACTTGGTGCTCGAGCATGGCGTAGCGCCCGAGTCCATCCTTGCAATCACGTTTACGAACAAGGCCCGCGAGGAGATGAGCGAGCGGCTGAGCGCGCTTCTCGGCTCGCGTTCCGCAGAGATCACGGTGAAGACGTTCCACGCATTCGCGGTTGCGCTCCTGCGCCGGCACGGCGCAGAGATCGGGTTGGACCCCGCATTCGCCATCCTCACCGAAGATGACCGCGGCATCCTACTGCGCGCCGCGTGCCCTGGCCTCTCTCAAACCGGGGGTGCAGGCGGCACTGGCCGTGCAGGCTGCACTAGCGTGCAGGCGGCGCTGGCCGCCATCAGCGCGGCCAAAAACCGGCTTGAGGATCCGCCGGTCGGCGATGAGGAAGGGGAGTTCGCCCAGGTCTACCGGTCCTACCAGGCTGTGCTGACGGACAACCACGCGCTGGATTTCGACGATCTCATCTTCCAGGCGGTCAGGCTGCTGGAGACCAGCGAGACGGTCGGAGACGCGCTGCACCGCCAGTATCGTTGGATTTCGGTCGATGAGTACCAGGATGTGAACGCAGCCCAGGTCCGCTTCCTGCGTCTGCTCTCTGCTAGCGGGGCCAACGACGTTGGCGCGGCGAACGACGTTCGCGTGGCGAACGTGTGCGTCATCGGCGACCCCGACCAGGCGATTTATGGATTCCGCGGCGCGGATCGCCGCTACTTCCTCTCGTTTCTCTCCGACTATCCGGGTTCGGTTTGTCTCCGCCTGGCGGAGAACTACCGCTCGACGCAGACGATCCTCGATGCGGCGCTTCAGGTGATCGAGCGCGGCCGTCAAGGCAGTTGGCCCCAGCGCCCCGGCGATGCAGGGGAGACCGGTGCAGGGTCGACCGGTCGGTTGCCCCTGCGTGCGGCGAAGATCTTCGTAACCTATTCGGAGCCGGAGACAGGGCAAGCTTTGTCTCTGCTCGACGTCCACGACTCCCCCACCGATCGTGCTGAGGCCGAATACGTGGTGCACCAGATCGAGCAGATGATCGGCGGAACGAGCCACTTCTCGCTCGATTCGGGCCGGTTGACCGGCGATGCTTCCTTCGGGGCGCATACTTTCGCGGACTTCGCGGTGCTCTACCGCCTGAGTGCCCAGAGCCGGCTCCTGATCGAGGCTTTCGAGCGTTCGGGCATGCCGTATCAGACTACCGGTCAGGCGCCGCTGACAAGCCATGCAGATGTTCGGGAGATCCTGGCGGCTCTGTGGCGCGTGCACAGGATGATGGTTCATGGTGCGGGGCAACTTGCCCCAAAGGTGGCCAGGCTGCTCGCGGAGCTAGGCCCGCGACCGCCAGTGGTCCGGCTCGTCGACAGCTTGCCCCAGGCCCTGGGCATGAGTCATGATGCCGCAGGCGCAGCACGGGGCGATCGCGCAGGAGCGCTCGAGCAGTTGGCCCGGCTTGCGGGTCCGTTTGGCGATCGCCTCGGCGATTTCCTCGAAGCAATGGCCTTGCACAAGGAGACCGATGCCTACGACCCGCGCGCGGACCGGGTGACCTTGATGACGCTGCACGCGGCAAAGGGGCTGGAGTTCCCGGCGGTGTTCATCGTGGGGTGTGAGGAAGGGCTCCTGCCCTACATGCGTGATCGTGGAGGCGGCGGCTGCGCGGCCGGTCGCGAGCCTACGGCCACAGGCCCGGAGGGGCTCGACGACGAATTGGAGGAGGAGCGCAGGCTCTTCTACGTAGGCATCACCCGTGCCCAGCAGAAGCTGGTGCTATGCCACGCGCGGCACCGCATGCTGTTCGGGCAAGCGATGGAAAACCCTGTCTCGCGCTTCGTAGACGACATCGAGTCCGCGTTGAAGACGGTGCAGGCGGCGGGGGCGAAAGGACGCGGTGCGAGGGAGCCTGAGCCGCGCCAACTGTCGCTCTTTTAGCAGGCCCAGGCTGAGTGGGTATTAAAAGGGCGCATCGTAAAGCGCAGAGGGCGATCACGCAGGATCGCCCTCTGCGCTTTACGATGCGCCGCAGTCTATCAGATCATTCTACGGGACAGTTAGCGAAGCGCCAGCGTGCCGAGCGAGTTTATGGCTTGTTGGATGGCTTGCATCCACGGGAACTGCCAAATCCCCAGGACCAGCGTCGCGCCGGCAGTGATGACGACGGTGGCCCACACGGGCCAACCAGGCTTGCGCGCCTCCACGGCCTCGGCAGGCTGCGCGGCCGGCATGCTCGCTGGCATGAACATGTTCACAGTGACCCGCAGGTAGTAATACGCAGCAATTGCGCTGTTCAGCACTGCGACGATGGCCAGCCAGGCCAGGTTCGCCTGCACCGCGGCGCCGAAGACGTAGAGCTTGCCAAAGAAGCCCGCGAGCGGCGGGATGCCGGTCAGTGCGAACATGAGGATGGCCATGAGCACGGCCATCCCGGGCTGGCGGCTTGACAACCCGGTAATCCGATCGAGGGTGACGTCGTTTTCATCACGGCGCTGGACTGCAAGCAGGACGGCGAAAGCGCCCAGGTTCATGAAAGTGTAGACGAGCAGGTAGTAGAGCGCGGCCTTCGCACCCTGGGCGGTGCCGGCGGCGAGGGCGACGAGGAGGTAGCCGGCGTGGGCGATGCTGGAGTAGGCGAGCATGCGCTTGAGGCTGGCCTGGCGCAGGGCGGCGAGGTTGCCGAGGGTCATGGTGAGAACGGACAGGACGGCGAGCACGAGCAGCCAGGGCCGGTCGTGGCTGGTCAGGTTGGCGAGGACGCGGATGAGGGAGGCGAAGGCGGCGGTCTTGGTGGCGACGGACATGAAGGCGGTCACCGAGGTGGGCGCGCCCTGGTAGACGTCGGGGGTCCACTGGTGGAACGGGACCAGGGCGACTTTGAAGCCGTAGCCGACGAGGAGAAGGCCCACGCCGAGGGGGAGTAACGGTGCGAAGGGCAGGGCGACGGAGAGGGGCGCTAGACCCTGGCTGATCTGCACCAGGTTTGTGGAGCCGGTGGCGGCGTAGATGAGGGCGATGCCGTAGAGGAAGAAGCCGCTGGCGAAGGCGCCGAGGAGAAAGTACTTGAGAGAGGCCTCGGCGGAACGGGCCTCCCGGCGGGCGAAGCCGGTCAGGATATAGAGGGCGAGGGAGAAGATCTCCAGGCCCAGGAAGATGACGAGGAAGTCGACGCCCTGGGCCATGGCAATCATGCCCGCGCTGGCCAGGAGGATGAGGGCGTAGTAGGGTCCGGGCTGCGAGGTGAAGGAAGCAGGCCCTGCTTCCGCGGTGCTCTCCAAGGCAAGGAGGACAGCGAGCGCGGCGGCGATCAGGATCAGGCCAGCGGCGATGATGCCGAGGGCGTCGGCGCCAGCCCCGCTGGCGTCGGCGGCGGAAGATTGGAAGTTGAACGCTGACGTTTGAACATTCAAGGCTGAAGTTTGGGTGCGCAACCACTGGTAGACCGTGGCGGCAAGGGCAGCCAGGATGGCGAGGAGGCTGAGCCAGCCCAGGGCGCGCTTGTTTTTCAGCACCAGGTCGACCATGAGCAGGAGAAGCGCCGCTGCAACCAGGATGATCTGGGGCAGGATGGCGGACAGGTTGAACGCTGCCTGCGGTAGGTTGAGGTTCGCCGGTTGCAGGGTTAGGGCTGATAAGATGATCATGGTTGCCTCGTCTGGACGACGAACCCCAGTCCCTGGGGCTCGGACGGGTCGGCGGTTAGGGCGACGGCGCCAGGCCCGCTGGCGACGGCGCCAGGCCCACTGGTGACGGCGGGCGGGCGCTGTTCAAGCGCGGCGGTCAGGGCCTGGGCTGACGGGTTGATTTTGTCGAAGAACAGGTTCGGAAAGAGCCCGATGATGAAGAACAGGACGATCAACGGCACGAGGGTGATGATCTCGCGGCCGGAGAGGTCAGGGAGCCGGGCGTTTTCGGGCCGGGTGAGTGGGCCGTGGAGCATGAGGCGGATGGCCCAGAGCAGATACCAGGCGGCGAGGATGATGCCGAGTGTGCCGAGGACGGCAAAAATGGGGCTGGCCTGGTAGGCGCCGAGTAGGATGTTGAATTCGCCGACGAAGCCGTTGAGGCCGGGGAGGCCGGCGGATGAAAGGGCGACGATGAGGAAGAGGAAGCCGTAGATGGGCAGCTGCTTCCAAAGGCCGCCGAAGTCGGCGAGGAGGCGGGTGTGGCGGCGGTTGTAGAGCATGCCGACCATGAGGAAGAGGGCGCCGGTGGAGAGGCCGTGGTTGACCATCTGCAGGGTGGCGCCGGCGATGCCCTGGGGGTTGAGGGCGATGATGCCGAGCATGACGAAGCCGAGATGGGCGACGGAGGAGTAGGCGACGAGGGATTTGACGTCGCGCTGGACGAGGGCGACGAGGCCGCCGTAAAGGATGCCTATGAGGGCAAGGCCGGCAATCCAGGGGACGGCGGCGGCGGTTGCGTCGGGAAACAGGGGCAGGCAGAAGCGGACGAAGCCGTAGGTGCCCATCTTCAGCAGGACGGCGGCGAGGATGACGGAGCCGCCGGTGGGTGCGGCGACGTGGGCGTCGGGCAGCCAGGTGTGGAAGGGGAAGAGGGGCACCTTGATGGCGAAGGCGAGGGCGAAGGCCAGGAAGAGCCAGAGTTGCAGGTTGGGCGCGACGCTCATCTTCTGGAGCTCGAGCAGGTCGAAGGTGCCGCTCTGGCCGTAGAGGACGAGGATGGCGACGAGCATGAGGGCGCTGCCGGCGAAGGTGTAGAGGAAGAATTTGAGGGCCGCGTAGATGCGCCAGGGCATGGTGCGACCCAGGAAGGTGTAGGTTCCGTGGGGGTCACCCCAGCCGCCGATGAGGAAGTACATGGGGATGAGGGTGAGCTCCCAGAAGATGTAGAAGAGGACGAGGTCGAGGGCGATGAAGACGCCGACCATGCCGGCCTCGAGGGTGAGCATGAGGAAGAGGTAGCCCTTCAAATTCTTTTCGACGCCCTCCCACGAGAAAAGAATGACGAGGAGGGTGATGAGGGTGGTGAGCAGGACCAGGAAGAGGCTCAGGCCGTCGACGCCGACGAGGTACTGGATGTTGAATTGGGGGATCCAGGCCAGGCGTTCGGTGAACTGCATGCCGGCTTCGCCGGTCTGCCACCAGGCGAAGAGGAGAGAAGAGATGGCGAAGGTGGCCGCGCTGACGGCGAGGGCGAACCATTTCTGCAGGCGCTGGCCGGGCAGGATGAGGAGGATGAGTGCGCCGGCCAGGGGCAGGATGGTGATGATTGTGAGTAATGGGATGGTTGTCATGGGTTCACCATTCGGGTTTGAAGGTTGCAGGTTGTAGAGACGTTGCATGCAACGTCTCTACGGGAGACGCGTTGCGGTTGCGATGGTGCGTCATCGGGTCACCAGCCAGGCGGCGAGGGCGACGGCGCCGAAGAGCATGGCAAGGGCATAGAGGCCGACCATGCCGGTCTGGAGGCGGCGGACTTGGGCGCCGGCCCAGCCGGTGAGGCCGGCGATGCCGTTGACTGCGCCGTCGAGGCCGCGTTTGTCGAAGGTGGCGGCGAGCCACTCGCCGAGCGCGCGGAGGGGCTCGACGATGAGCAGGTTGTAGGCCTCGTCGACGTAGTATTTGTTCTCGACCAGCCCGGTGAGCGGGCCGAAGGCGGCGCGGGCGCGTTTGGGCAGGTCACGGTCCGCGATGTAGGCGCGGTAGGCCAGGAAGGCGCCCCCGAGGGCGACCAGCGCGGAGACGGCGAGCAGGATCATCTCCAGGGTGAAGTCATGGGCGACCGCTCCGGTCGCGAGGGCGCCCTCGGCGGCGTGCTCGCCCGCGTGGAAGACGGGCTCGAGCCAGTGGTCGATGGCTGAGATGGACGGGAGGCCGACGTAGCCGGCGACAACGGCGCCGGTGGCCAGGAGAATCAGGGGCACGGTCATGACCCGCGGGGATTCGTGCGCATGGCTGAAGAGCTTCTTGTCGCGCTCTTGCCCCCAGAAGGTCATGAAGACCATGCGGAAGGAGTAGAAGGCGGTGATGAAGGCGGTGATGATGCCGGCGACCCAGAGCGGTATGGCGTGCTCGAAGGCGTAGAAGAGGATGGCATCCTTGCTGAAGAAGCCGGAGAGGAGGGGGATGCCGGCCAGGGCGGCCGCGCCGGCGAGGAAGGTCCAGTAGGTGACGGGCAGCTTGGTGCGCAGGTTGCCCATCTTGCGTATGTCGAGCTCACCGTGCAGGGCGTGCATGACGCTGCCGGCGCTCAGGAAGAGGAGCGCCTTGAAGAAGGCATGGGTCATCAGGTGGAAGATGCCTGCGGCATAAGCTCCGACCCCGACGGCGACGAACATGAAGCCGAGCTGGGAGACGGTGGAGTAGGCCAGGATGCGCTTGAGATCGGTCTGGGTGAGCGCGATGGTGCCGGCGACGAAGGCGGTGGCCATGCCGACCCAGGCGACCCACTCGCCGGTGATGGGGGCGAGGTCGAAGAGGGCGGCGGAACGGGCGATCATGTAGACGCCGGCGGTGACCATGGTGGCGGCGTGGATGAGCGCGGAGACGGGGGTGGGGCCTTCCATGGCGTCGGGCAGCCAGACGAAGAGGGGGATCTGGGCGCTCTTGCCGGTGGCGGCGAGGAGCATGAGGAGGGTGGCGGCGCGGACCGCAAAGGTGCCCGGCACCTCCGAGGTGCCGGGCACCTGGATGGCCTTGAAGACTTCGGTGAACTGGAGCGTGCCGAGGCCGGTCCAGATGATCATGATGGCGAGGAGGAGGCCGAAGTCGCCGATGCGGTTGACGATGAAGGCCTTTTTGCCGGCGTCCGCGGCGGATGGCTTCTCGAACCAGAAGCCGATGAGGAGGTAGGATGCCAGGCCGACGCCTTCCCAGCCGACGAACATGAGCAGGTAGTTGTTCGCCAGGATCAACGTGCTCATCATGAGGATGAAGAGGTTGAGGAAGGCGAAGTAGCGCGGGTGGCGCGGGTCGTCGTGCATGTAGCCGGCGGAGTAGACGTGGATGAGGAAGCCGACGCCGGTGACGACGAGGGCCATGGTCACGGAGAGCTGGTCGATGAGGAGGGCGATATCGACGTTGAAGGGGGCGGAAAATGTTCCGCCCCTACCGGCGACGGTCATCCAGCGCCAGAGGGTGAGCTCGTGCTGGCGGTCCTCGGCGGGCAGGCGGAGGAGCTCCATGAAGAGGGCGACCGAGACCGCGAAGCTGAGGAAGACCATGGCGGGCGCGAGAATGCCAACGGCGCGGCGGCCGAGCCGGGTGCCAAAGAAGGCAATGATGAGTGCTCCCAGTGCGGGGAAGGCTAGTATGAGCCAGGCGTAGTCAAGCATACGATACCTTTCAGTAGGGGCGAAACATGTTTCGCCCCTACAGTATTAACCCTTCAGCAGGTTCATGTCCTGGATGTTGGTGCTGTCTTTGTGCCGGACGACGGCCATGACGATGGCGAGGCCGACGGCGACTTCGGCAGCGGCGACGGCCATGGCCATGAGGACGAAGATCTGGCCGTGGAGCTGCAGGAAGTGGCGGGCGAGTGCGGCGAAGGTCAGGTTGACGGCGTTGAGCATCATTTCGACGGACATGAAGATGATGAGGACGTTGCGCCGCAGGACGACGCCCAGCGCGCCCAGGGTGAAGAGGACTGCGCTGAGGATGAGGTAGTAGGTGGTTGGGACCATATGTCGATACTCTCTTTTGCACTCAGGTGCCGGGCACTGCGATCCTTCGGATCGTTAAAGTGCCGGGCACCTCTACGGGATCATTCGGCCGGACGGGCCAGGACGACGGCGCCGATCATGCCGACAAGGAGCAGGATGGACGCGAGCTCGAAGGGCAGCAGGTAGTCGGTGTAGAGGACGCTGCCGATGGCCTGGACGGAGCCTTGGCCGAAGGTGGCGGCGTCGCCTTGGACGGGGTTCAACTGGCCCGTGAATAGGCCGTAGCCGACGGCGGCCAGCAATAGGACGGCCAGGCCGAGCGCGGCGATTTGGGGCCAGCGAAGACGCTGGCTGAGCGGCCGGCTGGCGTCGGCGCCAGGCCTTCTGGCGTCGCGAATATCGGTGAGCTCGCCGCCGCCGAGGAGCATGACGACGAAGAGGAAGAGGACGACGATGGCGCCGCCGTAGACGATGACCTGGACGACGGCGAGGAACTGCGCTTGCAGCATGATGTAGAGCGCGGCGAGGGTGGCGAAGTTGACGAGCAGGAAGAGCGCGCTGTAGATGGGCCGGCGGCTGAGGATGACGCCGGCGGCAGCGACGATGGCGATGAGACTGAAGATGATGAATAGGAACATGGCCACCTCTATTCGGCCCTGACGACGACGTTCGGGTTGGTCGGTGCGAGCAGTTGTTCTTTGGTCCACAGGAAGCCGTCGCGGGTGTAGACTGCGGTTTCGAATTCGTGGCCCAGGACGACGGCTTCGACGGGGCAGGCGGTCTCGCAGTCGCCGCAGTAGACGCAGCGCATGAGGTTGACCTCCCACACCCTGGCGTAGCGTTCGCCGGGGCTGACGGGGTTCGCCGGGTCGTTTTCCGCGGCTTCGACGTGGATGGCCCCGGTCGGGCAAGCGGCTTCGCAGAGCATGCAGCCGATGCAGCGCTCGAGGCCGTTTTCGTAGCGGCGCAGCTCGTGGCGTGCGCGGAAGCGCGGGTAGACGGGGGCGGGTTCTTCGGGATATTGGGATGTGATCTGGCCCCGGAACAGGTTGGTCAGGGTGACGCGAAATCCCTGTAGGATTTCGACGGCGCCCTTGACGGTTTCAGTGACAGTCATCAGATATCTCTCCCCATCAGGCCAGCGTGACGATGACGGCGGTGATGGCCAGGTAGACGAGCGCGATCGGGAACAGGATCGTCCAGCAGAAGCGCAGGAGCTGGTCGTAGCGTGGGCGAGGGACGCTGGCGCTCACCCAGATGAACAGGAAGACCATGACCATGACCTTGGCGACGAAGTAGAACAGGCCCAGGATGGGGAGCTGTTCGACGAAGGGGCCGCGCCAGCCGCCGAAGAAGACGGAGACGGCGACTGCGCTGGCGCCCAGGATGTGCAGGTATTCGGTCATGTAGAAGAGTGCGAACTTGATGCTGCCGTACTCGGTGGCGAAGCCGGAGACGAGCTCGTTCTCGGTTTCGGGAAAATCGAACGGCTTGCGGGTGGTTTCGGCGAGCATGGTGATGAAGTAGAACGGGAATGCGAGCCAGATCCAGAGCCAGAGCCACCAGGGGCGGTTCATCGCGACGATTTCTTTGAGGCTGAGCGTGCCAAAGCCGTCCGCGGTGCCCAGGGTGGTGGTGAGGATGAGCGCGATGAGCAGGATGCCCATGGGCAGCTCGTAGGAGAGCATCTGCGCGCTGGTGCGCAGGGCGCCGAGCAGGGAGTATTTGTTGTTGCTGGCATAGCCGCCCAGGATGACGCCGTAGATGCCGATGGACGCCGCGGCAAGGACCCACAGGAAGCCGATGTTGACGTCGGCGATCTGGAGCGGGATCTGCCGGCCGAACAGGTTGAGGGTGGGGCCGACGGGCACGACCGCGAAGGCGATGAGCGCGGGCGCAATGGCGAGCGCGGGCGCGATGACGTAGAGCAGCTTGTCCGCGCGGGCGGGGATGAATTCTTCTTTGAAGATCATCTTGAGTGCGTCGGCGATGGGATGCCCGAGGCCGAATTTCCAGGCGCGGTTGGGGCCGATGCGCAACTGGAAGCGCCCGATCATCTTGCGCTCAAAGAGGGTCAGGTAGGCGAATCCGGTCAGGAGGATCACCACCAGCACGAGGGAGGTGATTCCTGGGATGAGAATGAGGCTGATCCAGTCCATGCGCTACTCCAGCGAAGCGTGATCGAGTGCAATGGTGACGGAGACTGGCTCTCCGCGGCCGGCGCCGAGGGTCTCGGCCGGGAGGCCTGGCAGGCCGTAAGGGATCCAGGCCGCGCCGGTGGGCACGGTGGGATCCGCGCGTAGTTCAAGGGTGACGCTGGCCAGCGCGGAGGTGACGGTGGCCGAGGCGGCAAAGGAAGAAGGAAGATGGAAGATGGAAGATAGGTCCGCCGGGTTGAGCGCGATGTAGGCTGCAGGAATCTTGTTGCGTACCTCGTCCGCTGCGCGCTGCATGAGCGGGCCACCGTCCCAGAGGACAGGGCCGGAGATTAGACTGAACGCTGCCTGCGGCAGGTTGAACGCTGCCTGCGGCAGGTTTGAGGTTCCAGGTGGAAGGTTGAAGGTTGCAGGATCGGATCTTCCTTCTTCCTTTTTCAATCTTCCTTCGGTCTTTGCCGCGTAGCCGGCCGCGGACCATTGCTGGCCCTGGTCGGTTAGGGCTTCCCAGCGCAGGTTGGCGTAGGCAGGAACGGCCCGGGTGATTTCTTCGAGCACGGACTGGGCGCTGGCGTAGGTCCAGGGCTTGGGCGTGGGGCCGGTCCTGGCGGGCTGGGTGCGTTTCTTGCGCTTCCAGTCGGCGGCTGCGGCAGGCGTTGCGGGGGCATCGGGCGCCGCAACGGCCGTGCCGTGCGCCGCGGCGGCCAGCCACCGTTCGGCCAGGCGGGTCAGGATAGCCCAGCCGGGCAGCGCGCCGTCGACGGGGTCGATGCCCGCGGGTGCGGCCTGGACGCGGCGCTCGAGGTTGGTGTAGGTGCCATCGGACTCGGCCCAGGATGTGGTCGGCAGGACGACGTGCGCGAGCTGCGCGGTCTCGGTCAGGAAGAGATCCTGGACGACGAGGAATTCGAGCTGACTCAGCACGGCCGCGATCCGGGGCGATGCGCCGGGATCCGCCTCGATGATGTACAGGGCTTTCACGCCGCCCTCGAGCATCTCGGTGTAGGTCAGCCCGGGGCCGGCGGGGGGCTGGACGCCCCACAGCTTGCCGAGACGCTCGCGGACCGCGGGATCCGCCACGGGGAGCTGGCCGGGGAGGCTGTCGCTGGTAAGCCCCATGTCGCGCAGGCCCTGGCCGTTCGGCTCGTGACCGATGTAGGCGATTTCGCCGCGGCCGAGCTGCGCCGCGAGGTTGCCCAGCGCCGCGACGGTCTGGCGCCCGGCCTGTTCGCGCGCCGCTTCGGGCCCATAGATGAAGAGTGGCGTTTTGGCGGCGAGCAGGATCGAAGATTGAGGATTGGAAGGTTGAAGGGTTTCTTTTTTCCTTCTGGGGTCCTCGATCTTCCTTTTTTCTTCTTCCTTCTTCCGGTGGATCTCCGCTGCGATTCCGTTGAGTGCGGCGGCTGACTCGCCGGGGCGAACCGGGATGTACACGCCCTTGTCGCCGGTGGTGTAGCGCGCCACGTCGGGGTCCCGCCGCGCCAGCAGGGCGCCGTGCGTGCGCAGGATGTTACCGGCATGGGTGATCGTGCAGCGCCAGTACACGCCCGAGGGGGCCACCCCCGGCACGATCCGCAGCCGCTGGAAGCCCCGCTTGTGCAACTCGCCCACCATCGCCAGCACCCGAAGCGCCTGTTCCACGGCCGGGTTCGGGTCGCGCGCGTCGCCCACGTCGCCCTCCTGTTTACCTTCCTACCGATGCGTTGTACACTCGAACGTGTCTCGCCGCCCCCGCCTGCCGCCACGCGTGTGGCAAGGAGCGCCACCCATGACGAAGGATCAGCTGCTGCGCCGCCTGCACGACGCCTGGGCCACCCTCCAGGATGCCTACGCCGGCCTCACCGAGGAGGAGATGACCCGCCCCGGCGTCACCGAGGCCTGGTCGGTCAAGGACATCCTCGCCCACGTCAACACCTGGGAGGAGGAATGCCTCGCCAACCTGCCCCGCATCCTGCGGGGCGAGACGCCCCCGCGCTACGTCGACCTCTACGGCGGGATCGACGCGTTCAACGCGCAAAAGACGGCGGAAAAGCACGACCTCCCCCTCGCCGAGGTCCTCGCCCGCCTCGAGGACACCCACCGCCGTCTCA
>ENA-UOUL01004954-UOUL01004954.1-bioreactor-metagenome-genome-assembly--contig:-NODE-4954-length-11875-cov-3.469317_pt1 | contig 11875 bp, 9 predicted proteins | sample MGYA00249838_ERZ747220 | MGnify/ENA primary metagenome ERZ747220 (study PRJEB28778, sample SAMN05720191) | bioreactor metagenome | isolation source: Anaerobic biogas reactor | place: USA:Washington...
ACGAAATCTTCTATGCGGAAGACACCAGACTGGTGAGCTGGTCGCGTAACTACATCGTTCCCGAGTATTTCAAGTTCCACTTCAGGCGCCGCGTCGCGCACAAGGAGGGCATTACGAATTCCAATCAGTAGCTATAGAACTTTGTAGGAAGTAGCGGTCATCACTTCACCCCATTTCTCATGACGGAGGAGGATCTCTATGAAGTCTCGACGTGTTCAAATCGGTGGTGTCATAGTTTGCCTGTCGCTGCTGCTGACGCTGGTGGCCGGATGTGTGGCGCCAGCCCCTGCAACGCAGGCGCCAGCTCCCGCGCAAGCCGCGCCAGCTGCGACAACTGCACCGGCCGTCAAACCGGTCAAGGTAGCGCTGATCCTGCCCGGCCGGGCGGACGACGTGTCATGGAACCAGGCAGCCTATGACGGCATGCAGCGCGCCGTTAAGGACGCCAAGGTGGCGGTCGAACTCAAGGTTGTAGAACAGGTTTACGACCCGGTCGCAATCGAGCCGGCCCTGCGGGATTATGCACAGCAAGGCTACGATCTGATCGTTGGCCACGGCTTCCAATTCCAGGAGCCCATCATCAAAGTAGCACCGGAGTTTCCCAAAGCGCACTTCGCGATCGGCACGGGGTACAAGCTGGCCGAGAACGTCGGCGTATATGATGTCAAAATGGAGCAGGGTGGCTACCTGGCCGGCATCATCGCAGGATATCTGACCAAGACGAAACTCATCGGCGCGGTAGGCGGCGTCGATGTCTCGGAGATCCACCGCGGCCACGTCGCGTTCATGCAGGGGGTAAAGTCGGTGAACCCCGATGCCAAGGTGGTTAATAACTTCGTCGGCGACTTCAATGACCTGGCCGGCGCCAAGGAAGCTGCGCTGAGCCAGATGAAGGCCGGGGCCGACATCGTCTGGCAAAGCGGCGACGGCATCGGCATCGCCGTCCTGGGCGCCTGCAAGGAGCAGGGCAAGCTCTGCTTCGGCAACATCGCCGAACAGACGAGCCTCGCGCCGGACAGTGTCATCTCGAGCTTTGTCTACGACTGGGCCCCAGTCTTCGGCCAGATGATCGACGAGATCGGCGCCAATCAGTTCGGCAACAAGCATTACTGGATCGAGTTTGCCAATAAGGGCGTGTCCTTCGCATTCAACGATGCGGTAAAGAGTAAGATCCCTGCTGAGGCGCTGACCAAGTTCGAGGCAACGCAGAAGCAGTTCGAGGCCGGAACCCTTGACCTTGGCGATCTGGACTCTGTCAAGCTGGAAGAATAGTAGATAACCTCTCCGCACACCTCAGTTCCTCGCGGGCCCGATGCCTGCAGGGAACTGAGGTGTGCCGGCTCGCAGGAGGGACGGGCTATGGGCATTGTGGAAATGGCAGGCATCACCAAGCGGTTTCCGGGGGTACTCGCCAACGACCAGGTCAATCTTGAGCTGCACAAAGGCGAGATTCACGGTCTGCTCGGAGAGAACGGCGCCGGGAAGACCACCCTCATGAACATCCTCTTCGGCCTGTACCAGCCAGATGCCGGTCAGATCCTGGTTCGAAGTCAGCCCGTGACGATCGCCTCTCCTGCCGCCGCCATCCATCGTGGAATCGGCATGGTGCACCAGCACTTCAGGCTGGTTCCACCCTTGACAGTTACTGAGAATATCATTCTGGGCCTCGAGGGCCGTGGTTTGCTCGACCTGAAAGCAGCCGAGCGTCGGGTTCAGCAAGTTGCTGAAGAATATGGGGTCCAGATTGACCCTGGCGCTACCGTGCAGGATCTTTCGGTCGGCCAACAACAACGGGTCGAAATCCTGAGCAGCCTCTATCGCGGAGCGGAGATTCTGATTCTTGATGAGCCTACTGCCGTCCTGACGCCGCAAGAAGCCAATAGTCTGGCCCTCAGCCTGAAGAAAATGGCGGAGCAAGGGAAAGCGATCGTCTTCATCAGCCACAAGCTGGAAGAGGTGATGCGGCTTACCGACCGCGTCACCGTGCTCCGGGCTGGCAGGGTTGTCTTTGAGGCACTGACACGCGATACCGACAAGGCCCGACTCGCCAGAGAGATGATCGGCCACGATCTGGTCGCCCTGCGAGCGGAGCAAAGAAACCAGGTGCTTGTGCTGGCCGGTGCAAAAAATGCTGCACCCGTCGAGGAGTCGCCCGCTCAGCGCGCTACAGGTAGGGTGATGCTGGAAACGAAGGCGGTCCACGTCAATGATGACCGCGGCTTGCCGGCCGTGCGTGGGCTGAGCCTGGTGCTCCGCAGCGGCGAAATCCTGGGCATTGCCGGCGTGGACGGCAATGGCCAGCGCGAGCTGGCCGAAGCGATCGTTCGCCTGCGCCCCCTGCAGGCCGGCCAACTTGTCATTGCGAAGGAGGATGCTTCGCAATGGGGCACGCCCGATTTCCTGAGGCGCAGCACAGCTTACATCCCCGATGACCGGCAAAACGACGGCCTCATCCTCAGCTTTGATATCGCCCGGAACGCCACTTTGAAGCTGTTCAAGCACCGGCCCTTTTCCGCGTTCGGATTCCTTAATAACCGCGCCATCAACCAGTTCGCGGTGGAACTGATGGAGGATTTCGACGTACGTGCGCCGAATCCGTTCGTGCGAGCCAGAACGTTATCCGGCGGCAACCAGCAGAAGCTGATCCTGGCACGCGAGCTGAGCCAGACCCCGCGCCTGGTCATCGCCAGCCAGCCGGCTCGTGGCCTGGATATCGGTGCGGCTGCCTATGTTCACCAGCGGCTGATGGAGGAACGCGACCGCGGGGCTGCCATCCTGCTCATCTCGACTGACCTGGACGAGATCATGCTGCTCAGCGATCGCATCCTGGTCATGTACAATGGCCGATCGATGGGTGAGCTGGATGCGCACGCGGCCAATGCTCAGACCCTGGGGCTGATGATGGCCGGCACACCCTTGGGCGACACTGATGGTTCCGGAGGTGTCGTATGACAACGCGTGGGCAGGTGGTCCTGCGGCGCAGCATCGACTGGCAGGCGTTAGGACGGAGCACCTATCAGGCGGCCCTTTCGGTGGTGCTTTCCCTGTTGATTGGCGCCCTGTTGCTCCTGGTCAGCGGTCAGAACCCCGTGCTGGCGTTCCGAAGCCTGTGGGATGGCGCCTTCGGTTCGGTAGATCGTTTCACTGAAACGCTGGTCCAGGCCACCCCCTTGCTGCTGATCGCCATCTCGGTTTCGCTTTCTTTCCGCTGTCAGATCTGGAACATCGGCGCCGAGGGGCAGGTGATTTTGGGTGGGATTGCTTCGATCTGGGTCGCGTTGACCTTCTCCGAGCTGCCCCCGGCGATCCTGCTGCCTCTGACGTTCATCGGCGGCGCGCTGGCCGGCGCGGTGTGGAGCCTGATCGCCGGGCTGCTGAAAGCATACGCTCAGGCCAACGAGGTCATCACGACCTCGATGCTGAACTATATTGCCGTTTACCTGTTGGCATTCCTGGTGCACGGCCCGATGATGGACCCAGCCGGCTTCAACTTCCCACAGTCGCCATTGATCGCCCGCGCGCTCGAACTGCCGCGCCTGGTGGCCGGCACACGCCTGAGCGTCTCCTTCCTGATTGCGCTGTTGATGGCAGGGGCCGCCCTCCTTTATTGGCGCACCACGCTGGGCCAGCGCACCGAAATCGTCGGCGCCAGCCGCCGGGTTGCCCGCCAGATCGGTCTCAGCGTACCCGCGACCATTGCGCTGGTTTCGATGCTCACCGGCGCGCTGGCCGGCATTGCCGGCTGGGGTGAGATGTTCGGCCTGCACTTCCGCCTGATCGAGGAGTTTGCGCGCGGCATGGGCTCCTTGGGGATTGTGGTGGCGCTGCTTGGCGAGCTGCACCCGCTGGGCATGGTCGTCTCGGCATTCCTGTTCGGGGCACTGGTGGTGGGCGGCAACGCGATGGAGCGCAACGCGGGCGTCCCGTTTGCCCTGGTAGACGTCATCCAGGGATGCGTCATCCTGCTGATATTGGCGCGCGGCTACATCTTCAAGTTCAGGAGGGGCGCCCGATGAACGTCGAACTGATCACCTTTCCCTTCATAGTTGGCCTGCTGGCGGCAGCCGTACGGTTGGCCGTGCCGATTCTTTTTGCAGCCCTCGGCGAGACCTTCACGGAGCGGGCCGGCATCCTCAACCTCGGGTTGGAGGGGATCATGCTCATGGGGGCGTTGGCGGGCTTTGTCGGCGCCTACGCGACCGGCAACCTGTGGCTCGGCGTGCTGTTGGCGCTGCTGTGCGGCGGCGCCATGGGACTTTTGATGGGCTTTATGAGTGTCACCGCCAAGGTGAACCAGGTGGTTGCGGGCCTGGGCATTACCATTTTGGGCAGCGGGCTGTCGACACTGCTCTTCCGCCTGTTTTTTGGGCTGCGCAGCACGCCGCCGACCATCACCATGTTTCCGGCACAGCCGATTCCGGGGCTGAGCCGGATCCCTGTGCTGGGCGAGATGGTCTTCAGCCACAACGTTCTCGTCTACCTGGCCCTGATCCTGGTGCCTGTGGCCTGGATCGTCCTGTACCGCACGCGCTTCGGGCTGGCGTTGCGCGCGGTTGGCGAGAGGCCCGACGCGGTCGACACGCGCGGGCTGAGCGTGGATCGACTGCGCTATATCAGTCTGATCATCGGCGGGGCGCTCGCCGGCCTGGGCGGCGCAGTCCTGCCTCTGGCCAACCTCGGCATCTTCTGGACCCAGATCACCGCAGGCCGGGGCTTCATTGCAGTGGCCGTGGTCGTATTTGCGCGTTGGGATCCGGTGCGCGCCCTTTGGGGTGCGTTACTCTTCGGCGGCGCGATGGCGCTGCAGTTGTCCCTGCAGACGCTCAAACTGCCCATCCCCTCCGAGCTCCTACTGATGCTGCCTTACATCATCACGATCATCGTCCTCGTGGGTGTTTCCCGCCGTGCTGAGTTCCCGGCCGCATACGCAGTGCCCTATTCGCGCGTTGAGAAATAGGCCAGATGTCGTTGAAACCGTCCCGCCCAAGGAGGTAGTGATGACAGCAGTGGGGAAATCGGTCGTTCGGCAAGACGCGCTATCCAAGGTCACCGGAACGGCGGTCTTCGCACGGGATTTGCACGTGCCCGGCATGTTGCACATGAAGCTGGTGTTCGCCGGACGCCCCCACGCGCGGATCGTGAGCCTGGATACGAGCCGCGCCTTGGCCTGCCCCGGCGTACACGCGGTGTTCACGGCGCGTGATGTACCGCATAACCTTTACGGCCTGATGATCGCCGATCAGCCCGTCTTCTGCGATGACGTAGTGCGATTCGTAGGCGATCGGGTCGCGGCCGTGGTCGCCGAGACGCCGGAGCAAGCCGCAGCAGCCGCCGCGCTGGTGGCGGTGCAGTACGAGGATTTGCCCGTGCTGGCCGATCCCGAACAAGCCCTCATTCCCGGTGCGCCGATTCTCCACGCAGAACACCCGGACAACGTGCTGCGCACCATCCGCCTGCGCCGCGGTGATGCGGCCGCGGCTATGGCCTCGGCCGACGTCGTGGTCGAACGCACCTACTATACATCGTACCAGGAGCACGCCTTCATGGAGCCGGAGGCGGGTCTCGGCTACATAGATGAGCAGGGCCGAGTCACGGTTCACGGTGCGGGCCAGAACACGCACGACGACCAGCGCCAGATTGCTGAGGCGTTGGGCTTGCCGTTGGAGCAGGTGCGGATCATCTACGGCCCGATTGGTGGGGCCTTCGGTGGCCGCGAGGATATCTCGGTGCAGCTCGTCCTGGCGCTGGCCGCATGGCATCTGCGCCGGCCGGTCAAGATCGAATGGACCCGCACGGAATCCATAACTGCGCACCACAAGCGTCATCCGATCCGTCTGCGTTACAAGTGGGGCGCGCGGCGCGATGGCACGCTGGTGGCCGCGGAAATGGACATCGTGTCTGACGCCGGTGCTTATGCCTCCACCAGCACCTCGGTGTTGGACAACTTCCTTTTCGCCGCCACCGGACCTTATAGGATCCCAAACGTTCGCATTGATGGCCGGGCTGTGTACACCAACAACATCTCCACGGGCGCATTGCGCGGCTTCGGTGCGCCCCAGGCAGCTTTTGCTTCAGAGCTACAGATGGCGCACCTGGCCGAGGCGCTCGGCATCGATCCGATCACGATTCGGCTGCGCAACTGCCTGCGCGACGGTGACCTTCTGGCCACCCAATCACCGATTCCTGGCGCCGTTAGCGTGGCAGAACTGCTCGAAATCTGCGCCCGGGAGGCCGGCGCTGTGGAGACATCGGACGGCTGGCATCTGCCCGATGTGAGTCGGACCGGCGATCAGTCTCACGTCAAGAAACGCGGGCTGGGTATCGCCGTGAGTATGAAGAATTCCGGCTTCAGCTTCGGCTTCCCGGAGGGCAGCTCGGCACGAGTGGAGCTATATGGTGCCACGACGATCGAACGCGCGGAGGTCCATACGGCCGCTGCGGAGGTGGGGCAGGGGACGCACTCGGCCCTGGCGCAGCTTGCGGCCGAACGGCTGGAGATCCCTTTGGAACGCGTGAGAGTGGTCGCATCCGATACGGCTGATATCGGCGATGCAGGGCCGGCATCGGCTTCCCGACTGACGTTTTTCGCCGGCAACGCCGTGGTGACCGCCGCCGGCATGGCGCTGGCCCGCTGGCGCGATGAGGATCGCCCGGCCGTCGCCGAGTATCGCTACAATGCGCCGCCGACCACGCCGTTCGATCCGGAGACCGGTGCGTCGGTGAACTCAGTCAGCTTCTCCTACGCTGCCCAGGCGGTCGAGGTGGAGGTAGATACCCAGACGGGCCTGGTTCGCCTGGAACGCGTCGTGGCAGTCCAGGACCCTGGCCGTGCGGTCAACCCGCAGCAGGTGCGGGCACAGATTGAGGGCGCCGTGGTCCAGGCGCAGGGCTGGGCCGTGATGGAGAATTTCGTTACCGAGGGCGGTCGCATCCTGACGGACCGCTTGAGCACCTATCTGATCCCCACTGCGCGTGACATCCCGTCGAGCGTGGAGACGCATCTGCTGGAAAAGCCCGACCCTGAAGGTCCGTTGGGGGTGCGCGGCGTAGGCGAAGCACCCTTCGGCCCCCTGGCGCCAGCTATTGTCTGCGCAGTCCGCGATGCGACCGGGGTCTGGTTCGATCGGCTTCCGCTCACGCCTGAGGCGGTGTGGAGAGGCCTGCACGAGGGATGAAGGATACTGCCATGTGGCGAACTTACTACGCACCATCAACCCTGGCAGAGGCACTGGCCCTGCGGGCCCGGCATCGGGATGCCGGCCGGATCATTGCCGGCGGCACTGACCTGATCCTGGAACTGACGCGCGGCGTTCGCCAGGTTGAAGTCTTGATAGACATCAGCGGTGTGCCGGGCCTGGACCACATCGTGGTCGAAGATGGCGAGCTGCGGCTCGGACCACTGGTGACGCACAACCAGGTTGCCGGCGCTGCGGAGGTCGCGGCAAGTGCGTTCCCGCTGGCAAGCGCGTGTTGGCAGGTGGGCGCGCCGCAGATCCGCAACCGCGGCACGGTAGCCGGCAACCTGGTCACGGCCAGTCCAGCCAACGATACGATCACACCGCTCTGGGCAATGGATGCGACAGTTACGCTCGCCAGCGAGGCGCGCGGCAGGCGCACGCTGCGTTTCGACGAGTTTTTCCTGGGAGTACGGCGCACCGCGTTGCAGGATGATGAAGCTCTTGTGAGCATCAACGTCCCTGTTCTGAAACCCACCGAGCGAGGAACATTTCTCAAGTTCGGCTTGCGACAGGCCCAGGCGATCAGCGTGGCCAATGTGGCGGCTATCGTCGATTTCGGGCCTCGAAGCTCGGATGCCGATCCTGCCGGATCCCAAATCCACAGCGCCCGCATCGCCCTGGGCGCGGTCGCGCCGACCATCCTGCGCGCCGGCGAGGCCGAATCGTACCTGACCGGGCGCAGCCTGACAAACGAGGTCATCGCACAGGCGGCCGAGCTGGCAGCGCAAGCAGCGCGACCGATCTCGGATGTGCGAGCCAGCGCTGAGTATCGGCGTGCCCTGGTGCGCGCCTTGACCGCGCAGGCACTGCACCAGCTACGTGACAGCGCAGAACGGGCGGACTGGCCGGCGCGTCCGGTCATGCTTTGGGGCGGGACCGATGGCCGCTTCCCCCCGCGAACGCATGCGGCTGAGTTTGGAGAGAACGCTTCACCGGCGATACGCATGGTGCTCAACGGCGTACCGACTGTACTGCCTGAGGCTCACGGTAAGACACTGCTGCGCGCCCTACGCGAGGATGCAGGGATGATCGGCACCAAGGAAGGGTGCGCCGAGGGAGAATGCGGCGCCTGCACGGTATGGCTGGATGGGATCGCGGTGATGGCCTGCCTCGTGCCGGCCGAGAGGGCGGATGGCTGCGAAGTAGTCACCGTCGAGGGGTTGGCCGGAACGAATGGGCAACTGCATCCGCTACAGGATGCGTTCATCCAAGCAGGTGCTGTGCAATGCGGCTATTGCACCCCAGGGATCCTGATGACAGCTACAGCCCTGCTGGCCGAGGTCCCGCACCCGACACCGGAGCAAGTTAAAGCGGCTTTAGGCGGCAACCTGTGTCGCTGCACGGGTTATTATTCGATCCTGCAAGCGATCGATCTCGCTGCGGCCGGTTAGCGAACGCAGGGGACCAGGGAGCGATCGAACAGCCAAGAGGTTTGACCGCTCCCCCCCCCCCTGGCCCCCGCTATGGCTTGCGGGCTGACAGGGCCAGGCTGTAAACCTCAACACCGGCCAGCTCGCCCCCGCTCAGGCTTCGCTTGCCCTCAACGTCGACGAACCCCGCCTGGCGCACCAGGTCCAGGTATTCGCGCTCGGGCAGCGCACCGTTGATGCACCCTGCCCACATCTGCGGATCGCTGCGCATGCTCATGGGCAGGGGTCCGGCGGTCACCATGTCGCTGATGCTCAGCCGGCCGCCGGGCTTCAGCACCCGGTACGCTTCCTCGAAGACCCGGCCCTTGTCCTCTGCCAGGTTGATGACGCAATTCGACAGGATCACGTCCACGATGCCATCTTCGACCGGCATGTCTTCCGCCTGTCCCAGCCGGAACTCCACCTGGGGCAGACCGGCCGCTCCTGCGGAGCGCTGAGCGCGCTCGATCATGGCCGGCGTCATGTCCAGCCCGATCACGCGCCCACGGTCGCCCACGCGCCGCGCGGCGTAGAACGCATCGATCCCCGCGCCGCTGCCGATGTCCAGGACCGTCTCACCGGGTTGCAGCGAGGCCATCGCAGTGGGGTTCCCACAGCCCAGTGCAAGACCGGCCGCCTCCGGGGGCACCAGGGCGATCTGCCCCGGGGTGTATCCCGTGTCCCACAGGACGATATCGGGGCTTCCGGTCTCGACCAGTTCCATCGCATTTGATGACGGAGAGCAGCAGTTGCTCTGCGACGCGGACGAGCCGCAGCAACCACCCTCGATCGCGAGCGCGCCGTAGCTGGATTGCACGGCTTCGGTCGCGCCGCTCACGCGGCGGCTGCCGGTCGCCACGAAGATGCTGACCGCTGCCTGCGCGGACGCGGGATCGCTCTCCGGGCCGGCAGTGCAGCATTCGCCCGTGCAATCGATAATCACGTTCACCAGGCCTGCCGCCCGCAGCCAGCCCCTTACTGCGCTGCGCTCGAAGCCAAGCCAGACATCGGCCATCTCCTCGCGCACCCACGCGTGCTCGTGTTGGTCCACGTCGGTCAGCACGAGCCGGCCGCCGGGCTTCAGCACGCGCACCATCTCGGCAATGGCCGCCTCCGGATCGGGGCAGTGATGCAGGTACATGTTGGCGAAAACCGCATCCAGGCTGCTGGACTCAAAAGGCAAGGTGGCGCCGCCGGCCAGCCGGTGCTCGACGTTATCCAGGCCAGCCAGATTTCGCCGGCTGACTTCCAACATAGCAGGCGAGCCATCGACCGCGACCACTTTAGCGACCAGCGGCGCGAGTCCGGCAGCCATGAAACCCGTTCCTGATCCGATGTCGGCTACGACCATCTCAGGCCGCAGGTACGCCCGCGCGATGGTTGCATCACGCACAGTCTCCCCGAAATAACCGGTGCGCAAGGCATCCCACTCGCCCGCCACCCGCTCGAAATACTCGGCCGAGGCCTGAGTCAAAGTCATCTTTCACTCTCCCACTTTCTCGCGCGAAAAGAGTTCGCTTACTCTCGCCGCAATGTCGTCGCGCACCTCGCGGAAGACCGCCAGCACTTCTTCCTCGTTCCCCGTCGCCCTGGCCGGATCGGGAAAGCCGAGATGGACCCGTCGCCCCTTGCCCAGCCACACAGGGCAGTTTTCGGCGGCATCATCGCAGACGGTCACGACCAGGTCGAACGCCACATCTCGATATTCGTCGGCGCGTTTGGAATGTCCCTCATGCTGGATGCCGATTTCCCCAAGTACGCGGGTCGCCAGCGGATGCACGTAGCCCGCAGGCTGGGTGCCAGCGCTATAGGCCTCCCACGTATCGCCAAGGCGCGCGTTGACGATAGCCTCGGCCATCTGCGAACGGCAGGAATTGCCGGTGCAGAGAAAGAGAACCTTACGTTTCATCGATCGATCCACCTCGAGAACAGAAGAACCGGGACGAGCACTGTGAGATGCTCACACCAGGTATTTCGATGTGCAATCGCCTCGCTCCTTGCACGCCTGACACGCCAAGCTTCACGCCTGAACACCGCAGCAGCGAAGACGGCCGGCAGGCGTGGATCGTCGTAGAGACGTTGCATGCGTCCTTATCGTAGAGACGTTGCATGCAACGTCTCTACGAGGCGTGTTGCCCCATCGCCGGCATCGGCACGATCAGCGCTTCCAGCGCGGCCAATCGCTCGGCATGGGCCGGCTCATAAAGCGGTGGGCATGCAGCCAGCACCACCTGCGCCGCGGCCAGCTTGAGGGCGAAGTTCCAGCAGCCTGGCTGACCGCACTGCCGGCAGTTGGTCCCCGGCAGCAGCTTGTAGAGCGCCATGGCCGTTGGCCGTTGGCGCTCCGTCGTGTCGGGTGTGATTTCGCCCCGACGCTCCCAGGTTCGGTTCGCCAGGTCAATCAGTCCTTCGAGTTCCTTGACCGCCTCTTCACGGTCTTCGACGTTGCTGGTGGCTATCTCGTAGGCGTGGAAAGCCAGGTTGTGGCCGCCCTTCTTCCAGGTGAGGGTGTTGGCTGCCCTGTTGTACACCGCCCCGCGCAAAGTTGCGTTCAGGTAGGGTAGCGCCTCCGAGATATCGGCCAGCAGTAGAGCTTTGGCCGAAAAGCGTTCCGTGCCCGGGTCGCAAGGTGGGGTGAAGACTTCGACGTCATAGTGTTCGATCAACATAGTGCCCTCCTCGCACAGTGGGAGCGCAGTCTACTCACTGGCCGGACTGCGTCGCGACCCTTTGGCCGCAAACTCGCTGCCGATGCGCACGCCGAGTCGCGGCAGGATCGTCCGGTGCACCAGCAGAATCAGTAGCGCGGCCGCAAAGGCGATCGCGAAGATCAACAGCGCGGTCCCAATCTGGTTCATCAGGTTCGGGTTGATCAGCATCACCGCAGCCAACGTCAGCATCAACGTGCCGCCGATCAGCTTGAGGATGCGCCCGTGCTTCTCCTCCAGCTTGCTGGCGCGCAGCGTCACCACGGCGGCCATAAAAATGGCGAGTTCGTCAATCTGGTAGATGAGCATATAGAGCAGCAACAGCAACGCAAAGGTCAACGGGGCTACATTTTGCGCCGTGACCAGGTTCGTCCACAGCACCGGGAAGCCCGCCGTGCAGGAGAACTCCACCAGCGAGACGCCTAGCCCCAGGCCCACCGTCGCCAGCAGCAGCGCGCCGAGCGAATCCCCGGCCTGCATCACCCGCCGCATCCGCTTGTAGAGGCCCGGCTTTTGCGCG
>ENA-UOUL01004957-UOUL01004957.1-bioreactor-metagenome-genome-assembly--contig:-NODE-4957-length-11860-cov-3.047866_pt1 | contig 11860 bp, 10 predicted proteins | sample MGYA00249838_ERZ747220 | MGnify/ENA primary metagenome ERZ747220 (study PRJEB28778, sample SAMN05720191) | bioreactor metagenome | isolation source: Anaerobic biogas reactor | place: USA:Washington...
GGCGAATGCGTGGGTCTGGACGTGAAAGCCATGCGCACCCAAGGCCCGGAGGATTGCTACCGCCACATCATTAACTCTAAGCGGATTTTTGAACTTCTCCTTGAGAAGGTCAAGCGTTTTGACTACGCCTTTCAGGCACAGTGTGTCAAGGAGCAAAACCTTGAGAAGCTGGAGATGTATGTGATGGAGCTGCTGTTGGGTGCGCAGGTTTAACGCTCAACACACAGTTCCCTGACGCAAATGAAAATACCGCCCCGGACGAAAATCTCTTCGTTCGGGGCGGTATCCTCTTTGTTTCAGACCAGTTCCCGCATGGGGGTGTTGACGGTGCGGATCTGAAGCTTCAGCAGTTCGCCCGTCCTGGCGTCAATCACCGCGAAGTAGCCCCAGGGGGCCTTTGGGTCATAAGGGTGCGCCGGGTCGTCCGCTGGGAACATGGTGCTGACCAGCACCTTCCACAGCGGCTGATTGGGATCAGTCACATCATAGTAAAAGTTGTGGCCTTCGCTGTCATCCACATCGCTTTGTCTGGCGCCCGCCTGAAGCGCTGCCTCCCGGGCGATTTCAAAAGCCTTCTCCTGGGAGATGGCGTCCTCCTCCGGGGTGCCGTAGGCGTATTGGGTCAGCGAGATCAGGTTGGGCCAATCGCTCTGGTTGTAGCGCTTTGCCAGCAGGTCTTCCAGGTACCGGGTGAATTCGTCATGCTCCGACAGGTAGCGCTCTATCAGGGGCCTTGCGGTTTTGGACCACGCCGCCTTTTCCGCCAGCGGCCAGTGCCAGAAATAGGTCTGCTCCTGGTTGTAGAGGGTGTCGCTCATCCCCGCCTGGCTGAGCAGGGCCCTGATCTCATCCATCCAGGCCTTTTCCTTTTCTTTCATCGCCTGGGATTCCTGCCAGTCAAAGGCCTGGATGACCCGGCCGGTCTGAGCGTCTATGTCCACATAATAGCGCGGATCGTCCCTTTCGCCCCAGATAAAGAAGCAGACAGCCCTGAAGCGCCCCTCTTCCAGGATATACTCGTTTCCCTCGCCGTAGCTTGACCGAAGGGGCAGCGCCTGGCGGGTCTTTTCGTCCACGCCCAGGCGCACGCTCAGCGCCTTTTCCGCGATAACCTGGGCTTCCCCCAGGGTGATCTCCGCGCGGTTTTCCGGAGCGTTCGGGTCATAAATCCCCAGAAAAACCCCATATTCATCCAGCCAGAACCGGAAGCTTAGGGTGTCCCCCTCTTCCGGCTCAAGGGAGTGGGTGTCAAAGAGGCTTAAGCTCCCCGGGCGCTGAGCGGCCCGGTAGGTCTGTTTGTCAATGGACGCGGTCACGGCGTACAGGCCCTCCCCCTCCTCCCAGGCGCCTGATACCTTAACCTCCCGCAGCAGCTCCCCTGGGAAGTCGCCCACCTCCGTCAGGTTGTTCATGGTGGCCAGGTAGATGCGGCTTTCCGTCAGCGGCTGCTTCTCCTTCTGGCTCCACCGGGCCCAGTAATCCTCGCTCCATTGCCCATAGGCCGTCTGATCCGTGGGGCTCAGCCCCGCCTGGAGCAGCTCCAGCTGTTCTAAGGTATAGCTGTCAAAATAATCCGGGCCATAGCGCTGGCTGATCAGGGCATCCGCCGCTTCGCCGCGCTGGGAAAGGGGCTTGCCCTCGTCCAGGGCGGCTTGAAGGCGGGCATCCTCCTCTGTCACGATGCCTGCCTCCGCCATGGCGCGGGCCAGTTTGATCTTGTCCTCCGCCGACCAGCGGGCCAGCTCACCGGTGCTTTCCATGCCGCGCACCGCCTCAAAGTAGGTCTTCAGCGTCTCCCAGTTGCCAAGCGCCAGGGCGGCCGTTGCCAGCGCTACAATCAAAACCACCGCCAGCACCAGGCGTCCGGTCTGTTTTTTGATCACTTTCTTCTCCCCTTCTTCCTCCTGCGCCTTGTTCAGCACCCGCTCAGTCAAAAAACTGTCCCGGGGCAGGCCGGAGAGCGAGCGGTCCATGGACCGCTGGATTTTTTCCTTTACCTCTTTGTCCCTCATGGTTAATCCCCCTTCTCCAGCTGCGCCCTCAGTTTTTTTCGGGCGCGGCTGAGGCGGTTGGAGACGGAGGGCTGGGTGATGCCCAGAATTTCAGCCGTCTCCTTCACGGAAAAGTTCTGGTAGTAATACAGCACCACCGCCTCCTTCAGCTTCGTCGGCAGGCTTAAAACCGCTGCCGTCAGCTCTTTTTCCTCCTCCGGCACCTCCTCGGCGCCTGCCACCGGCAGATCCTCCAGCCGCACCCGCCGGTCCACATGGCGAAACCAGCCGAAGCGCCCCATGTCCCGGCAGGTGTTGCGGGCAATGGTGATCAGCCAGTTTCGCCGGCTGCCTTCCGCGCGAAAGCCCCCCAGGCTTTTGTAGGCCTTTAAAAAAGTCTCCTGCACGGCGTCCTGCGCCTGCTGCACATCGCACAAATAGGCATAGCACACCTTCATCAGCAGCTCCTCATATCGCGCCACCATTTCCGCAAGCTGCTCCTGCCGCCCGCCGTCATAAGCCCTTTCCTTCTCCAGCGCCCACACCCCCTTTCACCCATATAGACGAAACAGCGCCTGAATATATAGAATGACAAATAAAATTGCCGGGCGCAGCCACCCGTTTGATCCAAACGCCGCCTGTTATTCTGTTTTCAGGGAAACGCCTATTCCCTGGCCTTGAAATTATACTCCGGCTTTAAGTGGCGCAGCACATCTGCCGTGGGGGTGATGGCGTCCAGGATGGTGTCCATGCTTTTATAGGCCATGGGCGCCTCATCCAGGGTTTCCCGGCTGACGCTGGTGGTGTAGATGCCCGCCATCTGGGCCTGGTATTCCTGAAGGGAGAGGCTTTGGCTGGCCTCCCGGCGGCTCATCAGCCGCCCGGCCCCGTGGGGGGCCGACTCATTCCAATCTTGATTGCCCTTGCCCCGGCACAGGAGGCTGCCGTCCCGCATGTTGATGGGAATCAGCAAGCGCTCCCCCGCCCGGGCTGAGACCGCGCCCTTGCGCAGGATCATGCTGTCCAGATCGATGTAATTGTGGATGGTGCTGAAACGGTCCTCCGCCTCAAGGCCCATACCTGCCAGAATTTCCTCCGTCATGGCCTGGCGGTTAAGGGAGGCGAAGGCCTGGATCAGCCGCATGTCATGCAGATAATCCGCAAGCAACTCCCCGCTTAAATAGGCCAGGTCCCGGGGGACGGGCAGCGCTTTTTCCGCCCGCTGCTTCATTCGCCGGTTTTTGCTCCGCTCCGGGCCGCTTAGCTGTCTTAGCGCCTGGGCTTGGTAGTGGCTGGCCACCTCGTGGCCCAGATGCCGGCTGCCGGAATGCACCACCAGGTACAAAGCCCCTGTTTCATCCCGGTTGACCTCGATAAAATGGTTGCCCCCGCCCAGGGTGCCGATGCTAAGGCGGGCCCGGTCCAGTTTGACCTGGTTTTTACAGCGCAGCTGCGCTAAGTCGATCTGCTGGTTTAAGGGATGCGGCTGCAGGCGCACCGCCCGCCCGGAGGGAATGCGCCTGCGGATTAACGCGTCAAGGCGCCCATAATCAAGGCTGCGTTCTTTTAGCAGCACGGTTTCCATGCCGCAGCCGATGTCCACCCCCACCATGCCGGGCACCACCTTGTCGCTGACCGTCATGGTGGTGCCGATGGTGCATCCCATCCCGGCATGCACATCCGGCATGATGCGGATGCGGCTGTCAGAAAAAGCCTCCTGATCACACACCGCCTGAATCTGCTGTCTGGCGCTGGCTTCCAGCTCCCGGGTGAAGCACAGGGCGGTATTGTGCGCGCCCTTCACCACGATCATCCCCCTCACCTCCTTACCTGCCATCATACACCTCCCTGTCCCTTCTGTCCTCCCTCACAAGCGAGATGTCTTGACGGCCAAGGCAGCTTTCCTATAACATGGAGGCAGATTATCTGGCGGCCAGGCCGCGGGAAAGGGGACACGCATATGGAACTGACAACGCTTGATTACCTCCGGGCCTTTGGCCTGACGGCCTTTGCCGGCCTGGCGACGGGAATCGGCGGCCTGGTCGTCTTCCGCAAAAAGCCCATCAACCAACATCTGATCTCAGGGGCCCTGGGCCTTTCCGCCGGCGTGATGATCTACATCTCCTTTGTGGAGATGCTCAGCGGCTCCTTTAAAACCCTGGGCGAGGTCTATGGCGCGCGGGGCGAGCTGTACACCGTGCTTGCCTTTTTTGGCGGCATCCTGTTCAGCATGCTGATTGACTTTCTCATCCCCGAGGAGAGCAACCCCCATGAGATGCGCGGGGTGGACGAGGTCAGCTATGACCCCCACACGGAGGACCAGCCGGACGCCGCCCAGGAAAGCATCATCCCCCGCCAGCGCGTCAAGCACAAAAAGGAGCTGACCCGGGTGGGCCTGATATCCGCCGTTGCCATCATGGCCCATAACCTGCCTGAGGGCATGGCCACCTTCGTAGGCGCTCTGGCGGACCCTGCTGTGGGCATCAGCATCGCGGTGGCGGTTGCCATCCATAACATCCCCGAGGGCATCGCGGTGGCGGTGCCGCTGTATGCGGGCACCGGCAACAAAAAGCGCGCCTTTTTAGTGACGCTGCTCTCTGGCCTGGCCGAGCCTGTCGGCGCCTTGGTGGGCTTTTTAGTCTTCCGCCCTTTCTTAAGCGAGGCCCTCATGGGCATTATCTTCGCGACCGTAGCGGGCATCATGGTGTATATCTCCCTGGACGAACTGCTGCCCTCCGCGGAAAAACAGGGGGAGCATCACATCGTCATCGCGGGCCTGATCGCGGGCATGGCGATTATGGCGGTCTCCCTGTTGGTGCTTTAACGCAAAGAAAAGGTTCCCGCGCCAAAGCGTCTTTTGATGCTTTGGCGTTTTTTAAAGCGTCAGCTTCATATCCCCCTGCTTAATCCAGCCCAGCCTTTTAAACACCCACCAGAACGCCAGCGTCAAAGCGGCAGGCAAAATAAAATGCATCAGCAATATAAGGCCCAGCGATTCAAAAGGCGGCGTGGTTTCTGACATAGCGGCCCAGGCGCCAAACTGGCCCACCAGGCCGCTGGTGCCCATGCCGGCGCCAGAGGGTGTGTTGGTCATGCCAAACACCGCGGTGGAGAGAGGTCCCAGCACCGCGGAGGCCAGGGTGGGCGGCAGCCAGATTACCGGCTTTCTTAAGATGTTGCCAAACTGCAGCATGGAGGTGCCGATGCCCTGGCTGATCAGCCCCCCTACGCCGTTGTCCTCATAGGACTGCACCGCAAAGCCGATCATCTGGGTGCAGCAGCCCACGCAGGCCGCCCCCGCCGCAATGCCGCTTAAGCCCAGGGAGATGCTGATGGCGGCGGACGAGATGGGCGCGGTTAAGATCATGCCCATCACAGCGCTCACCAAAATGCCCATGGGGATGGGGTGCAGCTCCGTGGCCCGGTTGATAAAGCCACCCAGGGCATTCATGCCCGCGGCGATTCCCGGCCCCGCCAGGTTGGCGACAATACCCCCGGACACAATGACGAAAACGGGCACCAGCACGATGTCCACCGGGGTTTTCCCCGCGATGAACTGCCCGCACTCCGCCCCCACCACCGCCGCCAGGTAGGCACCCACCGGGCCCCCCAGCTGATAGCCATAGGCCCCCGCCACAGCGCAGGAGAAGACCGCCAGGGGCTTCACCTGAAGGCCATAGGCGATGGCAACGCCGATGGCGGCCCCCACCACCGGGGAGCTGGCGGAGACCATCTCCGCGATGGGCTTTAAAAAGCTTAAAAAACCAAGGCTGGACAGCTGGGAGAGGATGAGGCCGATGATCAGTGAGGAAAACAGCCCCAGAGCCATATAGCTCATGGCATCGATGAAATAGCGCTTAAAAAAGGCCCGGGCCCTTTTTTTCATGAGAGAAAATCCTCAAGGGTCGCCACAAACCGCTCAGACGCCTCCAGGTGGCTGGCGTGGGCGCAGCCTGCCATCACCACTTCCTGATAGCTGCCCCCGTTTTCCTGATAGCGCTTCAGCACCCGTCGGGTCTGGGCCACCATGGGCTGGGGCGGGAAGACTTCCTCCCCCGGATAGCCCGGCAGCACGCCCATCTGCCCCAGCACCGCCAGGTCGGACAGGGACTGGTCGGACACCAGCCTGTCCTGATCTCCCCGGATCCACAGGATGGGCGGCTTGGGGCTGATATCCACGATGCCGGACACATCCGCGTACTGGGGCGCCAGGGCGTTTGAGATGCCCCGCTCACCCGGCAGCACATAGGGGAACTCCGCAATCGCCCGGTAGTCCCCGGGATAATAGTCCTCCCCCAGGCGGATTTTAAGCAGTTCCTCCACAAACAAATCCTGCCATTCCGTTTCCACCGGCCAACCGGAAGCGAAGAGGGATTTTCCCAGCACGCTGTGGGCGGCCATGGGGTCGTCCCCCCGGTCCTTCTCCGCCAGCTTCCCGATGAAGGCAGGGTTGGCAAAACCGCCGGGCGCCCCCCAGCCGCGCTCGTCATACATTTTGCCCTCCTCTCCCCTTGTGCCCCCAAAGCCATAGGGCGACATGGGGGAGAGCAGCAACAGGTGGCTTAATTTCTCCGGGTGCAGGGCACAGTAGCGCCAGGCCACCCCGCTGCCAAGCGACCATCCCAGGAGGGCGAAGCGGGAAAAGCCCAGCGCCTGGGCCAGGGCGTCGATATCCTCCGCCCAGTCTGAAAGCGCCGTGGCCGCCTTGATGGGCCGGGCCTCGCTGTCCCCAAAGCCGCTCAAATCCGGCGCCACCACGTCATAGCGCTGGGCCAGGCGCCTGATCACCGGGAAAAAGAAGGCGGAGGAGGAGGCGTTGCCATGTACCAGGATCAGCTTCCGGGGCTTTCCCTCCCCCAGGCGGTAATAGGCGGTTTTCAGGCCGCGGGCCTGAATATATTTTTTCTTTTCCATTTTTCTTGCCTTTCTTAAAATCTCTTTTTCAGGCGAACTTTGCTTGATTCGTATTATACGAAGGCCCTGACAGCCTGTCAAACACAAGGTTTTCACCGCTTCGGGTTAATTTTGTCCCGCAGGGCCACAAGCCTATGATGTATAAAAATATTTCCGGAACGTCCATTTTAACTCCCTGCCAAATGGAGTAAAACCAATATGGAACATGAATCAGTTTTCATAATTGACGGGGAGGCCATCAAGCCGCGCCGCCAAGGAAAACGCGCGAGGAGGAAAACATGAAAAAGGTCTACATCGTCTCCGCCAGGCGCAGCCCCGTGGGCGCCTTCATGGGGGCTTTAAGCGCTACCCATGCCGCGGACATGAGCGCGGCAGTCATCCAGCCTCTTTTGGCTGACGCCGGCGTTATGCCCAAGCAGGTGGATGAATTAATCTGCGGCAACATCCTCTCCGCCGGCCTGGGCCAGGGTATCGCCCGTCAGGCCGCGGTCAAGGCTGGCATCCCCGTGTCTGTGTGCGCCTATTCGCTCAACATGCTCTGCGGCTCCGGCATGAAGGCGGTGATGAACGCCGCCACCAGCATCGCCGCGGGGGAAGCGGACATTATCGTGGCCGGCGGCGTGGAGAACATGTCCGGCGCCCCCTATCTTTTGCCCAAGGAGACCCGCAAGGGCATCAGGATGGGCGCCTACCAGGTGGAGGACCACCTGATCAAGGACGCCCTCACCGACGCCTTTGACAACATCCACATGGGCATCACCGCGGAAAACATCGCCCAGCGCCATGACATCAGCCGGGAGGCCCAGGACAGCTTTGCCTACGCCTCCCAGGAAAAGGCCATCAAGTCGGTGGACGAGGGGCTGTTTGATGAGGAAATCGTGCCCCTTCAGGTCAAGGCGGGCCGGGAGATGGTCACCTTCGCCCGGGATGAATACCCCAACCGCAAGACCAACCCGGAAAAACTGGCCGGCCTGCGCCCCGCCTTCAAAAAAGACGGCAGCGTCACAGCCGGCAACGCGTCGGGTATCAACGACGGTGCCGCCTTCCTGCTTTTGGCAGGGGAGAACGCTATAAAATCTTTAAACCTTGCGCCCATGGCTGAGATCGTGGCCTGCGGCCAGGCCGGGGTGGAGCCCTCCGTGATGGGCCTGGGCCCGGTGCCCGCCATCCGCAAGGCGCTGGAAAAGGCGCGGCTCAGCCTCAGTGATATGGAGCTGATCGAGCTTAACGAGGCCTTTGCCGCCCAGTCCCTGGGCGTGATCAAGGAGCTCAGCCAGGAGCACGGCCTCAGCGAGGAAGAGATCCAGGCCCGCACCAACCTTTTTGGCGGCGCCATCGCCCTGGGGCACCCGGTGGGCGCCTCCGGCGCGCGCATTCTGGTCACCTTGCTGTACGGCCTGAAGCGCCTGGGCAAAAAGACCGGCCTGGCATCGCTTTGCATCGGCGGGGGCATGGGCACCGCCGTCATCGTGAAAACCGTTTGACCATCGTCTGATACAGAAAAAGAAGCAGAGGAGAAAGAAAATGAGACTGGAAGGAAAAGTTGCGATTATCACCGGGGCCGCCAAGGGTTTGGGCGGCGAGATGGCCCAGCTGTTTGCAAAAGAGGGCGCCAAAGTCATCGCCTGCGACATGGCGGAGATGTCCTATGAGGCCCAGGGCGTTGAATACTACCAATTAAACGTCACCGACAGCAAGGCCTGCGAGGCGCTGTTCAACTACGCCAAGGACAAATACGGCCGCATTGACATTCTGGTCAACAACGCCGGCATCACCAAGGACGCCATGACCCGCAAGATGACCGACGAGCAGTGGGACGCCGTGATTGACGTGAACCTCAAGGGCGTTTTCAACCTCACCCGCCATGTGGGCCCCTATATGCAGGCCCAGGGCGGCGGTTCCATCATCAGCATTTCCAGCGTCGTGGGTGTGTTTGGCAACATCGGCCAGGCCAACTACGCCGCCACCAAGGCGGGCATTATTGGGCTGACCAAAACCTGGGCCAAGGAGTTCTCCTTAAAGGGCGGCAACGTCCGGGTCAACTGCATCGCCCCCGGCTACACCATGACGGACATCTTAAAGACCGTGCCCCAGGACCTGCTTGACAAGTTCGCCGCCATGACCATGCTGGGCCGCCTGGGTCAGCCCATTGAAATCGCCAACGCGGCGCTTTTCCTGGCCTCTGACGATGCCAGCTTCATCACCGGGCAGACGCTTCAGGTGGACGGCGGGATGCGGCTGTAAGCCGCGCGGGCCAAAGGAGTAGATCATCATGAAAAACCATGTGGGCATTGTGGGCACCGGCATCTACCTGCCAAAGGGTGTGATGACCGCTGCCGAGATTGCCGAACAAACAAACGGCGTCTGGGCTGAAAGCGCTGTGCGGGAAAAGCTGGGCATCAACCAGAAGCTGATCCCCGCGGACCCCGCCACCGACGGCACCCAGGAGATGGGCGCCTTGGCGGCGCTGGACTGCCTGAAAAACACCGGCACCGATCCCAAGGACATCGACCTGATCCTCTGCATCGGCGAGGAATGGAAGGAATATCCCCTCACCACCTCCGCCCTTTACATCCAGGACCGCATCGGCGCGGTCAACGCCTGGGGCATTGACGTGCAGAACCGCTGCTGCACCTGTGTTTCCGCCATGAAAATCGCCAAGGATATGCTGCTTGCGGACGAGGAGATCAACACCGTCCTTGTGGCGGGCGGCTACCGCAACGGGGATTTCCTGGACTACACCGACCGCAACATGTCCATGATGTATAACCTGGGCGCGGGCGGCGGGGCCATCCTGCTTCAGAAAAACCTGGGCCGTAACCTGCTGCTGGGCAGCCACATCATCTCTGACGGCTCCCTGGCCCGCACCGCGGGCGTGGCAATCGGCGGCATCGCCCGGCCCATCACCTGCGACAACGCGGACGAGGCCTACAAATCCCTGCGGCTGTTTGAGCCGGTCAAAATGAAGGACCGCTTAAACCAGGTCTCCGCCGGCAACTGGGTCACCTGCATTGAAAAATCTCTGGAGAAATCCAATCTGACTTTTGCTGACCTTAGCTATTTGGCCATCCTCCACATCAAGCGCTCCGGCCACTTGGGCATGCTCAAGGACCTGGGGCTGACAGAGGAGCAGACCATCTACCTGGAGGACTACGGCCACATCGGGCAGATTGACCAGATTCTCTCACTGCACCTGGCGCTTGAACAGGGCAAGGTGCAGGACGGCAGCGTGGCTTGCATGCTGGCCGCCGGCATCGGCTATGTTTGGGCAGCGAACATCATCAAATGGGGGCCTGCAAGCTTATGACTATACAGGACATCCTGCAGACAATCATCAACTCCCTCCCCATGATGGGGCGCTATGCCCTGGTCACCATGGGCATCGTGCTGATCTTCCGCACCACCGCCACCACCAACTTCGCCCAGGGTCTGATCGCCACGGTGGGCACCTTTGTGGTCACCTGGGCGGCCCTGGAATGGACGGCGCTGCCCCTGTGGCTCTGCCTCATATTGGGGATGGCGGCGGCCTTCGTGCTGGGGATGCTGGTGGATGTGGCGCTGATCAGGCGGGCGCGGCACATCACCCCCTCGGGGAAACAGATGATCACCATGGGCGTGATGATGATCCTGGTCAACGTGACCCCGGTCATCTTCAACAACCTGGTCATCTACAACACCCAGGGGCGCAGCTTCTCCCAGGATATCCTCCTGTTTTCCTTCCTGGGCATGAACTTCAACATCACCGAGATGGGCCTGCTGGGCTTCGTCCTGGCCCTGGCGCTGCTGGGCGCCACCTTCGCGGCGCTGAAGTTCACCAAATGGGGCCTGGGGGTGCGGGCCACCGCCGCCAATGAGACCGTGGCCCAGATGCTGGGCGTGAACACCCGGGTCATCACCGCCTTCTCCTGGGCGCTGGCCGGCACCCTGGCCACGGTGGGCGGCTTTTTCACCGGCGCGGGAGCGCCCCTGAGCGTCACCCTCATGGGCAACGCCCAGGTCTTCGGCTTCCTGGCCTGCGTGCTGGGCGGCTTTGGCAGCTTCCCCGCGCCCATCCTGGGGGCGGTCATCATCCCCCTGGTCTATAACTTCGCCGGCAACACCAGCATCATGGGCGCCAACGCCGGCATGTGGCAAAACGCGGTCACCTTTCTGGTGGTGCTGCTGCTGATCCTCATCTTCCCCAACGGCATCCTGGGCAAGAAGTACATCAAGAAGGTATAAGATGCAAAACAAGTCAAGCGCTTTGCCCTCCCCCGGATTCGGCCGCGTGCTCCGGCACCCCTTCGCCGGCTTCCTGCTCAACCCGATCTACTGGGCGCTGACCGTGATGTACGTGCTCACGGAGGCCGAGGTGATCCAGGCGGCGTTCCCGCAGCACCTTCACATCGGCGTCGATCTGCTTGGTGAGCAGCTTGACGAAGCCCTGGTCGAAACTCTCCCCCTCGGGCAACTCCCGCAGCTGCCCCAGCGCCTCCCGCTGGGAGCCATCCAGCTCCGCCGGCCGCTGCGGCTGCTGCTCGGCGATGAGGTGTTCTCCGAGTTCGTGCGCACGTGGACCACGAAGAACCGGCATTCGGTGGTCGACGCGGTCGATTTCCGGGCGCTGGCCAACCGCATCTGCCGCGAGCGCGGCATCACCACGTCGCACCTCGACGCGATCTTCGACGCGATCCGCGCCCGCCGCTGCTACGCCACCACCGGCCAGCGGATCGTGCTGCGCGTGCAGGCCAACAGCGCGCCGATGGGCAGCGAGATCACGGCCGACGGCCCCGTGACCTTCGGCGTGTTCTGCGCGGGCACCGCGGGCATCCGGAGCATCGAGGTCCTGCGCCAGGCGCTCGGCGCCGCGGAGCCGGAAGTTGCGTACGTGCACGATCCGCTGGGCGACGCCCCGCTCTCAGATGACCGCCTGCGCATCATCTGGAGCGGCGCGCGCATCCTCGGCCGCGACCGCG
>ENA-UOUL01004958-UOUL01004958.1-bioreactor-metagenome-genome-assembly--contig:-NODE-4958-length-11856-cov-4.085576_pt1 | contig 11856 bp, 10 predicted proteins | sample MGYA00249838_ERZ747220 | MGnify/ENA primary metagenome ERZ747220 (study PRJEB28778, sample SAMN05720191) | bioreactor metagenome | isolation source: Anaerobic biogas reactor | place: USA:Washington...
CCAGCACCTGCGGCAGGCAGGAGGCGCAGCCGTTGCCGTGCGGCACGTGAAATTTCGCTCCCAGGGTTTTTCCGATGTCGTGGGCCAGGTGGCACAGGGGGCCGGACATCGACATCCCCCCCAGCGTGGACGCCAGCATCATCCCCTCGCGCGCCTCCATGTCGGACCCGTTCTCGTAGGCCCGGACCAGGTATTTGCCGATCAGGCGGAGCGCCTCCCGGCCGGTGATCTCCGCGAAGCTGTTCGACAGCGCCGAGGTGTACGACTCGGCCGCGTGGCAGAGGGCGTCCATCCCGGTCGCCGCGGTGACGGCCGGGGGGAGGCCGACCGTCAGTTCGGGGTCCACGATGCCGAGGTCGATTCGGCACCCCACCCCCGCGATGTTGGTCTTGATCCCCTTTTTCGTGTCGGTGATTACCCCGCCCGGAGTCGTCTCGCTCCCCGTCCCCGCGGTGGTGGGGATGACGACCAGCGGCTTGCTCGGCCGGGTGACGACCCCTTCGCGCCCGAAGTACTGGCTGATGGGCGGCGGGTTGGTCAAGAGGAGCTTCGCCCCCTTCGCGGTGTCGAGCGAACTCCCCCCCCCGAGGCCGACGACCCCGTCGACCCCCTCCCGCACGCCGAGGGCCCCGGCCTTCTCCCAGTCTATGTCGACCTTGTACTGCGCCACGTCCTCCATCCCGTTGGGCCGGACGTTGGCCAGGCGCGGGTCCTGCATCGCCATGGCCGCGAGCTGGAGCCGGGCCTCCATGAGCTTGTCGTGGCCGAGCCCGCCGCGGTCCTGCAGCATGAAGTCGAACCCTTGCGCCATGCCGAGTTCCGAGACCGCCGGGGGGCTGATGACATAGATCCGGGCGTTGCGGACCGAGGCCATGACCGGGTACGCCCTCCGGATGATGGCGTCCACCTTCAGGTCCGGGCTGTCGCGCAGGTCCCAGTCCCGCAGCTTGATGTAGACCAGACCCTGGTCCTGGCCCGCGCCGGCCGCGCTGAACCCGGCGATGCCGAAGCAGGACTCGACGGCCGCCTCCTCGTTTTCGAGGAAATGGGTGCGCACCTTCTCCAGCACCTCGACGGTCTGCTCCTGCGTCGAGCCCGGCGGCGTCTGCACCATCGCCGGGCCGCGGAGGCATTGGAGACGCTTCAGGCCGCGCGGTTGGACCCGGTCAGCCACCAGGTGGCGGCTCACTACGAGCGGGCCGGTCTCCCGCAACGCGCGGCGCCCTACTATCTGGCCGCGGCCAGGCAGGCGCGCCAGGTCTATGCCAACGATGAGGCCATGGGGCTGCTGCGCCGGGGCCTGGCCCTCACGGAGGGTGAAGGACTCGAGCGAGGTGGCGACGCGCGCAGCCGTGCGGTTGCCGCGCAACTGTGGGAGGCGCTGGGAGACCTCCTGGAGTTTGGCGCCCAACATGACGAGGCCCGGCTGGCCTACGGCAACGCGCTGGAACGGGCTGATCCCGAAGATCGCATCGGACAGGCGCGCCTCCACCGCAAGGACGGAGCCGTGATGCGGGAGCAGCAGCAGTACGCTGGCGCGCTCGACGCGTGCCGCCGCGCGGAGGCTGCACTCGGGGAGCGGCCCGCGGCGGAGGCCGGCGACTGGGTGGCAGAGTGGCTCGAAGTGCAGGTTGAACGGGTCTGGGCGCACTACTGGCTGGCCCACTGGCCGGAGATGGCCGCTCTGGTGGACAGATGCCGGCCGGTCATGCAGGCGTGCGGCGCGGCTGCCGCCCGCGCGCGCTTCCTGATGGCCTCGTACCTGATGCAGTTGAGGCGGGACCGCTACACCGTATCGAACGAGCTGCTGGACGAAACGCGCGAGGCGCTCAGGGCCGGCGAGGAGTGGGGCGACCTGAAGTGCAGGATGGACACCCGGTTCGAGCTCGGTTTCATCCACTTGTGGCGCCACGAGTTGGATGAGGCGGAGGAGCACCTGGAGTCAGCGCTGCAACTGGCCGAGACCTGCGGCGCCGCGTGGATACGGACCCTCAGCCTGACCTATCTGACCGTCCTGCACCGGTTCCGGGGCCAGCAGGACGGCGTATCGAGCCATGCGCTACGTGCCCGCGAAGCAGCGGAAGCAGCCGCCATGCCCGACTATATCGCTGCGTCCAGGGCCAACCAGGCCTGGCTCGCCTGGCGCAGAGAGGACCTGTCAGCAGCCGAGCAGCTGTGCCGGGAAGCACTCGCCCAGTGGCGGCAGTCGCCGCTCGTCTACCCCTTCCAATGGCAGGCCCTCTGGCCCCTCATCGGAGTGGCGCTGGCGCGGGGCCGGGAGGATGAAGCCTGGGCGCATGCCCGGTCGCTGCTGGAACCCGCGCAACAGCGCCTGCCCGATTCGCTGAACGCCGCGCTGGAAGCGGCGCTGGAGGCAAAGGCCGCGGACCGGTCCCCGAAGGCTCGCGCCCAGTTGGATCGATCCGTGGCAATCGCCCGGGAACTAGGCTACCTCTAGACGCTTACATCACGCCTAATATAACACCTCGAACTTGGGGAAGGCCTTCCGAGCAAGTTCCAGGTCCCCCGTGAACGTCGCTCGCTCGATTGCCTCGTCGTGAGTGAACCGTCCCGAAGCGTAGATGTTGAAGTCCAGGGTGTCCATCCCAATGGTGGCAGAAGGAACGCCCCGGCCGAGCCGCCACCTCCCGCCGGCCGGCCCCTCCAACTCCAAGGCAATGGCTTGCGTGCCCAGCGTGCGCGAGAGCGAGCGGGCAAGGTCACGGACGACCAGGGCATTGATGCGTCCGTCGTGAGCGGCTGTCTGCCGGAACGGCCGGTTCGTCGCACGGCAGATGTCCAGGCGGTGAATCCAGGTATCCCGGCTGTGGATCACCAGCATCAGGTAACGCATGCTCAACCATCCCGGCACCGGATGGGGGATGCCGAACAACTTGAAAAACCGAAAACGGTGGACCCAGTTCTCGATCGCCCTGTCGCCGGTCTCTCTGAGCTCGGCAATCAGTTCTGCAGGCGACCTATCTGCCCGGTCGGTCAACTGGCGCCTGTTCACCGCGTCTTCAGCCATTCCTCCAAGCGCAGGCATGGCCGCCAGGTACTGGTGTAACAGCTCGCGGTAGCCCGTGCCGCTGGCATAGGCGCCGGCCTGGTGTGCCAGGATATCGCGGACATTCCACAGCGTGCACGCCGTTGGCTGATGCCAGTCCTGCTCGTCCAAAGATTCTGCCAGTTCCAGAAGACGGCGAAGTTCCTCCCGCCCAAGCCGCTCAGCCTCTTCTGAGGTGATATACGGAATCAGGGCGGCGTCGTCGAGTGTGGCTGCAACTGTCACGGCTATTCTCCCTGTGAAGTCACGGGTGTGGACCAGGCTGCGTCGAACAGCGCGACTGCGGCAGCGATCAGGCCTCCGAACCGCCCTTCGCCCACGGGCAACTCCGGTTGGTTTGCCATGTGCAACGCCGTCAGGCCGTGCATCATGGCGATCACCAGGTCTGCTGTCTGCTGATTCGACAGAGCCGAGTTCATCTGTTCCCGCCAGCGCCCCACGCCATCGTAACCGCGCTGCAGGATCTGCTGGCTCAGTTCGAGACTCTCCGGCGTAGGCACGAAGCCAGGCACGGGACGCTCGAAGCACAACTGATAAAGTTCAGGGTTCTCCAGCGCAAACGCCATGTAGCCGGACAGGTAGCGCCGTATCTCTTCCTGCCAGCTGTCCGCGCCGGCTATTCTCTCCTGTATGTAGGCATCGAACATGCCGAAGCCGAGCCGGAACAGGGCGTCATAAAGGTCGCCCTTGCTTGCGAAGTAATTGTAGAGCGACGGGGTCCGCATATCCAGGCGCCGCGCCAGCTCGTGCAGCGACAGAGCAGCCGCCCCTTCTTCCCTCATGATGGTGCGCGCGGTCGTCAGAATTTCCTGGACCATCAGTTCGCGGTTGCGCTGCTTTCGCCGGGACCTCATGCTGAACACTCCTCCGAATACCGAATACTGTTCGTTTATACTAACAATGTTAGTTATCCGTAAGGGGCGCAGCATACAATTGGGAGATGCCACCAAACGCTTTGCAAACGCGGCTCCTGCTATGCTGGATGCAACGGGACGGGACGTGGTCCAAAATCTACCCGGTGCATTCAGAAAGGAAGGGGCAAAATGAAGACAAGGGCGTCAAAGTCGATGGCATTGGTACTCCTCTGCATTCTCCTGGCGCTGCCTGCGCCTGCGCTGGCGACGCCCCCCGAGCCGCTCAAGATTGAGGCGCAATTATGGATGATGGGCGACGGCGCCATCCAGGGCACCTTCTCCACCGGCGGCTTGTTCGTCGATTCGGGAGCAGCCTCTGAGGTGTTCGTGACCCATGCAGACACCGTTCACGGCGTCAAGACGTTGGTGGGCCAGCACGGCACCATCACCATTTCGTTTCAGGCGGGAATCACGTGGTGGTCAGAGACAACCTCCGAAGCTGTGGGAAGGTTCGTCATCGCTTCGGGCACCGGGGCCTACGAGAGACTGCATGGCGTCGGTGAGACCGTCGCGACGCTGGACCTGGGGTGTTTTGGCGAGACCTGCCCCCCAAACATCGTTGCTACCTACACGGGCCGGGCGCACTTTGACTGAGGTGAGGCTTATGAAACTGAAGATCGAGCTGTCAGACCCCTTCTGGTGGTTCTGGGCCGTTACCCTGGCGTTCATCGTGGCTGCGGTCGCCGGGTGGACGCCGGGCTACTACATCGTCATGGCCATCAGCGCCATCCAGGTTCTCGTATTCCTCGTGCGCGAGCGAAGCGCAATGGCCTTCCCGACCCAGATTCGCGTCGTCTACTTCGCCTGGACGCTGACTGGGCTGTGGGCGGGGGGCCGCCTGGCCTTCTACATCTTGCTTCTCCTGGGGACCATCATGGTCGTGTTCTTTGGCTGCTGCAGCATCGCGCTGGTGCTCAAGCATATGCCTTGGAACCGCGGTCGGGCCGCCCGGCTCGCGTGATGGGGTCGAGCGGCGAAGCGAAAGGTAAAAAAGGAGGAAACCGATGATTCTCGTAGTCGGAGCGACAGGAGTCTTGGGCGGCCTGATCACCCGGCGGCTGTTGGACGACGGCAAGGACGTGCGCATTCTGCTCCGCCACAACTCCCCCGCAGAGGAGATGGCCGGGCAGGGGATGGCCACCTCACCCCGGTCCCTGATCGACGCGGGTGCTCAGCCGGTCTATGGCGATCTGAAGGATCGCAACTCGCTCGCCAGATCCTGTGAAGGGATCGAGACCGTCATCACCACCGCCAACTCGGCGATGCGGGGCGGCGAAGACACGGTCGACACGGTCGACCGGCAGGGCAACCGCAACCTGATCGAGGCGGCCAGGGCCGCAGGGGTGAAGCAGTTCATCTTCACCTCCTTCCTGGGCGCGAGCCCCGACAACCCGGTGCCGCTCTTCCAAGCCAAGGCCGAGACGGAGGCCGCACTCCGTGACAGCGGGATGCCCTACACCATCCTGGCCCCCAACTTCTTCGTGGAGAGCTGGGCAGGCATGGTGGTGGGCATGCCACTCCAGGCGCGCCAGCCAATTACGCTGGTGGGAGAGGGCCGGCGGCAGCACTCGCTCATCTCGGTTCGCGACGTGGCAGCCTTTGCTGGGGCAGCAGCCGGTCATCCCGCAGCGATCAACCAACGGTTGGCGCTCGGCGGACCCGAGCCTGTGACCTGGCGCGGCATCGTCGACGCCTTCGGCCAGGTCCTGGGCCAGGAGCTGCCGGTGCGGTTCGTCGCGGCCGGCGAGCCGATCCCCGGCCTGCCGGAGATAGCGCCGCCCGTCCTGGCCGGCATGGAAACCTATGATTCGCCCATTCCCATGGCCGAAACGGCCCGCACCTTTGGCGTGGAGATGACCCCCCTGGCTGCCACGATCCGTGGGATGCTCGGCGGGCCAGGCGCGTGAGGCAGGCATATCATGACCGACAAGAGCGTTGCGGACCAGTTGGCGCCGAGTTCTCAACTGTTCACGCTGCGCATGTGGCCGGAAGACCTGGGCGGCGGGCAGATTGCATGGCGGGGCAGCGTCCAGCACACCAACAGCGGCGAGGCAAGGTACTTCCGTGATTGGCCGACGTTGGAAGCCTTCGTAGAGGAACGGATGGCGGCAGATCTGCGAGGGAAGGAATAGGATCATGTAGATCATGTAGGGGCTAGTGCGCCAGACCCGTGAAACCCGCCAACACGCGCCCCCGGGTCGTGGCGCGCATCGCCTCGGCGCACTCGCCCCCGTGTTACGCAGCCGCGCGCACCCACATCCAATCGCGCGCATCCGCACGAGGGCGACGGTTTGCCGCAAAATTGGCCGGCCAGCGCAGACCCGCGCCGGGTATCCATTCGCGGGTGGCAAACCGTAGCCCCTACATCCATGACGTGGACCCGCCAACACGCGCCGCATCGCGGGGCGCTCTCTTACGACTTCTCCTCGTACAACGACATCCCCTCGAGCAGGCTGTGCTGGAGCACGATCAGGACGATCAGCGGCGGGAGCGTGGATATGACGGTGCCGGCCATGAGGTAATGCCAGTCCACTGCCGCGTCGGTCGCCACCAGCTGCTTCAGGCCGATCTGCACGACGCGGGTGGCGTCGGAGTTGGCGATGATGAGCGGCCACAGGTACTGGTTCCACATGTAGATGAACTCGACCAGGAAGAGGGCCGCGATGTTGGTGCGCGAGAGCGGCATCACGATGGACCAGAGGAAGCGCATCGGGCCCGCGCCGTCCATGCGCGCGGCATCGGCCAGGCTGGGAGGAATGGTCTGGTAGAGCTGGCGAAACAGGAGCGTACCGGTGGCGCTGGCCAGAAACGGTATGGTGAGTCCCGCGTAAGTGTCGACCCAGCCCATCTGATCCAGCAGCTCAAAGGTGGGCACGATGCGGACGGGCACGGGCAGCATGTGGGTGAGCAGGATCAGGATAAAGACCCAGCCCTTGCCGGGAAACTCAAAATAAACGAAGGCAAAGCCGGCCAGGATGCTGAGAAAAATCTTGCCGATCGCAACCACGAGCGAGATGATCGTGGTGTTCAGCAGCAGCCGGTCCATGTGGATGATGTCCCAGGCGTAGCGGCTGTTGTCCAGCAAAGAGCTGCCGGGCAGAATGCGGGGCGGAAACTGGTAGTACTGCTCGGGCACCTGGGTGGCCAGCAAGACCGCATAGATCAGCGGGATCAGGGTCAGCAGCACCGTGATGATCATCACCGCGTGCGACACACCGGGCGCGAACACGCGCTTCCGAAACGAATCCCAGGACCAGCGTGGCGATCGATTGTGGCGAGCCGGCATGCGCTCCCCGTGAGAGATGGCTGGCTGGCTCATTGGTAGAACACCTTACTTCCGGCATAGCGGAACTGCAGGGTAGTCAGGACTGCCACCATGATGAGCAGCAGCACCGACTGGGCCGAGGCATAGCCCGTATTCAACCCGATGAAACCATCGCGGTAGAGCTTGAACACCAGGAGGTCGGTGGCTCGCCCTGGCCCGCCCGACGTGGTGATGTGAACGAGGCCGAACCCTTCGAAGAACGCATAGAGCGTGTTCATAATGAAGAGAAAAAAGGTCGTCGGTGAAAGCAGCGGGAAGGAGATGCGCCAGAAACGCCGCCAGGATCCCGCACCATCCACCTCGGCTGCTTCGAGCAGCTCGGTGGGCAAGCCGCGCAGCCCGGCCAGGAAGAAGATGATGTTGTAGCCCAACATCTTCCACGTCGCAGCGATGGCGATGAAGATGAGCGCATGATCGGCCGACGTGCGCCAGTTGAAGGTGATGCCGGTCAGGCTGGTAAGCAGATGGCTTGCCATCCCGAAGCTCGGCTCCAGCATCAACGCCCAAATCAGGCCCGCGATCGAGGGCGAGATCGCGTAGGGCCAGATGAGAAGCGTGCGGTAAAACGCGAACCCGCGCAGCCGCTGGTTTGCCACCACCGCCACCAGCAGGCTGAACGCCAGCCCGGCGAAGACCACGATCAGCGAGAACCAGCCCGTGACCACGATCGAATTCAGGTAATCCGGGTCGGCAAAGAGACGCGTGAAATTCTGCAATCCCACGAAGATGCGGCGGTCGCCCAACGCACTCACGCGGTACAGGCTGAGCTGGATGCTCTGGACCGCGGGAATGACGAAGAAGACCACGACGACGAGAACGCTGGGCGCCAGGAGCAGGTAGGGCAGGAGCCGGTTGGGGAAGCGTGTTTGCATTTGGGCTTCTCAGATGATGAACTGGGCGGCGGGCGCATCTGGAACGAGGCGCTCCATCCCCTGAAGGACGGAGCGCCTCGCGCTGCTGTCACTGCTGTGGGTGCATCTCGGCGTAGTCGCCGAGCACCTGGTTGGTCTCCGTCTCAGCCTTGGTCAGGGCCTGCTTCGGATCGACGAAGTTGACCACGACCTCTTCGATCGCTGCGCCGGTGATGTCACGGATCTGGACGAAATCGCCCAGGACCACGCCGGTGGCCGCGGGCGTGTTTGCGCCGCTGAGGATCTGGTTGAACGCGGTCGCGTGATTCGGCTCCGCCTCGAACCAGCCTTCCTTCTTCAGGTCGTCATATGCGGTCAGGCTGGTGGGGAAGTAGCCGGTCTGCTTGTGCCAGATGACGGACCGTTCGGGGGTGAAGCTGTACTTCAGGAACTCCCAGGCCGCCTTCTGCTGCGCTTCGGTCGCGCCCTTCATCACCCAGTTGCAGCCGCCACCGATGACGCTGTTGCCGACGCCATCGAAGCCGTCGAGGCGGGGCAGATAGGCCGTGCCTACCTTGAACTGGGCGGCCTTGATGATGCCTCCCAGGCTGGAAGTGCTCTGGAACAGCATACCGAACTGGCCGGCCAGGAAGGGATCGTTGGCGCTGTACTCGCGGCCGCCGTAGACCAGAACGCCTTCTTTGGCCATGCGCTGCCATTCGGTCAGCAGCGATACGCCGAAGTCGCTGTTGAAGAGAATCTTCGTGGCGAGCCCCGCGCGGCCGTTGTCGTTGTCAGCGTAGAGCTGATCGTGCAGCGCGAACTCCTGCTCGAAGATCCAGGCCGGCCAGCCCATGGAGAACCCGCCCTTGGCAACTCCCGCCTCCATCAGCTTCTTGCTGACCGTTTCGACCTCGGCCCAGGTTGCCGGCGGCTTCTCGGGATCCAGGCCCGCGGCCGCGAACATGTCCTTGTTGTAGTAGAGCATGGCGGTGGAGCTGTTGAACGGCATGCAGGAAAGCTTGCCCTCCACCGAGTAGTACTTCATGATCGGCTGGACCACCTCGGCCCAGTTCACCTCGCCCTTATCGAGCGTGTAAACCGGTATGACCGCGTCCGAGTCGAGCATGGTGCGTGTGCCCACCTCGTAAACTTGCACGACGGTGGGTGGGCTGCCGGTCTTGTACGCGGCCAGCGCCTTGGTGAGGGTCTCCGCGTAGCTGCCGATCAGCTGCGGCTCCACCTTCATATCGGGGTGCAGCGCGTTGAAGGATTCGGCCAGTTCGTTGACGACCTTCTCGCGACTGCCGCTCATCGCATGCCAGAAGGTGATGGTCGTGACCTCGCCTGCGGGTGCTGCTGCGGCCGGGGCCTCGGGTGCCTTGGTCGGCTCGGCTGGGGCGGGCGCAGCCGTCGGCTCGGCTGCGGCCGGAACTGCCGTCGCCGGGGCGGGCGCCGCAGGTGCGGGCGCGGGCGCGACGCAGCCGGTGACCAGAAGGGCCAGCACGGCCAGCATCGGGAACAGGGTACGGGCAAAACTTCTTCCAAACATCCCACTTCTCCTTCGAACAGAAGTTGGCGTCGGCCAAGGGGCTGCCGACAACAGGGGAACATGGAACACGGTCGCCATGATCCATGATGCATGTTACCGCATATTGCGTTGAGCGGCAAGATGGCAGGGGCTAGTGCGCCAGACCCGTGAACCCCGCGAACACGCGCCCCCAGGTCGTGGCGCGCATCCCCTCGGCGCACTCGCCCGCGCGACGCGCGACGCACTCGCCCACGCGACGCGCGACGCCGGCTTTGACCCGAGCCCAGGCGGTGCTATGATACTTGCAGAGCGGCCGCGTTTCGTCCTTGAAAGCAGCACAGACAGGACTTGACTCCATGCTGCACGTTTCGCTGTTGGGGGATTTTTGCATCCGGCAGGACCAGACCCTGGTCACGGGCGTGGATGCGCCTCGACTGCAATCGCTGCTGGCATTTCTGATGCTCCACCGGGATGTCCCCCAATCCCGCGCGCACCTGGCCTTCCTCTTCTGGCCCGACACCACCGAGGCGCAAGCCCGCACGAACCTGCGCTACCTGCTCCACCAGCTGAGACGCGCCTTGCCAGCCGCGGACGCCTGCCTCGACGCAGGCGTGCAGAGCCTGACCTGGCGATCCGATGCGGAGTTCACGCTGGACGTGGCCGATTTTGAGGCGGCTCTCGGCCGCGCGGATCAGGAGCAGGCTGCAGGTGACACCCCCGCAGCGCGCGAGGCGCTGGAGCATGCGGCGGCTCTCTACGCGGGCGACCTGCTGCCGGGCTGCTACGAAGACTGGATCATCCCCCTGCGTGAGAAGCTACGCCAGGCCTATCTGGGCGCCTTGGAACGGCTGATTCGCCTGCTGGAGGAGCAGCGCGACTACGAAGCGGCCATCCGCACCGGCCGGCGCCTGCTGCTGCATGACCCTGTGCACGAAGCCACGTACCGGTGTCTCATGCGCCTCCATGCCCTGAATGACGATCGGGCAGGCGCCCTGCGGGTCTACCACACCTGCACCACGGTCCTGCGCCGCGAGCTCGACGTGGAACCGGGCGCCGGCACCCGGCTGGTCTACGAGCAGATCCTCGGCGCGGAGTTGCTGCCATCCCCGGCAGCACCGGTCACGGCCGCCTTCTCTCCCCTGGTCGGGCGGGAACGCGAGTGGGCGCAGCTACTGCAGGCCTGGCGCGCCGTTGCCGCGGGCGGGGAACCACATGTCGTGATGCTGCGCGGCGAGGCCGGCATCGGCAAGACCCGGCTGGGGGAGGAGTTGCTGCAGTGGACCGCGCGCCAGGGAATCGCCATTGCCAATGCCCGCTGCTATGCGGCTGAGGGCCAGGTGGCCTATGCCCCGGTAATCGCCTGCCTCCGCGCCCGTCCATTGGCTCCCCTGGAGGACGCCTGGCTTGCGGAGGTGGCCCGGCTGCTGCCGGAGATCCTGGCCCTGCGGCCCGACCTGCCACTGCCGGTCGCACTGACCGAGGCCTGGCAGCGGGAGCATCTCTTCGAAGCGCTGGCGCGGGCCATCCTCGGCACAGGCAAGCCGCTCCTGCTCGCTATCGACGACCTGCAATGGTGCGATCGCGACACCCTGGAATGGCTCCACTTCCTGCTGCGCTTCGATCGGAGTGCGCGGCTGCTGGTCATCGGCGCCTACCGCTCGGAGGACACCGGCGCCGGCCATCCCCTGGTCGCGCTGCTTCACGCGCTCCGCCTCGAAGGACGAATGACCGAGATAGAGCTGGGCCGGCTGGACGAGGTCGCCACCGGCGCGCTGGCAGCGCGGATCGCGGGCGCGGCGTTCGGCGTGCATGCTGCTCAACACCTGTACCGGGAGACCGAGGGCGTGCCGCTCTTCGTAGTCGAAACCGTGCGGGCCGGGCTGCCGGCCCGTGATACAGCGTTTGGGGCCCAAGAACCGGGACCGGTCCCGCGCGAGTCCCTGCCGAGCGACATGGAGCTGCCCCCCAAGGTGCGATCCGTGCTCGAGGCGCGGCTGGCACAGCTGTCACCCCCGGCCCGCGAACTCGCCGGACTGGCAGCGACGATCGGACGGGAATTCAGCTTCGCGCTGCTGGCAATGGCCAGCGGCCGCGAGGTGGACGCGCTGGTCCGAGATCTCGACGAGCTGTGGCAGCGGCGCATCGTGCGGGAGCGCGGCGCGGATGCC
>ENA-UOUL01004961-UOUL01004961.1-bioreactor-metagenome-genome-assembly--contig:-NODE-4961-length-11846-cov-14.563089_pt1 | contig 11846 bp, 13 predicted proteins | sample MGYA00249838_ERZ747220 | MGnify/ENA primary metagenome ERZ747220 (study PRJEB28778, sample SAMN05720191) | bioreactor metagenome | isolation source: Anaerobic biogas reactor | place: USA:Washington...
TGCCCTTTGGGCCATCCCCACAGAGAAGTAGTCTGGGTCAGGAATTGCCCGGCGGTCGGCCTGGTACACTTCATTCAAGAGAAGGGAGGCACCATGAGCGACGGTCATGAAGGGACAGTGGCCCAAGACGACACCACCTGTTGGGAGTACCGGGTGCTTCGGGTCAACGTGGGCCCAGCGGCATTTCAGAAGTACGGGCCGGATACCTTCGATTTTGAAGCCACTCTCAATGACTGGGGGAGCGCTGGATGGGATGTTTTTCACGTCCAAGCGTTCGCCGACAACGAGGCCCTGCTGCTCTTCCTCAAGCGCCGCGTTCGCTCGGCTGCTCCGACAGACATCCGGCAGGGGTGTTAGCGACTGGATATGCGTCGGCGGAACGGCCCGCAACAAGGATCGTAGAACCGGCGAAGGAGGTTGGCGATGCAAACCGGCGAGGCAAGATTCGAGGTGAAGAACGTCCCCGAGATGCACGTGGCCTATCTGCGCCACGTCGGCCCATATGCAGGCGACACTGCACTATTCGGTCGGTTGTTCGGCCAATTGTTCTCCTGGGCGGGTCCGCGGGGTCTCATGGGGCTAGATACTAAGGTCATGAGCATCTACCAGGACGATCCCGACAGCACCGAGGCAGAACGGCTCCAAGTCGACGCGGCTATCACCGTCCCGGTCGGGACGCCCACCGATGGCGAGATAGGCACGCGGACCATTCCCGCAGGCACATACGCGGTGGGTCATTTCGAGATACTCCCGCAAGAGTATTCCGAGGCCTGGCAGACCATGATGGGCCGGTGGCTGCCTGAGAGCGGCCGGCAGTCAGGTGACGGACCGTGTCTGGAGATCTACCTCAACGAGGCAGGAGACAATCCGGAATCGACGCACATCGTGGAACTGTACGCGCCCGTCAGACCCTTGTAGCCGCAAGGAGCTCGCGAGGTTTGCGGATCGGCGGCTCGTGGATCGCCTGTCCCGCCCGCCCGGATCTCAGTCGCGGGTCCGTCGGCCGCCTGCGGCCACAAGACCGATCACTCGATAGGCAAGGCCCGCGACGACCGCGGCCCCGAGGATTCCAAGCCAGACCTTCAAACAAACCTCGTTCCGCAGGTCGTATCCAAGTATCAAGCCGTGCGCCAAAACGGCGCCAAAGATCAGGTAGTTGAAACGGTGGATCCAGCGCCATGAACGTCGCAGCCGTCTGCGAGTAAGGGCGGTGATGATGATCGCAACCAGCACTAAGAGCACAGCCGGACCGGTCCACACGGCGGCCGTGGTGTACCCGGCAATGCCGAAAACGAAGGCCATCAAACCGTGAGCCAGCCCGACGGCGAACCCGGTCAGATCGGTCACGACATGGGCCCGGTGTATCGTCAGCCCATTGAAGCCACGTACAAGGACAGATCGGAACGCCCCCACACAGATATTGATGCCAATGAGAGTGAGGGCCTCCAGAGCAGCCACCCGCAGAGCGACCCAAAGCGCGTCGGATAAGCCCACGCCCGACAAAGCGATCACAAGCGGGGGCACAGCCAGCAGTCCGATACCGACCACGATCAGAATCACTTGGAAGACAATCCGGGTGGCGCCTGAGAACGGTCTACTCATGACGGGTCCATACGAGCAACCATCGGGGTTCGATCACCGGACCATCACTGTTCCAGCCGACCGACGACGGGCAGTCGCTCGACCAGAGCCCGCATGTTGGACGGGGCCTGTTTGAGTTCCTCGGAAAGGTTATTCCCCGCCTCCGAGTCGAGAAAGCACGAGAGGTGTTTGCCCTCGGGCCATCTCGCGCTGCCTGAGACATCGTAGACCACTCCGTCGACGGCGATATAAGCCGGCCTGTCCTCCTTGCCATCGAACTCGGCCAACTCCGCCGACGAGAACACTTTCTCTGGTGTTGAGGGCGTCGAGGTGGTCGTCGTTCCGCTGACGGTCGACGCTGTCGTGGATGCAGTTGAATGCGAGGTCGAGAGTGTAGTGGCCGATCCGTCTCCCCCGCAGGCCACGACCAGCATCGCGAGTGCCGCCAGGCACGCGACCAGCACACCGACTTGTTCGGACCTCGGTGTCATCAAACTCCTCCCGCTTTCCAGACGATAGATCCGCAACCGTGCGGACCTCGTTCGTCTCACCTCTGCCGACACTATCACTTGGATCAGACCCCATGTCAACAGGGGCACCACACGGTTACTTCTCTCGCCGAAGGGGTACGACTTCTCGGACACTGCTGTCGGCAAACATATCGGGAGACCACGTACTCAGCATGCGTACCACAGGGACAACTGCCACCTCAAGCGCCGTCTTGCGGGTGTTCACCTTCCTGGCGCTGGCGTTACTCGTAGTCGTCCCGGCCGTCGGTGCCGGGTGCGCTGAAGAGACCTCCACCACGACGTCCCAGGTCACACCGACCAGCGCCGCCACGACCAGTTCCTTGGCCCAGACGACCACCACGACCTCCGCTATTCCTAGCACCGTGCCAAGCCTTCCGGCCGGGGAGCCGCTAACCCTGGAGCACGTCCGCAATGCCGAGATCACCGGTCTCTTCGACCAGACGATCATGAGCTTCAGGCTGGTCGACGGTTCATACAAAGGACCTCGGAGTGAGAACGATCCATCGACGGTCAACGTGACTGTATCCGAGGTCGTGGCCTTCGGAGATCTGAACGGTGATGAAGTCGACGATGCGGCCATTGCCATGACCCTCGACAAGGACGCCGGCGCCCTTCTCTATATCGTCGCTTTGCTATCAGAAGCCGGGGAACCTGCTTCTGCCGGCTCGCACTTCGTTGGCAGCGGTTCGCGCCTCGAGGACTTGAGTATCATCGATGGAGAGATCCTCGTGGCAGCCACCGTGCCCGGACCCGAGGATCCGACGGGTGAGCCCGTTGTGCCCATCACGGCGACCCTCCGCTTACCCCTGGTAGAGGGCACCAATTGGGCCCTGCTTCACACCTCCCAGACTTCCGAGACCCCCGGGGGCGATGTGCGCAAGATCACCATCACCTATCCCGATTTGGGCCCTGCCGTATCCTCCGTCGCCCTCATCAAGGGAAACGTGACCATCGCGCCGTTTGAGAACAACTTGGTCTACACCGTCTACGACGCGGAAATGACTGAACGCGCCCAGGGACCGGTGCCGGTGGAGGCGCCCGATTTCGGCGCGCCCGGTATTTTCGAGCTGACCCTCGGCCTTCTCGACTTGGGCTGCACCGGCCGGGTCTTTGTGACCATCAGCGACTTGAGCGCCGCAGACGGATCCATCCTGGCGATGGACTCGATCGAATTGGAGGTCTTCGCTCCGGGTTGACTCGGTCTCCAGACGGCGCCGGGCCGGCTGCCGCAGGTCTGAGATACCGAAGACCGCCGGTCTCTTGCAGGCTGAGCAGAACTAGGCCGGTGGATCTTTGCCGAGTCATAACGGCTATCGCAGGCACTGATCCCGGTCTTGTGTTGGCAGGCAACTGAGAAGTGAAGCCGGGTATTCCGGTTAGGTCGAAGGGGAGACGCCCTGGGTCGAGACCGGCTCCACGATGGCCACCCGGGTGAGCCTAGCCGGGTCACAACGCACGACTACACGCACCCCCGGCTGAAGGGCACGTTGCTCGGATTCGTTGAAGAACTGGGTGGTCCGTGCACGGTACGGAGGACGACCGCCTACACGCGTGTGCAGTTCCACCGCGATCTGACGTTCGAGACCCGTGGGCCCGCGCATGTATTCTCCGGTATCGCGCACCTGAACCACCATGGCCTCACCCTGGACGCCGTTCCTCAACACATCCTGGAGTCTCCACAGTGGGAGCCGGGTGATGATCAGTGTAGCCAGGTACGCGAAGAGTACGGCCGCGCCGACGGACAGCAGAAAGCGCCAGAGAGGGAACAGCTGTTCGTCGGCCAGATAGTCGAGGCGACGTTGCAGTTCTGGGGACTGCCAGTCGATGTTCCGGGTCCACCAAGCAAAAGATTCGTTCTCGGTGCCGGCTGCAGGCTCGGCGATCCAGTAGCGCAGACTGATCGAGGGCTGGCCGAGCCAGTAGCCAAACCAACCGCCCATGATGCCGCAGACGGTCACGACGACCTTCGCTGCTCTCGGGCCCATGAGAAACACGCCCCCTCTTCGGCCGAACTCCGACCCTGAAAGGGGAGTTGCGCGGGTGTCAACTCGTGCAAGACCCCGATCCGGCGGCCTTCCCGAGCACTATGTGCGAGGAGTCGCTCACTCCCCGTATATATCCACTATAAGCCGTCTCGCCTGTGCGTCAATAAGCGAGAGGACGACCATCGCCGAAGACATCGAAGGCCCGGCTGTACGGCGGTGGACGGATGGATGGGCCACCCTGTGGATTTCAGCCCCGAGAACGAACGACCGAAGACACAAGGGAGCCCCAAGTGACCTCGCTTAGCACCTTTCTTCAGCGGTGTAGCTAGAGCTTCACCTGTCTTCAGGGGTGATGCGTCTTGCCTCTTGGGGCTCTACTACCATACTAATCCTTCCTCACCGTTTGTCAATCACCGGCCGGCCCTTCACCGGGCCGGCGAGGTCGGTTCGGGTCGATCGGCTCATCCGCCGCCCTGAGCCCATCCACTATAATGCCTGGGATATGGGGCTCGAACCGTCGTCAGTGTCCCCGGTGCCCAGTGTAATCCGTACGAGCAGCTTAGCCGCTCCCTGTTCGGTGCCGAATGGAGCGATCAGCGAAAGGGGTGAGCACACCGTAGAGGAGGAAGTGAAGACCTCGGCCGACAGCGACCAGCAGGACGAGAAGCTCCCACTCACAGAGAGCGTTTGTCCCCAGTGTTTGAAGAGGATACCGGCCGCCCGCATCCGCGAAGGCGCAAACGTTCATCTGATGAAGACCTGCCCCGAGCACGGGACCTTTAGCTCGGTCATCTGGCGAGGACCCCCTGACTACACGTCATGGCTCGACGAGAGAGCCCCTAACCGCCCCGTCTCGGCCCAGACAGCCGTAGACAAGGGCTGTCCTCTTGACTGCGGTCTCTGCCCCCACCACCGCCAACAGACGTGCTGTGTGCTCTTGGAGATCACGGCTCGATGTGATCTCGGCTGCCCCGTCTGCTTCGCCTCCTCCGGCGAAGAAGCGGAGCCTGACCCCGGCCTGGACATCATCCGCGAATGGTACCAACTGCTTCTGGAGAGCACCGGCACCTGCAATATCCAGCTTTCGGGTGGCGAACCGACCATGCGCGCCGATCTGGCCGAGATCATCGCCATGGGCCACGATATGGGTTTCTCGTTCTTCCAACTCAACACGAACGGACTACGACTCGGCCGCGATCATGAGTATGCCTTTCGGTTGAAGGAAGCGGGTCTGACAACGGTGTTCCTCCAGTTCGACGGCCTGAGTGACCAGGTGTACCGGACCCTACGAGGCAAAGGGCTGTTCGCCCAGAAAGAGGCCGCCATCGCCAAGTGCGCGGAGGCCGGACTGGGAGTCGTGCTCGTACCCACCCTGGTCCCCGGTGTCAACATCGACGAGATCGGACGCATCGTGGATTACGCTCTCCGCGGGCTCCCCGCCGTCCGGGGGGTACACTTCCAGCCTATTAGCTACTTTGGCAGGTATCCCCAGGCGCCTCGCGACGAGAACCGCTACACGCTCCCCGAGCTCATGAGAGACATCGATGCGCAGACCGGCAGTCGCATCCCTCTGGAGAGCTTCCACCCCTCGGGCTGTGAGCATACCCTCTGTTCATTCCACGGAGACTATGTGCTGTTGGGAGACGGGGTAGTTCGCCCACTGACAGCCGCCGTCGATTCCAGGGCTTGCTGCAACCGGGCGCAGAAATTAGACCCTCCTCTGGGAACAAACCCAGCTGATGGAACGAAGCCCAGTGAAAGAGCAAGGCCCGGTGAGACGGCGAACCCCGCTCTGAAGAAACGTGCCCACGTGGCCCGCCGCTGGTCATTGGATAAAAGTCCCGCTGCGTGCTGCAGAGGGCTGGACGGGACGAGTGGTGCTGCCGGCCGGATCGCCGGAGACACCGTGACCAGCCTGGACGACTTCCTCGAGAGACTCCGCAGCTACAGCTTCACGATCTCGGCTATGACTTTCATGGACGTCTGGAATCTCGACCTCGAACGACTGCGCAATTGCTGCCTCCACGTGGTCGCACCCGATAGGAGGATCGTACCCTTCTGTGCCTACAACCTCACCGACGCTACAGGCAGAACCATCCACAGATCTCCCACAGGCCTCCTGCACTCAGAACTGTGACCGTCTAGCGCTCGATTCCCCCCGGATCTTCTGAAACATCGCCGCGTTGGACACACGAGCGCCATGGCCCCCCGGGCAAGACCGTCATCACCTCTGCCCTAATCGCGGAGTACGACTACTGGCGTGCGCTGAGCGGAGACCACACGGCGTACGAGGCCGCGAACTGAGTATGCCCGGCGGCGAATGCCCAGACGACAGTTGACGGCTGCCTCTTGCAGGAACTACGGACCGGAGTGAGAAGCCTATATTGATAGCCGGCTGATGGCCGCACTTATGATGGCATCTCGCAGTGACCGGCTTCTCCGCACAGTGTCGGAATCAGAGGAGGAGGACGGGGTTGCTCAAGAGATTAGGTGCAGAGTTCCTCGGAACGTTCTGGTTGGTGATGGGCGGTTGCGGTAGCGCCGTGTTGGCCGCGACCTTCCCTGAAACGGGTATCGGCTTCCTTGGCGTGTCCCTGGCATTCGGTCTCACCGTAGTCACCATGGCGTACGCGGTTGGCCATGTGTCCGGAGGACATTTCAACCCAGCGGTGACATTCGGTCTCTGGGCGGGTAGACGCTTCCCGGGCAAGGATGTCGGACCGTATATGGTGGCCCAGGTGATCGGAGCCATCGCCGCGGCTGCGGTGCTCTATGCGATTGCCAGCGGAGCTGCCGGATTCTCCGCCGCCGATGGATTCGCCTCCAACGGCTACGGAGATCATTCCCCCGGAGGCTACGGTCTGGCCGCGGCCTTCGTTGCAGAGTTCGTGCTCACCCTGTTCTTCGTGTTCATCATCATGGGGGCCACCGATGAGCGGGCGCCCAAAGGGCTTGCTCCCCTCGCCATCGGTCTGACCCTCACTCTTATACACTTGATCTGTATCCCGGTCACCAATACGTCGGTCAATCCGGCTCGAAGCATTGGTCCGGCCATCTTCCAGGGCAGTTGGGCTCTCTCCCAGCTCTGGCTGTTCATTGTTGCACCGATCATCGGAGGAGCCGTCGGAGGCGCGCTCTATCACTGGCTAATAGGGAAGCCGAAGACTACGGCAGAGACCGCCTGACCGGGATTGCGACACCGATAGGGCCCGGGTTGCTAGACTCATCTCCACGCGCAGTGACGCCGCTGACTGGGGCGTCACAGATACGGTCCTTGTCGACGGCAAGAACTTGCAGTGGGGACCGCACCTCCGCGACCCCGGAATCGGTCAAGAGGCTGCTGAAGTACTGGAGAGACCATCGGCATCTCCCGCACATCTCAGACGGCGACCCGCAACCCGTCTCGTTCCCGAAGAACGCTCCCGCCGAGCTGGGTAGGCAGCATGCGGATGTGGATTGTACGTTGATCGAGTACTAGCTAGTCGCGGGCGGTCTCGTCGCCGGTAGTCTTCTCGCCGGCCGTCTTCTCGGCGAGCTCTTTCAGCACGAGGAACTGCTTGCGCATCATGATCAGGTCGCCCCAGGCCAAGAGAAACCAACGGACGCGGTCGAGGCGCGAGCGAGACGTCATGACCGCTTTGCAGATGAGCCGGGAGCAGCCCGGACCCACGGGGGTGACCGCGTAGGTGAGCGAGAAGGGCGGCCAGCCCCGCTCGCCCGCCTGGCCGTACAGGACGGTGATATGCCGGTCGGGCTCGAACTCCACTATGGGCCCCACCATAAAGGCCTGGCCCACCTCGAGCTTTTCGGCGCCGGGAGTGAGCCGTCGCGGGCTCCGCCGGAACCGGTTGTCGAGCCAGTCGTAGCTGTACGGCGCCACCTTGACCTGGCACACCCAACGGAACAAGGTTTTCGCCGGAGCTTCCACGCCGACGGCGCGTATGAAGGCCTGCCGGGGTCCTTCTATGTACTTGTCACACGGATACGAGGCATCCCATTCCTCGTCGGTCGCGTTCCAGTTCCATGCTTTGCTCAAGACACTCATGAAGCGCCTCCCAACCCACGCTCAGCGGCCCGCTGTGGGGCGCGGAGCAGGAACCACCTGCCGGGCCGGCACGGACGGGACCACCAACGTGGCCCCCACCACATACGCCCACCCCAGACTGAGCTTCCGCCCTGCTTTCATGACCAACATCAGCTACTTCACCAACCTCTTCAGAGACTCCCCGAGCCCGTCACCGAGCTGCGCGATCTTGAGAGCGGTCTTCAGGGGCAGCTGGCCCATCTGTTTCGCCATCTTCAGAAGCAGGCTGGTGGGAATGTCCTCCGTACGGTCGTAGACCCCCGTGAGGATCTCGAAGAACTCGAGCATATCCCGCATGCGGTCGCGCACGAAGGCTTCACGCCCGCCGGCCTCTACCACGCCCTCACGCAACGCCTGCACGAGCGGGTCGATCTCGCGGCGCTTGCGCTCTCTCACGATAACGCGAAAGAACTCGGCCGGGTCGACGAGGGTCTCGAAATGGTCACGGCGGTCACCCAAGACGTGGACTACTTTGACCACGCCCCAGTTCTGGAGCTCCCGGAGATCAGTGCTCACCGTGGACCGGGCGATGGAAAGGGTCTCGCTGATCTCCTCGGCAGTGATGGGTTTCTCGGACAGGTACAGGAGCGCCACGATCTGGGCGCTGGCCCGGTTGATGCCCCAGGTGCCGCCCATCTCTCCCCAGCGGACGATAAACTTCTCCATGACCGGCGTGAGTTCCATCGGCGTCCTCTCTTTTCGGTCTATACCGAAATTACCGCATCTTTAGTTCCATGTCAAGCGGGAGTGCTCGCACGCGCGAAGTTGCAGTCGAGACTGCTTGACAGACCGACTCTGGATCACATAATTTAATTATCGACCAATTAATATAGCCTGGGGATGTCACACTGTGAAGCGAAAACGGTGGGATGGCGGCGGAACCGCGGGTCTCGAGCCCGAGAACAGGGGACCCGGCCGTCCCCCGGGCGGTGGCGGCAGCAGGCAGACGATCCTAGATGCCGCCGGGCGCATTTTCATGCGTGACGGGCTGAGTGCCTCCACCCGCGACATCGCGACGGAGGCCGGCGTTACTCAGGCGGCGCTCTATCACTACTTCCCTACCAAGAAGGACCTGCTGCGTGAAGCGGCCGCGGGAGCCACGGGGCTGTTCGAGAGGGTGGGCGCGGAAGCCGCCCCCGAAGGCGAGCCTGAGGAGGTACTGCGGCGGCTGGCCGAGACCTATCTGGCCACGTTCGCGAAGCCGCACGTGGCCCAGTTCATGGCCACCATGCTTTCGGCAGGCCTGAAGATGCCCGGCTTCCTGCCAATGATGGCCAAGAGATTGCAGAAGGGGGTCGTGGGCCCCACCATCACCTACCTGGAGACCCTCCAGCGCGAGGGCCGCATCGGACCGGAGGTTGACCCGCCCATGGTGGGACAGATGCTCTTTGGAACGTGCTTCTCGTTCATGATGGCCCGGTACGTCCTTCAGGCGCCCTGGGTGCAGAACGTGGAGCCGGAGACGTTGGCGCGGGAGGTAGCCCACGTGCTGGTGCACGGTATGGGCGGGTCGGAGGGCCACGAGCGCACAACGGGCACGGAGTGGGATGCCGATCCGGCCCAAGACGTCCGTGTGGAGACGCCGGCCGGCGAGAAAGGCTGACGCGATGAGATGGCGTAGGCTGCTGTCGCTCATTCGCAAGGAGTTCATCCAGATCAAGCGCGACCGCCGCACGCTGGGGATGATGATCGTCATCCCCTTCGTCTGGCTCTTGGTCTTCGGCTACGCGGCGAGCTTCGACGTGAGCCACATCTCCACCGGCGTCGCCGCCGGTCCCCAGTATCCGCTGGCTCCGATGGTCTCCACCCTTCTCGCCTCCTCCAAGTACTTCGACGTGTCCGAACAGGGATTCGCCACCGTGGACGACCTGAAGGAGGCTATCCGCACCGGCAAGGTGTCGGTCGGCATCGTGCCACCGCAGGTGGACGGCACACCTGGGACCTTGGTGGTGGACGGCTCGAACCTCTTCACCTCCCAGACCGCACTCCGGCAGTTGCAGATGCTCGCGCAGGGACTGGCCGTCCAACAGGGCACCAGCCCGGCCATACCGTTCAAGACCGAGATACTCTACAACCCCGACCTCCGCTCGGCGAACTCCATGATCCCCGGCCTGGTGGGAGTGGTCATGGTGTTCATCGCTACCATCATGACCGCCATGGGAGTCGTTAGGGAGCGGGAGCGGGGCACTTTGGAGCAGCTCATGGTCACGCCGCTCTCCTCCACCGAGCTCATGATCGGCAAGATCGCCCCCTACGTGGTCATATCCCTGGTCGACCTGCTGATCGTCGTGGTGGCCGGAGTATTCATCTTCGACGTGCCCTTCGCTGGGAACCCCTTCCTACTAGCCGGATTGTCGTTCATCTTCCTGATCGCCTGTCTCGGCATCGGCCTGCTGGTCTCGACCGTATCGCAGACGCAGCAGCAGGCCATCCTGTTCCAGATCGGCAAAACGCAGCAGCGGGCTGCCGCTCTGGCGCGCCCCCAGCAGCTCGCCCGGGCCGCGAATTTCCAGATCGCGCCGGGCAATCTCGAAGCCGTCACTGGTTTCGGCCATCGCCGTCAGCCGCGCCTTCGCCGTCTCGCTGACCCGGCCGGCCTCGTTCGGTGCAAACAGCAACACGCAGACGCTGGCAGCCGCGCCCCGCCCGACGCGGCCGCGCAGCTGGTGCAACTGGCTCAGGCCGAAACGCTCGGCGTGCTCGATCACCATCAGGCTGGCATTCGGCACGTCCACGCCGACCTCGATCACGGTGGTGCTGACCAGCACGCCGGTCTCGCCGCTGACAAAGCCTTGCATGATGGCCTTCTTCTCGGCCACCGGCAGCTTCGAGTGCAGCAGCGCCACCTGCACGCCCGGCAGCGCCTCGCCCAGTTCTTCCCAGGTCTGGGTTGCGTTCTGCAGGTCCAGTACCTCGCTTTCCTCGATCAGCGGGCAGACCCAGTAGACCTGCCGGCCCTGTGCCAGCTGCGTACCGATACGCTCGATCACCTCGTGCCGGCGCTGCTGGCTGATCAGCTTGGTCAGCACCGGCGTGCGTCCGGGCGGCAGCTCGTCGATCGTGCTGACGTGCAGGTCGGCGTAGTAGCTCATCGCCAGCGTGCGCGGGATCGGCGTCGCCGTCATCATCAGCAGGTGCGGCTCGCGCACCACGCCGGTATCGGCATCGGCTGCGGTCGCCATCTTCTGCCGCAGGGCCAGGCGCTGCGCCACGCCAAAGCGGTGCTGCTCGTCGATGATGGCCAGCGCCAGCTGGTGGAACTGCACCTTGTCCTGGATCACCGCATGCGTGCCCACCACCAGCTGCGCCTCGCCGCTGGCAATACGCGCCAGCATCTCGCGCCGCTCCTTCGTCTTCTGGCTGCCGGTGAGCCAGGCCACACCCACGTTCAGCGGCGTCAGCCAGTCCAGCAGCTTGCGGAAATGCTGCTCGGCCAGGATCTCGGTCGGCGCCATCAGCGCGCACTGCCAGCCGGCATCGATGCAGATCGCCGCCGCCAGCGCCGCCACCACGGTCTTGCCGGAGCCGACATCGCCCTGCAGCAGGCGGTGCATCGGCTGGCCTTGCTGCAGGTCATGCGCGATCTCTTCGCAGACACGGCGTTGCGCTGCCGTCAGACTGAACGGCAGCTGTGCCAGCAGCTGTTCATGCAGGCCGCCCTGGCGC
>ENA-UOUL01004964-UOUL01004964.1-bioreactor-metagenome-genome-assembly--contig:-NODE-4964-length-11842-cov-3.646069_pt1 | contig 11842 bp, 12 predicted proteins | sample MGYA00249838_ERZ747220 | MGnify/ENA primary metagenome ERZ747220 (study PRJEB28778, sample SAMN05720191) | bioreactor metagenome | isolation source: Anaerobic biogas reactor | place: USA:Washington...
CTACTTTGATCAGATAGCCTTTGAGCTGACTGAAGACCGGCCGGACAGCCCCTATACCGATGCTTACCGGGAGTACGAGCGCCAGGCGGATGAGCTGCGGCGCGCCTTGAAGCCCACGCCGGCAGCTGCCGCCGCCCCGGCTCAGCCCGCCCCTACGCAGGAGCCCAAGGGCTGGGTATGCGCCTGCGGCGCGGCCAACGAGGGCAAGTTCTGCGGGGAATGCGGCGCCCAGCGGCCGGCCGCGCCCAAGCAGCGCTGCGACAGCTGCGGCTGGCAGCCGGCCGACCCGGCCAACCCGCCCAAGTTTTGCCCGGAGTGCGGTACGGCGTTTCAACAATAGTTGACGGTTTTATCCACCGCCGGGCGTTGATATCCGGCGGTTTTGCCTTGCACCCTGCAAGAAAATACGCTACAATTGTATAGATCATATTCGCGCATGGCGCAGATGGAGGCAAAACGGGTTGAACGCTTTAATCAGGCGCTTTTTTGGTGTGGAGTCTTTGGTCAAGCGCGAGCATCGCATCGGCCCGCTGCCGGATGACCGATCCGCCTATCAGGATGTATCCCGCATCGCGCTGCCCGCGGTGGCCGAGATGGTGCTGGTCAGCCTGATCAGCTCGGCTGATACCATCATGGTGGGCAGCTTGGGCAAGAATGCCATCGCCGGCGTCTCTTTGCCTACCCAGCCGCGCATGATTATGCTGGCTGTTTTCTTTGCCCTCAACGTGGGCGTCACAGCCATCGTTGCCCGCCGCAAGGGGGAGGAGCGGCGCGAGGCCGCCAACGCCACGCTGCGCAACGCCATCATGCTGGTGCTGGCGCTATCGCTGGTCATCATGGTGACGGTGGTGCTGCTGGCGGAGCCGCTGATGCGCCTGGCCGGCGGCAACACCAATACGCCGGACGATGCCATCGTGCTGCACGATGCCATCGTCTATTTCAAAATCATGGCCTTCGGCCTGCCTGTGACGGCCATCTCCATGTGCATCAACGCGGCCATGCGCGGTGTGGGCAATACAAAGCTCACCATGCGCGTCAACGTGATTTCCAACCTGGTCAACATCTTCTTCAACTATCTGCTCATCGGCGGCAAGTTTGGCTTCCCCCGGCTGGAGGTAGCCGGCGCCGCCATCGCCAGCGTCATCGGCCTCACGGTAGGCATGGTGCTGTCCATCATGGCTGTCACCAGCGGCAAGGACAGCTACCTGCACCTGGCGCGCCACGATGACTGGCGCCCCCATTGGGAGAGCCTGCGCGGCATTGTCAAGGTGGGCGGCAACGCCATGGTGGAGCAGCTGAGCATGCGCTTTGGCTTCTTCATCTACAGCCGCATCATCTACGGCATGGGCGTGGCCATGTTCGCCGCGCACAACATCAGCATGCAGCTGCTGGGCCTTACCTTCAACTTTGCCGACGGCCTGGCCGTGGCCGGCACCTCCTTGGTGGGGCAGAATATGGGGGCCGACCGCAGCGACCTGAGCATGCTCTACGGCAAGATCACCCAGCGGCTGGCGCTGGTGTTTTCCCTGGTCATCGCGGCCTTTGTCGCGCTGCTGCGGTATCCGCTGGCGGCGCTGTTTATCAGCGAGGGTACGTCGGACGCGGCGCTGGTCATCGGCACGGCGGCGCAGACGCTGCTGGTGGTGGCCTTCATGCAGCCTGCGCAGATGAGCGCGGTGGTGCTCTCCGGCTGCCTGCGCGGCGCGGGGGACAACCTGTATGTGGCATCTCGCATGATGATCAGCGTCAGCGTGCTGCGCCCGGCGCTCTCCTGGCTGGCCGTCAATGTGTTTCACTTTGGCCTGCCCCTCACCTGGCTGCTGGGGCTGAGCGAGATTTTTGTACGCCTCTATTTCTTCTACACCCGCTTTGAAAGCGGCAAGTGGAAGCTCAAACAGGTATAGCCGGCCAATTCATTTCCGATTCATGCTCGTGCGGCAAATCCGCGGCAAATTTGCCCGCGGTTTCCTTGTGCCCGCCTCATGTTGCGTGCTATAATGCCTGCATTGCCGGTGTGGCGGAATGGCAGACGCATGGGACTTAAAATCCCCCGCCTCACAAGGGCGTGCCGGTTCGAGTCCGGCCACCGGCACCAGAAAAGACCATTTCATGTGTGATGGTCTTTTCTAAATGTCTTTTGCTAAAACGCCAGGTACAGCAAGCAGAGGCCCATCAGCAGGATGAGGCTGCCCATTACGAGGCGCAGTATTTGGCTGAGTTTGCCGTACTTTGCGTTTTGTGTGATCCGGCGGGCAAAGCCCGCAGATGTGCCGGCGACAACCGAGAGTGCGCTGTGACCGGCCGCATAGAACAGCAGCAAAAGTATCCCCCGGAAGATTTGCCCATCGCTTGCCACCATGGTCAGCAGGGCAATCAGCACAGGGGTGGAGCAGGGGCTTGAAAACAGTCCACCCAAGGCGCCTGCGGTCAGCGCGCCCAGGTAGCCCCGGCGATTGGATTTGGACGTCAGGTAGCTGGAAGGGATGATTTCATACAGCTCCCAGGTTTGCAAGGCCATCAGAATCATTAGGATGCCCAGCACCAGGTACCACCACCGGGTCATGCCGCCCATTAGGCGGCCGGCAGTGGCGGCCAGCACGCCCAGCACCGTGAAGGCGAGGGTTAGGCCCAGGGCAAAGGTGAGCGATAGCCTGAAGGCGCGGTGCCTGTCCTTTTCATCTGGGGAGGCGCCGCTCACATAGCCTATAACCAGCGGCACGCTGGACAGCGAGCAGGGCATGAGGGAGGTCACCACGCCAGCAGCCAAGGCGATCAAGGGCGCAAGCCACAAGCTTTGCCCAAGGGCTGTACTCAGCGTTTCCAACAATTCGTTCATGGCACCATCCCCATGTCCGCCAGGATTAAGTCAAACTGCTCTTCGTTGAGAATGCCCTCATGAACGGTCAGCGAGTGCTCACCGGTGTCTATATGATCAAACAGGCTGAAGGACAGGTCCGCCGCTTGCACCTTATCACTTGGTGTGTAGGGGGTGCCATCCGCATGAAAGAATACCTGGGTAGGCACCACTCGGATGGGGTAATCAGTGGCTAAGTCCGGTTTTTTCCATACATCGAAGAATTTGATGATGGCTTTGCCCAGCGTCTTCTGATGCGTCGCCTCCAGATCGGGGCGCATCACCTGGCAGGGGCCGCATTCCTCGGCGCCAAAGTCCAGAATAATGGGCAGTTGATGGGCCTGATAGGCCTGCAGATCGAATGTGGTTTCCTCCATTACGAATGCCGGGTCGCCGGCCAAGGCCAGCTGCTGCGCTGCTTTTTGCTGGGTCTGATGGTTTTTGAAAGCATACAGGCCGCCCGCTGCTGCCAGGATAAGCACAGGCACCAGAATGCGTAGCCATTTCTTTGAGCTCATGGATTCCTCCGAATAGTAGTAAAGCAAAACGCAAATAAGCGACTGAGCGATTTCTCTGCTCTGCGGCCAGGTATGCCAGCGTTCGGCGTCAGGCAGATGGCCGCCTGTTTGTCAATATACCCGACTAAATGAGTATGAATTATGAATAGAAGAAAATACCGGCATCTTTTATTTGATCTGAAAAACGTAACTGTTAAACGCGGGTGTGATGAAGGGTTGGCGTTTATCAAGGGAATACCTGCCACTCAACTCAGCATTGACATTCACCCCTAACCCCTGCTACGCTGTTTGTGCAAATCAGCGCTGCTTGCGCAAAAGGAGTTATGAACATGACCGAAATCAACGTGACCCTGAAATTTGAGCGTGCCTTCAAGGGCGAGCTGGTGGCCAAGAACATCACCGTGCCCATCGGGTCGGAGGCGGGCACGCTGGCTCCCTACGACATGATGCTGGGTGCGCTGGGCAGCTGCTATTATTCCAACTTCCGCGGCATCACGGAGAAGATGCGCCTGGAATACGAGCGCGTGGATATCAGCGTGCGCGGCGTGAAGCGCGAAGAAATCCCCACCCTGTTAAAAGAGGTGGAGATGGTGGTGACGGTATATGGCGCAAAGGAGCAAAAGGGTTTTGCCCGCGCGGCCGAACTGGCGGGCAAGTATTGCTCGGTGCACGAGACCATCGCCCAGGTGGCCGAGATCCGCACCGAGCTGCGCTTCGCGGAGTAAGTTTACCGCAGCGTGACGGCTGTGCCTGAGCAGGTGACCATCAGCATGCCGTTGTCGGCGCCCAGCACCTCATAGTCCATCTTGACGCCTACCACAGCGTGCGCGCCCAACTGCTGGGCGCGCTGCTGCATTTCCAGCAGGGATTGTTCCCGCGCGTGCAGCAGCTCTTCCTCATAGCCCTGGGAGCGGCCACCAAAGAAGTTGCGCAGCCCCGCGCCGATGTCCTTGAGTACGTTGATGCCGGTGATCACCTCGCCGAACACGATACCCTGATAGTCTGCAATCTGCCGGCCTTCTACGGTGGGGGTGGTGGTGATAATCATGTGCAGTGCCTCCTATATTAATTATGATTTGTCCTTGTCACGTTGTTCCTTCGGGGTGATGCCGCGCAGCTGTGTCCCGGCGCAGCGCGTGCAGCATGACGGCGGCCAGCGCAATCTGCGCGGCAAGTGACAGGGCATAGAGCAATTCTCGCGCCATGGGCAGCTTTTCGTTGAATTCGGCGGCTATGGCGGCACCCGCGGCCAGCGCCAGCATGCCCCACACCGGCAGCGCGTGCCGCGTGCCCAGGCGGCGGGTGAGCATAATGGCGGTGACAATCAGAAAGGCCAGCGCCAGCACCTGGTTGACGCGGATGAAGGCGTTGCTTTCCAGCCGGGGATAGTCGTCCTGCCGTAGCGCCTCAAAAAACAGCTGAAGGGCGCACAGCGGGATCAGCAGCCGCAGCATCCGGTCGCCTGGGCGGGCAGTGCCTTTTGCCGGGCGCAGCAGCGACAGCGCCGCCGCCAGCACAGCGATGCCCTGCCACGCGAATACGGCTAAGTTCCATTCCTCATAGTCGTTGCGCACTGCGATGGGGAAGAACTGGAGGCCCTCAGCCAGCACCTCCTCACCGTAGCTGGTGCCGCCCAGTATCTGCGCCAGCAGCGCGATGCCGGCAAACACGCCCAGCGGCAGCGCCGCCCAGTCCAGCACGCGGCCTGCGCTCTGGCGGTGGAACCGCGCATACAGGCAGCAAGCCAGCAGCACGCCTGCCAGCAGGCCATACAGGCTGAGGCCGCCCTGCCCAAGCCGGAAGAAGGGGCCAAGGCCCAGCCAATGCCCCTCCACCGCGTCAAAGAACACGCGGCGGTAGTTGAACACGCAATAGACCAACCGCGCGCCAACCAGCCCCAACAGGATAGCGGGCAGCATCAGCCGCGGCGCGCTGCCGGTTGTCATCCCTGCGCGGCGCCGGTCCCGATGCAGCAGCAAAAGGGCCAGCAGCCCGCCCAGGGCGAGCGCCAGCCCAAAGCCGTATACCGTCAGGCCGAATAGCTCAAACTGTACAACAGGGAACGGCATCAGGGCACCAGCGTGGCGAAGTAGATGATGTCGCTCACTGCGCGCTTCTTGGGGTTCTTGGGGGAGTTGACCTTCTCCCCATTGAGCACCAGCGAGTTGCTGCTGCCGCCGTCCAGGTTGTAGGCGTACAGGCAGGTCTTGCCCAGCTTGTGGGCGGCCTCTACGGTATACAGGGCGGCCTCGTGCAGCTGCAGGCCCTGGGAGCTGGGGTCCTCCGGCCCTTCGGTGGAGACAATCATGTACTCCAGCGGCCCCAGCTGAGCGATGATGGCGCGCTGCGCGCGCTTTAGCGCGGCGGTGTTGAAGTAGTTTTCCTTTTCGGGGAAGACGGCCTGGTCGTTATCAACCAAGATGGGGCCAAAGGAGAAGGCGTTGACCACTGTGCGACCCTGGGCGTCGATGGCGGCGCGGGCGGCCTCCACCTCGGGCTTGCGGGCGCGGTATGCCACATGGAAATCGCCCGCGCTGTCGATGAACAGCAGGTCTTCCCCGGTGGGGCGGTTGCGCACCAGGGTGCCCTGGCGCACGATGTGGCGCTCGGTGTTAAACTGAAAATAGTCGCCGTTGATGGCGGCCACCGCGTGGTAGCGCTTGGCGATGGTGGCGGCCAGCTGATTGCCCTTGTGCACAAAGGTGCTGGCCGGCGCGGTGCGCAGCTGGGTGGGATCGGCAATCTTGATATGCACGTACAGGATGTTGGATTCGTAGGCACGATCCTGATAGATCTTTACATAGATGGAGTCGTCCTGATAGCCCGTGCCATCGGCAAAATACTTGCTCTTGTCGGGCTTGGGGCCTGCCGTCAGGTCCACCGGCAGGGGGTTGAGGCCGGTGGCCAACACCACCTCTTCGGCCACGGCGCCGGCGCTGGGGATCAACAGCGCCAGCGTCATCAGCAGCAATATGGTCAGCGCCATCCACAGCGCGTCAGCGGTTTTCTTGCCCATCCCAATCTCCTTGTAATTCAATCAGCATCAAGGTATCATTGCCGCCTGCACCTGTCAATCGGTTTGTCTGGGTTTTACATGTGTCAACCACTTGTCTCTGTACTTTTCCCACAATCTGTCGTATCCTGTGGCTTGTCACACACAGGAGGGAACATGAAGCGAAACATCGTATCCATTGATCAGGACAAGTGCATCGGCTGTGGGCTGTGCACCAGGGCATGCCAGGAGGGCGCCATCCAGCTGGTAAACGGCAAGGCAACGCTGATTCGAGATGACTATTGCGACGGGCTGGGCAAATGCCTGCCCCACTGCCCGGTGGACGCCATCGCCATCATTGAGCGTGAGGCCGCCTCCTTTGATGAGGAAGCCGCCCATCAGCACCGGGTTGCCCAGGCCGCGGGGGCCGATGCCGGCTGCTCGGGTTGTGCGGGCAGCAAGGCCCAGGCCCTGCAGCCCCAGGCCGAGGAGATGCCCGTGGCCGCGCCATCTGCCCCGGCGCAAAGCCAGCTGCGCCAGTGGCCGGTGCAGATTCAGCTGGCCCCGCTCACCGCGCCCTACTTTGACGGCGCCCACCTTTTGGTGGCGGCCGACTGCGCGGCCTATGCCCACGGCAACTTCCACAGCCGCTTTATGCGCAACCGGGTCACGCTGATCGGCTGCCCCAAGCTGGACCCGGTGGATTACTCGGAAAAACTGACCGAGATCATCCGCCGCAACGACATCAAGTCTTTCACCATTGTGCGCATGGAGGTGCCTTGCTGCGGCGGGCTGGAGCGCGCCGCCGTCAATGCCCTGCAAGCCAGCGGCAAGTTCATCCCCTGGCAGGTGGTTACCCTGTCGGTGCAGGGGGATGTGCTGGATTCGCTTGATTGACAAGGCACACCTCGGGTGCTATACTTTTCAAGCCTTGAGGCGCCTGGTGCCTCAAGGCGCGCGCGCCCGTAGCGCAGCTGGATAGCGTGTCAGACTCCGACTCTGAAGGCCGTGGGTTCGAATCCCGCCGGGCGTACCATCAAACCCCTTGAGCAATCAGGGGGTTTTTGATATCCTGTCAGGACGAAGCAGGAGGTACATCCATGACCAGACAGGCGCTCATCGCCCACTGCCTGACGCTGCCGCAGGCGTATGAAGACTATCCCTTTGGCGATCTGTCCGCCGGCGACAGCGTGTGGACCGTCATGCGGCACAGGGCGAATCGAAAGACGTTCGCGTTCATCTTTGAGCGCGCAGGCCGACTGTGCGTCAACCTGAAGTGCGACCCGGCGGAGGCCATTTTGCTGCGGCAGGCGTTTGAGGGCGTTGCGCCAGCCTATCACATGAACAAGGAGCACTGGAACACCGTAACCCTGGGGATGGATGTGCCGCAGGCGGAACTGCTGCGGCAGATTGAGCGCAGTTATGATTTGATTAAGCCGAAAGTCAGACAAAAATGAAGCGTGGGCGTTGAAATAGTTTCACTCAAATAACAATGAGACAGTATGCAGGAGCGTTATACATGGTATTGTTTGGCACGGATAAGGATATTTACTCTTGGATGGAACTTGTGAAATTGGTCAGCTGGAATTTTCCCGGGTTAGAGACGTCTGATAAAATCCGGGAGCATGAGCTTACCGTATTAGAGTTTATGAAGGCACAAAGAGCGCTATGTGTTAAAAACGATGATAAAATCATTGGCGTGCTATTGTTTTCAAAGAAACATAACATGATCTGTTGTCTGGCCGTTCATCCGGATTATCGCAAGAACGGCATCGGAAGAGAGTTATTGAAAGCAGGATTAAGCAACCTCGACTTATCAAGAGATATTTTCGTTTCCACTTTTCGAGAGGACGATGAAAAGGGGAAGGCGCCAAGAGCTTTATATAAAAAGTTCGGCTTTGTTGAAGATGAATTGATAGAGGAATATGGTTATCCAAATCAGAAGTTCATTTTACATCCGTTTTGCTCAGCCGTTGAGCACGAGAGGTAGTCGTTTAGATAGAGCCTCATATATTTCTTGTCATCCGCGCCCAAGCGGCCTGGGCGTGATATTTCCCAAGATGACGGAGCAGCGCGCACCGGTGGCGGCGGGCAAGTTGCCGGGCCGGCCGTGGATGGTTTCGTAGCCCAGCAGGGCAAAGGCCACGGCCTCCTTGGCATCGGAGGGCCAGCCCAGGTCCTCCTGCCGCAGCAGGCGGCAGGTATCAGGCAGCAAGTTGCTCATTAAATTCAGCAATGTTTGGTTGTGGCTGCCCCCGCCGGAGACGACCAGCTGGGCAATGGCGTGATGGGGGAAAACAAAGCGCTCCAACCCCAGCATCACGCTGCGCGCCGTGAAGTGGGCGGCGGTGGTCAGCCAGTCGTGGGGCTGCACAAGGGGCCAGCGGTCCAGCGCATGCTGCACAAACTGCTCGCCAAACAGCTCGCGCCCCGTTGCCTTGGGCGGCGGCAGGCGGAAGTAGGGCATGCCCATCCACTCTGCCAGGATGGTTTCATCCGGCTGCCCCATCGCGGCCAGCGCGCCGCGGGCGTCGTATGGCAGGTCAAACAGGCGGCGGGTCAGGGCGTCCATGATCATGTTGCCGGGGCCGGTGTCAAAGGCCAGCACATCTTCCATGGCGCAGCGGGCGGGCAGCACGGTGACGTTGGCGATGCCGCCGATGTTGAGCAGCGCCCGGTCCATCTCCGAGCGATAGAGCAGATACTCCGTATAGGGCACCAGCGGCGCGCCGCGGCCGCCGGCCGCCATGTCCATCGCGCGGAAGCCCGACACCACCTGCACCCCGGTTTCGTAGGCAATCACGGCCGGCTCCCCCAGCTGCAGGGTGGAGGCCAGCCAGCCGCCCTCATCCTGGGGGATGTGGTAGACGGTCTGCCCGTGGGAGGCGATGCACAGCACCTGCGCCAGCGGGATGCCCGCACCCCTGCATACGGCCATGGCCGCATCGGCAAACAGACGGCCCAGCTCTACGTTCAGGCTGCATGCCAGCACGATGTTGGAGCGCTCTGGCGAGCAGCAATCCAGAATCCGCTGCCGCGTGTCGTCGGTCAGGGGATAGGTTTCAAAATGGATCAGCTTGGTCTGCCCCTCGCTGATGTCCACCAGCGCGGCGTCCACGCCGTCCAGCGAGGTGCCGCTCATCAGGCCGATCACATATGCCATGTTGCCCTCCTGGGTTTTTACTTTGCAAGCTGGATAGGCAATACGCCCGGCGCGCTGATCTCGCCGCGCAGCAGCCGCTGAAGGGCGGCCATCACGCCAGCATTGGCCCCATAGGCCGCGATGCCCGCCGCATGGGGCGGCAGGTGCGCCAGGTCGTACGGGTTGCGCAGCGCTATGCAGATCATGGGCAGGCCCAGCCTGCCCAGTGCCTTTACCAGGCGCAGTTGGCCGGGGCGCAGGTGCCCGTTGTAGGTGCCCACAATCAGGCAGCTGTGGCCGGCAGCGCCCTTGGCCAGTGCATCGATTTGCGCATCATCCGGGTCGGCCGGCATCAGCGCCATGCCGCCGCCCAAGGCGGCCTGCATGTGCTCGGCAAAGGAGGCTGGGCCGCGCACCGCGCTGGAGGCCGGCGTCACCTGCCAGGGCGGGCAGGCGATGAACAGCGGGCTCTCCCCCAAGGGCGGCAGACCGCACGCGGGCATCTGCACCGCAGTGAGCGATCGCTCGTACAGCCGGGCAACGGCCTGCCGGTGCTGCGGGCTGCCCACACAGGCGATATCCGGCGTGGACAGCCGGTCGACCTGGGCCTTGTATCGCAGGATTTTGTCGGTGGAGGCGGCGAACTCTGCTTGGTCCATCTCGCCCGAAGCCAATGCTTGGGCGATGGCCTGGGCGGCCTGCCCCGCCAGCTCGGCTCTGTGGGAGGCGAACACCATGTCCACCCCCGCCTTGAGCGCCGCCGCCATGCCGTTGACGGTGCCGTAGTGGTCCGCGATGGCGCCCATCATCATGCAGTCGCTGAGCACCAGGCCGTCAAAGCCAAGCTGCCCCTTGATCAGCCCGGTCATAATCCGCCGGGACATGGTGGCCGGCAGCTTGTCCGGCTCCAGCTGGGAGAAGAGGATGTGGGAGCTCATCACCGCGGGCAGCCCGGCCTGGATGGCCGCCCGGAAGGGCACCAGCTCGCAGGCTTCCAGCGCGTCCAGGGCCTTGTCCACCACGGGCAGGCCCACATGGGAATCCACCGCCGTATCGCCGTGGCCCGGGAAATGCTTGCCACAGCTGAGCACCCCGCCCTCCGCCAGACCGCGCATCATGGCGATGGCATAGGCCGATACCCGGGCCGGGTCCTGCCCGTAGCTGCGTACGCCGATGACCGGGTTGTCCGGGTTGCTGTTGACATCCAGCACGGGCGCCAGGTCAAAGTTGATGCCCATGGCCCGCAGCTCGGTGCCGGTGATCAGGCCGGCCTGATAGGCGCTGTCCGGGTCATTGGTGGCGGCCACCGCCATGGCACTGGGCACCACGGCGGCATCCTCGCCCAGGCGCGACACGATGCCGCCCTCCTGATCGATGGCGATGAAGGGGATTACCCCGGTGGCTTCCTTCACCAGGGCGCGCAGCTGAGCGCACAGAGTTTTCAGCTGGGGCGCGCTTTCTACATTGTGGGCAAAGAGGACGATGTTGCCAATGTGGTGCTCATGCACCAAATGCGCAAAATCCTCGGGCACCCGGGTGCCCGCAAAGCCTGCGAACAGATGCTGGCCGATGGCTATGGGGGTATTCATGACAGCACTTCCTTTTTTTCTCTCTGCTGCCATGATAGAGGCGGCGGGAAACGGTGTCAAGCACCGGCCAGGGGCAGGAAATCCTCCTGACACGGCGAATACAACAACGAGTGGAATCTGAAAAGGGGGAGCCTTGCGCATGATCGGCGATGACAGCCTGCGGGAAGTATATCTGGATGGGCAGACCATCTATGACGGGGCCATCATCAGGGTGGAGAAGTGGCGGGTGGCCGTGCCCGGCGGGCGCGAGGCCGCGCGGGAGATTGTGCTGCACAAGGGGGCTGCCGCCGTGGTGCCGGTGGATGCGCTGGGCATGGTGACGCTGGTGCGCCAGCACCGCGTGGCGCTGGATCTGTTCACCTGGGAGATCCCCGCGGGCAAGCTGGATTACGCTGAAGAGGACCCGCTCAGCTGCGCCAAGCGCGAGCTGGAGGAGGAGACCGGCCTGCGCGCGGGCCGCTGGCAAAAGCTTAACCACGTCATCACCACGCCCGGGTTTTGCACCGAGCAGATTGCCCTCTACCTGGCGACCGACCTGACGCAGCATGAGGCGCATGCCGATGAAGATGAGTTTTTGCGGCTGATGAAAATCCCGCTGACGGAGGCCGTCAGCCGCGTGATGGCGGGCGAGCTGCGCGATGCCAAGACCTGCCTGGGCCTGCTGATGGCACAGCAGGCGCTGGCGCAGCGCATGCAGCCGCGCTACGGAGACGGGCTGCCGCCTTTCAGGCGCATGGCGCGCCAACC
>ENA-UOUL01004965-UOUL01004965.1-bioreactor-metagenome-genome-assembly--contig:-NODE-4965-length-11842-cov-3.300127_pt1 | contig 11842 bp, 12 predicted proteins | sample MGYA00249838_ERZ747220 | MGnify/ENA primary metagenome ERZ747220 (study PRJEB28778, sample SAMN05720191) | bioreactor metagenome | isolation source: Anaerobic biogas reactor | place: USA:Washington...
TTGATCACGTCTTTCATGTCGTTGTAGAGTCTCAGCATGGCCCCGGCACGCCGGGCATTCAGCTCGGCCTGTTCCGAAACCGCTGTCAGGAAGAACTCGCTCCACCCCTGCCAATCCTGCTCCTCCGAAATCGCCGCCAACCGCCGGTAGTATTGGAGCCGGTTCTCTTCAAAATATTCACTGATGTAGAATGTCGGACGGCTGATCAACCCCTTCGAGAAGAGCATCAGCGGGATCAGGATGCGCCCCACCCCGTGCTGGCGCTGAGCGTACCGCGCGGCGATCGCCACATTGTTCAACAGGCAGAACCCCATCGCCGAATCGCGCGTGGCATGGTGTCCCGGCGGGCGAATCGCCGCCATCCCGTTTGCCGCCTGCCCTGCCATGACAGCATCCACGACTCGCAGCACAGCCCCCGCCGCCAGACGCGCTATCGAATACGATACCGGCAGGACATAGGTGTCCGGGCCGAACATCGTGGCCGAGCCCGCCTTGGCGACCAAGGCTAACCGGTCGAGATGCTCGGGGTCGTGCACGGCCAGCAGATCCTCGTCGGTCGCGGGATGCGGAGTCACTGGCAGCAAGCGATCGCGAAGGCCGTCCGCCGCAAGCCGCTCCGCAATCGCTGCCAGGCGACCGGCATGTTCCGGATGATCGGCCAGCGTGTGTTGGGCAAAGCGATCGTCGGTCACATAAGCCGTAGTCATGGGCGGTCCTGTCCTCTGCTGTGCGCCTGAATCAAAGGGCGACCTGCCTCACGCCGGTGGGCGCGGCAGGTCGCCCTGCACTACCTTATTCGGTGACGAAGCTCACACCCGGGTCGCCACACGATTGCGCGTCCGGTCTGTGGCGGTCGAGCATTAATCGCTTGCAGCCGCAACATCCGCGATACGCTCGATAGCCTCGCTCTCGCTCACCTCGATCTGGCGGTCGCTGCGGCGCACTGCCCACAAGATCAGGCCCACCGACACCACTACGCCGATGATCACGCCGATGCCATAGCCATCGTACTGGACCACAATCGGTGCCACGATCAGCGCCACCAGGTTCATGACCTTGATCATCGGGTTCAGCGCCGGACCAGCCGTATCCTTGAGCGGATCGCCAACCGTATCGCCCACCACGCTGGCTTTGTGGTTTTCACTACCTTTGCCGCCGTGATAACCGTCTTCGACGTGTTTCTTCGCGTTATCCCACGCGCCACCGGCATTCGACATGAACACGGCGAGAAGCTGACCCACCGCGATCACACCGACGAGAAAGCCGCCCAATGCCTGTTCCTTCAGGAGCAGGCCAACGGCTATCGGGGCCAGGATTGCAATCAGGCCGAGCGGAATCAGCTCAATTTGCGCCGACTGCGTCGAAATCGTCACAGCCTGGGCGTAATCGGGCGTCTTGGTCCCGTTCGCGATCTCCGGAATGCGAAGCTGGCGGCGAACCTCGGCCATGATCAACCCAGCCGCGCGATTCACAGCCTTGATGAGCAGGCCGCTGAACAAAAGCGGCAGCGAGCCGCCAATCAACAGGCCCACAAACACAACCGGGTCGGCCAGGTTGATGACTTCCTCGAAGGGACCGCGGATCTCGGTGGGCCATACCCGGCGGATGTCGGTGAAGAAGGCACCGTACAGCGACAGCGCGGCGAACTCCACGTAGGTGGCGGCGAGGCACTGCCGTCCTGACCACGCCGTCACCTCGGCCGCTTCGTCGTAGCGTCCGGAGAGCGCCAGCACGGCTGCCCGCGCGCGCCCGATGAACCCGTCGAGGCGGAGGTCGCCGGTGTGCGAGGTGTCGATCGCGGCGAGAGCGGCCCGTGCCTGGTCGAGGTCACCGGTGGCCGCCTGGGCGATCGTGTAGCCGGCCTGGGCGATCGGCGCCACCATGTAGGCGTCGGACTGGGCGGTGGCGTCGCAGCCCGCCGTCGCCATCGTCAGCGCGTGGTTCGAACCGCTGTACAGCAGCGGGTACGTCAGGATCGCCGCGGTCACACCGTGCAGCTCGTCGGCCGCGAGGCACCGTTGCACGTGCGGCACGAGTTCGGGGCGTGGATGGAGCAGGGCATCCAGGCCCGCCGGGGCACCTCGGGGCCGGAGGTCGTCGCCGAGCTGGAGACGTTGCTGCACAACCGGTTGGCGACGCTGGCCGACCCGGACCTCACCGTGGACACCGAGGTCCGGGGCCCGATGGAGTCCACCGTGCGGCTGGGCACGCTGCTGAAGCTCCGGCTGACCGACATCTGGACGCACGAGCAGGACATCCGCGAGGTGCTCGGCCGGCTGGGCAACCTGGACAGCCCCGGCGCGGCGACCTTCGTGAACGGGCTCGTGCGGTCGTTCGCCCAGCTCATGCACCAGGTGCCGATGACGGACGGGCAGACGGTGATCCTGGAGAGCACCGGGCCGGTGACCGCCCGGATGGGGGTCCGCGTCAGCCACGACGACGCGGGCGAGGTGACCTACCACTCCCTGTTCACCGGGGAGAGCGAGAGCGGCATGGGCGAGACCGTCCACTCCGGCGAGGACCCCTCGACCACGATCAGCCTGTCGACCGAGGCCCTCACCCGCCGGGCCGCGGGGCGCCGCGCAACGGGCGACACGGCATACTCCGTCGTCGGTGACGAGGACCTGGCGGCCCGGGTCCTGGACGCCATCGCGTTCACCCCCTGAGTCACCCCGCGCGGCCCCGGGCCCGTGGGAATCAGCCCTGGGCGAAGCCCCTTCAATCAATTTGCTTCGGCTAAACAATCGGCGCACGATAGATGGGTTGCACTCCGGCGAGGGACGCCAGAGGGTGCACAGCCGGGTCAACGAAGCCACCGAGCGTGAGGGAGTGACCCCCGTCCTTCCCTGGTGCTCGCGGCCACCCGGTCCAGAGGACGACATGAGGAGTATGACGTGAAGAAGTTCAGTCTGATCGCCGTGGCCATGACCGCCACGCTGGCCCTGAGCGCCTGTGGCGGCGACGACGAGCCCGCCGAGGAGACCACGCCCGTGGAGCAGACCACCGAGGACTCGGGGGCCACCACGGACGAGGCGGAGCAGACCAGCGATGTGGCGGAGGAGACCGGGGACGCCGCCGGGGAGACCGAGGACGCCGCCGGGGAGGGGGCCAGCTTCAGCGAGCCGGCCTGCCAGGAGTTCTTCACCGAGGGCGGCCCGCTGGCCGACCGCGCCGAGGCGGCCCGCACCGCGATCGACAACGGTGAGATCGTCGACAGCGTCGCGATGAGCGAGGTGACCCTGCTCAAGAGCCGCCTCGACGCCACCGCCAAGGAGGCCCCGGAGGACATCTCCGCGCTGCTGCTGGAGGTCAACGCCCCGTTCGCCGAGGCGCACGCCGCGTTCGTCGAGGCCAGCGAGGACGTGGTCAACCCCGACACCGGCGCGATCACCCTGCCGGAGATCGACACCCAGGGTTCCGCCGACGCCCAGGCCGAGCTGGAGACCGCCTGCGCGGGCTGACGCCACGCGGGCTGAACCACCACTGCGTCACCACCACGGCGCCGATCCCCTCGGGGGTCGGCGCCGTGGTGCTGCCCGGGGATCTCCGACCGCGGCCGGCCGGCACGCTAGCCTGTCGCGGTGACCGAACCCGGGGCGATAACCGCGCGCACCGCCCTGGCGTTCCTGCTCGCCACCTGGCCCCGACGACTCCTGCTGTCCCTGCTGCTGCTCGTCCCGGTCGTGGTCGCGGTCTCCGGCGGGTTCCGGCCCGCCGAGCCGCCCCCGCGCGAGGTGCCGGCCGAGGCGGTGACGGACACCGGGTCCTACCTCGTCGTGCCGCGCGCCTACTTCGTCTCCGACCGGGTCGACGCCGGCAGCCTGGACGAGGGGTTCCGGTGGGTGGGTGCCCTCGTGCAGATCACCAACCAGGGCACCGTGCCGATCAGCGTCGTCTTCGAGGACCAGACCTTCGAGCTGCCGGACGAGGTGCCGAACGAGGACGGGCCCAACCCCTACGAGGTGCTGCGCCTCGACACCGGCACCCGCCTGGGGTCGGCCCAGCCGGGCGTCACCTACGAGGTCGCGCTGCTCTGGCGCACCAGCGGGCTCGAGGACCCGCCGGACGAGCTGACGCTCACGATGAACCAGACCGCCTGGACGCGGTGGACGATCGAGGCGGGCTACTACAGCTGGCGCGCCACCGCCGACTCCTTCCTGGTGGACCTGCCGCTGACCGAAGCTCCCGACTCGATCCTCGAGGAGGAGGAGTGAGCCGCCGGTGGGCGGTGGCGGCGCTGCTCTCCGCGGCCGTCGTGGCGGGCGGCGTGGCCAACGCGATCGACGACAGGTATGTCGCGTCCGGCTGGCACACGGTCGAACGGGGTGAGGAGGGTGCCGACGTGCGGGTCGCCAACTTCCAGGTGCACGTCCACGGGGCGGTCACGTCGACCCGGCTGGAGGACGGCGACGTGGTGACCAGCCCCGGCGCCTTCGTGGTGGTCGACCTGTCCTATGCCACCACCGACGCCTGGGACTCCCCGGAGGAGGTCGTGCTGATCGACGGCGCCGGCCGGGAGTTCGGCGAACCCTCCGGCTTCGGCTCCGCCGCACGCGCCTGGGAGGCCGGTCCGGACATCTGGTCCCGCGGGACGTTGTTGTTCGAGGTCTCCGCCGACGCGGTCGACGACCTCACCCTGGAGTTCCGTCCGCAGAGCCCCGACGCGCGGCTGCCGTCCGCGGTGCTGCGGGTCCCGCTCACGGTGACCGCCGCGACCGAGCCGCTGACCGTGGGGCGGGCCCGCATCCTGGCGGAGGGGGAACGATGACCGGCACCACGCGTCACGGCATCACTGGCGACAGCACCGCGACCCGCCGGCGACCCGGTCCGATCGCGACCACGATCGCTGCCGGCGTCCTGGTGCTGTCGCTCGGCTGGTGGGGCTGGTTCGCGACCGAGCAGGCCCGCGCCGGGTGGTGGGACGTGGGCCAGCACGTCGGGATCGGGCCGGACGCCCGCGGGTGGGCGCAGGTGGACAACCTGGGGGTGGGGGTGCGGCTGCAGGGGGTCGAGGCGCTGGCCGTCGTCGACGAGGAGCAGCCACCGGCCGGCTTCGCCTACCTGGCGCTCGACCTCGAGGTCGTGGCGGACGGCGCGCCCCAGTCGCGCTCCTGCACCGTCCAGGTGCGGGACGCCCGGGGCCGGCTGTTCGAGGCGGGCCGGGAGGTCCCCTACGCCGACCCCTACGTCTCGTTGCTCGAGTGCGGCAGCTCCGACCCCGAGGAGCCGGTGCCCGCGGAGCAGTCGATGCTGGTGCTCGTCCCCGTCGATGCGGAGTTGGTCTCGGTCCGGGTCGACGCCATCGACTTCCCGCCCGCCCGCTTCATTGAGCTGCCAGTGCCCTAGCTCAGCGCCCCACCTGGCTCGCCGCGCCGAACCTGGTCAGCAGCCGGTCGGCGAAGACCGCGGTCAGCGCCACGGTGAGCACCAGGGTGAGCAACTCCGCAACCCCGTTGAGCGGGGCGAAGAGCCCCTCCCAGACCAGCTCGGGGCGCCAGCCCAGCACGAGCCGCACCAGCCGCCACACGACCACGTCCAGCTGAGCGACGAGGGTGAACAGCAGGCAGTAGACCAGCACCGGCGCGAAGGCCGACCGCAGCACCAGCGCCAGGCCGCCGATCAAGGCACCGAAGCGACCCTCGGTGTCCGAGAGCCGCCTCCAGGCCTGCCGCAGCGGCGCGTCTGCGACCCGGCCAGTCAGCCCGGTCCAGCGGCCACGCCGGACGGCTGCCACCACCTCGTCGGGCGTCACGGTGTCGGCCACCTGCAGCCCGTAGACGATGACCGCGATGGTGAGCACGGAGATCGGAACCACCAGACCGGTGACGACGGCGTCGGTCACCAGAGGGACGGCACCCAGCACCCAGTCTCCGACCGCGCCGAGGCTGGGCAGGCTCTCCCGCACCTGCGCCCAGTACGTGGCGAGCCCCTGGGCGACGGCCCGGTCCGACCACCAACCGCTCAGCCCGTTCAGCGCCCCGGTCAGCACCCACGCGCCGAGGGTCATCCACACCACCTCCGCGTAGCCGAGGACGATGCGGAGCGAACCCCGACCGGGACCCTCGAGCGTGCCCCACCCGTCGTGGTCCACCAGGCGGGACCCCAGCGCGCGGACCACGAGGGCGGCGGCGACGATGCCGAGCACCAGCCACGACGCGATCTGTGGCAGGCCGCTGACGATCGTCTCCGCGCCGAGCTGTTCGTAGAGGGTGCCCCGGGCATAGTCGATCAGGTCGGTGCGCAGGTCGCCCCGGCTCTCGTAGACCACGAGGAAGGGCACCAGGACGCTGCCCGCGGCGGCGATGACGCCCCAGAAGTCCGAGCGGCGGGCCTCCCGGCTGCGGACGACCAGGAGCATCCCCACGAGGGCGCCCAGGCTCGCGAGGGGGACCAGCGCGAGGGCCAGGAAGCCGGGCACGGCACCGACGACACCGGCCTTCACGGCGCCCCGGGAGAGCAGCTCGTGGGCGAGCAGGCTGGCCGCGGCGATCGCGAGCAGCGGCAGCCAGTAGCGCGCCAGCACCGCCGCCGCGTCGCGCAGCAGACCGGCCGCCTCGCGCAGGCCCAGCGGGTCCGGGCGCGCGGGATCCGACTCGGTCCCTGCCGGGTTCGGGGCGGGCAGCAGGTCGGGCCCGGATCCCCCCTGCTGGTTCTCGTCGTCAACCATCGGGCGCAACTGTAGCGACCGATCCGGTCTGAGCGCCCGGGGTCAGTCGGTCAGCCGGTGCGAGCGGGCGGGCGCGGTTCGCGGTCGGCCGAGCCGGAAGACGCCGTATGCCGTGTGCTCCGGTCCCGCAGCCCCCGTCACCTCCTGCTGGACCCGGGTGGAGCTCGCGGGGCAGTCGAGCAGCTGGCTGAGCGGGTGAGCGGCCAGTCCGGCCCGCGCCGCCGCGAGCCAGACCCGCAGCAGGCAGCGACCCAGGTCCGCCACCGCCTCGTCCGGCAGGTCCCGCGGCCCGGTGAGCGCGACGACCGTCCCCAGCGGCCGCGCGGTGGCGGTCCGGCCGAGCAGTGCGGTGAGCCGGGTCCGGCGCAGCAGACCCAGCACGGGCGGCTGCAGCGCGAGCCGGAGACCGGCCCGCTCCCAGCCGGCCAGGCCGAGGGCGGCGTCGGACAGGCCGTCGCGCCGGTAGGCCGGGTCCTGCGGGTCCAGCCTCAGCCAGTCCCGCAGCTCCCCGGTCGCGGGGCCGTCGAAGGTCCACCGGTCCGCGACGGCGAGCTGGGTCTCGACCACGTCCGGCGGGAGGACGGCCAGGCCCGCACGCGCGGCGATCCCCGCATCCCCCAGAGCCGTCTCTCCCCGCCCTGCGTCCCCGAGCCCTGCCGCCGCCTCCACCTCGACCACCTGCTCCGCGGTAACGAACGGCTCCGCATACGCCGCGCGCGCGGTGCGCCGGGCCACCAACTCCGCGACGGAGAAGGGTGCGGCAACCTCGGCGGCACCGACGCTCCCCAGCACACCGTCAACCGGGCCCAGCTCCAGCCGCCCAGCCACACGCAGACCGCGGTCGACCTGCCAGGCCGGGCGCACGGCATACCCCTCCTCGGCGGCCACGATCGCCAGCGCCTCCGCGACGCACCCCAGCGACAGGAGCAGGTCGCGCCGGGTCGGGTCGCCGACCTCGAGGACCCGGTCGGCGTGCCAGCCCAGGACGAGCGCGTCGGGACCGTCGGCCCGCACGTCCCAGGGCTGGGTGTTGTGCGCGCTCGGCGCCCGCCCCCAGTCGGCCGCGCGGGAGAGCAGCCGCGCGGCCGGCGTCATACGAGGTCCTTGCGGTAGAAGGTCACGCCGTGCAGCGGCCGCCCGCCCATCGCCGCGAACTGCGCCGCCGACGCCGGGTTGTCCTCGCCGATGAAGGTCACCCGCAGCGACTCGTAGCCGCCCGCCCGCAGGTTCGCCAGCAGCCGGTGCGACAGGACGGACATCAGGCCCCGGCCCTGCGCCTCCGGGACGGTCCCCTTGATGATGAGCACCGCGTCCCGCCGGTAGCGGCGACGGGTCAGCAGCAGCCGCACCTGGTCGCGCAGCGCCATCCGCCCGCCGGTGGACTGCACGAACGCCGTCAGGTCGGGCACGACCAGCACGAACGCGGAGGGCTCACCGTCGACGGTCAGCCACAGCAGCAGGTCCTCGTCCAGCAACCAGGCCAGCCCGTCGGTGGCGGCGGAGAGCTCCTCGGCGGTGATCTGGGTGTAGTACGGCAGCTGGGCGAAGCTCGGGTTGAGCATCGAGCGGAGTATGCCGAGCTGCCGGCTCAGTCCGCGCCGTCGCCCGTGGTGCAGCTCAACCCCGGCGGGCAGCGGGCCGGCGCCGCGGGGGAACACCTCGTCCGGGTCGTGGGCTGCCAGGTCCTCGCAGACCCACGTCGCCGCCGGCCAGACGGGGGTGAACCCGGCGGCCTCCCACGCGGCGGGGTAGTGCTCCGGGTTCCACGGCGAGTCGACGAAGCCGCGCTCGCCGAAGCCGGAGGTGATGACGCCGCCGGTCTGGTTGGGCAGCAGCGAGACGGGCCCGAGCAGGGTGGTCCGGTCGTCCTGCCGGGCCACCCACTCGGCGTATGCCGTGAGGCCGGCGAGCACGTCGGGTCCGGTGAACTCGGTGGCCCCCATGAGCTGGGCACGCACCCCCAGCTTCTCGTCCATCCGGCTGTCGGTGTGGACCGTGGTGCGCCCGACGACCGTGCCGTGGGCGTCCCGGGCGAGCGCCACGATGACGCTGCCGTGCGCGGTGTGCGGGCCCAGCCCCTGCCACCAGGAGGTGACGGTGTCCTGCCACAGGGGGACGTAGCGGTCGCGGGGGTGGAGCCGCAGCGGCAGCTCGATGAACTCCTGCAGCTCGGCCTTGGTGCGCGGCGGAGCGATGGACAGGCCCCCGACGTCGAACGACGGTGCCGGTGCCGTCACCGGACGGGCCCGTCACCGGGCGTGCCCGTGCTCGGCTCCTTCGCAACCCGCTTCCTGCGCTCGACGGGGGGCCCGACCTGCTCCTTGCCGATCGGCGTGAACGTCTCGATGTTCTGCATGACATTGCCCTCCGCGCGCCAGACCCCGTTGGTGTAGCCGTGCGGGTCGGCGGTGTAGATCCGGATCCAGCCCCCGGTGGCGTTGCGGGTGCCGTCGGTGACCCAGGCCATGAGCTCGCGGTGGGTGCCGGTGCGGGCGAAGAGCATGAGGTCGTCCACGGTGTCGAACCAGGCGATCGTGCCGAGGGTGAACGGCGGCTGCCAGTAGGTGCGGTGCCCGCGGTAGCCGCGCATCCGCTTCATCTCCGCGATCATCGTGCGGTAGCGGCCGGCGTGCCGCAGCCAGGCGGCGGGGCTGGTGTAGCGGGTGCCGCCGACGAACATCACCCCCGCCTGCGCGATGTCGGGTGCCTGGCTGAAGTCCTGCGTCCTCATCGGTGTCCCTCCCCGGTCACGGTCCGCTCGGCGTGCGGCACGCCGTCGGTCGGGTCTGCGTGGTAGATGCGGATGTAGCCGCCTCTGGCGTTGCGCTCCGACAGCACCCACCCCATGAGCTCCCGGTGCTCGCCGGTGCGGGCGAAGCGCATCAGGTCGTCCTGGGTCTCGAAGAAGCCGAGGGTGCCCAGGCTGAAGGGCGGTTCGTAGTAGACGCGGTGGTGGAGGTAGCCGGGCATCCGCTTCATCTGCCGGACGAGCCGCAGCCACTGCGGCGCGAGGCGCAGCCAGGCCAGCGGCCCGGTGTAGCGGGTCGCCCCGACGAAGACCGCGCCGGCGTGCTGTGCGGCGCCGGCGCTCACGCCGGGCCCTTCTGCAGGTAGACCCGCTTGAGCTTGGTGTTCTCGACCGCGAACGGCCCGGTGCCGAAGTCGTGGACGCGGACCTCGATGTCGCCGGTGCGGGCGGACTCCTCCAGCGACTGGGCAAAGTCCCGGCTGACCCTGGCGAGGTACCCGACGACCCCCTCCTGGGCGTCGCGGGCCAGCTCGGCGCGCTCGTCCGCCGTGGGCGACTCGTCCTCGCGCAGCTCCAGGTGGATGACGGGCTGGCTGTCCGTGCCTCCGTCCCGCTCCTCCAGGGTGAGCGTGAAGGAGGCGAGACGAGCGGCTCGGGAGGACTCGGCATACAGCCCGTTCTCGACGTCCTGGGGATAGATGTTGGCGCCCATGAAGGAGATGGTGGCGTCCTTGCGGCCGTAGAGCAGGAGCAGCGGGAGCTTCATGCCCTGCGCCTCCCAGGCCCGGCGCGCGGCGGTCTGCCACTCCGGGCGGGTGCGCAGGATCGCGGCCAGGTCGTGCCAGTCGAGCAGCACCCCCTCGTCGCCGATGTTGTAGCGCAGCTTAGGACTGAGCACCGACGTCGAGGTGAGCGTGCAGAGGATCTCGCCGTCGTCGTTCACCTCGAGGTAGGTCTCGAGCGGGTTGTACTGGAAGATCATCGGCGTGCGGGTCTCGTCGGGTCCGAGGACCGCCTCGCGCAGGTCATGGTCCTGCAGGAGCTGGCGGCGCAGCCACACGGTCAGCTCGGTCTCCCCGCCGATGCCGATGGTCAGGTCGGAGGCGCCGTAGCCGGAGCGGACCGTCAGGAAGCGCTCCTCGCAGTAGTCGCGCAGCGCCTCGGTCATCCCCTCGCCGCCGACCAGGCCGTGCATCCGGTGCCGGCTCCAGTCGAAGCCCTCGTCGTCGAGCCGGTCGCGCAGGTCCTTCAGGAACGGCGGGTAGGCGGTGACCAGGTAGGTGAAGCCGGGCCCGAAGTGGGTGATGGTGTCGACGATCTTGTCCAGGTCGGGGCCGGTGTTCTTGACCATGGCGATCTTGGCCATCGCGATGCCGGTGTTGGTGCCGGTCGCCCACGCCCCCATCGAGTAGGCGTTGATGACGAACAGCCGCGGCTCGTCCTTCATCATCAGCGAGGTGAAGCCGGCGACGTTGCGGTGGATGTCCTGCAGCTCCTCGCGCCCGCGGACCCAGTTGAACGGGCGACCCGACGAGCCGGAGGACTCGTCGACGAGCGTGCCCCGCAGGTCCATCTCGCCGTGCCAGCAGCGCTCCTCCTCGTCGTAGCGGGTGACGTAGGTGTCCTTGCTGGTGGGCGGGTAGTTCTCCAGGTCCCACCAGCGGAAGGTCCAGTCGCGCTCCCGCAGGAACTGCTTGTAGGCCGGGACGTGCAGCGACCCCAGCTGGCACGTCATCCACGCGTGCCACCGCGCGAAGTCACCCATCCAGGGCCGGTAGTGGGTCGCGGTGAGGCGCCACATGGCCGGGTGCACCTTGTAGAGGCTGTAGCCCTGGGTCAGGGCGCCCGTGCCCACCCGGAGCGCCGTCCGCCGCACCACCTTCAGTGGCTTGCTGGTCCACACCCGCTCGCCCGCGCCATAGATGGTCTGCCCCGCCCGTTGCACCGCCATGCCGAGAGTATGCCGTCCGGCCGGGGGCTCTGTCTCCCGTGCCCCTTCGAGGGTCGTATGGGTCATGCCTCCTCGGACGCGGTCCCGTTGGTCTTCGGTTCCGTTGGGACTGAACGCCGGTCAGGGAAGGAGGGGCAGCTTGGTCTCGCAGTCGATCGGTGTGTAGTGGCGGCCCTTGTCGTCGATTTACGGCCCGCCGATGTAAGCCCGGCAACCGGTGTACCCCGCCCCAGGATTGGCCTTGGGCGGCGAAGGCGCAGGAGCCGGTGGTTTGTCGCGCTCTCGCTCTTCGGCCGCACGCCGCCGGTCCTCCTCGGCCTGGCGTGCGGCTTCCTCCTCAGCTGCCTTGCGCTCCTCCTCGGCCTTGCGTGCAGCCTCTTCCTCTGCGGCCTTGCGCTCCTCCTCGGCCTTGCGAGCGGCTTCCTCCTCAGCAGCCTTGCGCTCTTCTTCAGCCTTGAGCTCCTTCTCGCGCACG
>ENA-UOUL01004966-UOUL01004966.1-bioreactor-metagenome-genome-assembly--contig:-NODE-4966-length-11842-cov-2.570506_pt1 | contig 11842 bp, 9 predicted proteins | sample MGYA00249838_ERZ747220 | MGnify/ENA primary metagenome ERZ747220 (study PRJEB28778, sample SAMN05720191) | bioreactor metagenome | isolation source: Anaerobic biogas reactor | place: USA:Washington...
TTGTCCCCCGGGCGGGTATACTCCTGTTTCCGCGGCGCGATGGCGCCCCCCCAGCCCGACGCCGTTGGCAAGCGCCCCACTTTCCACTCGGGAAATTCCGTCCGCCTGCCGCTCTTGGCGGGACTTGAATCTGCAATCGCAAGAAACAATTCAACAGGAGAGACCCATGGCTTCAGGATTACCCGATTATGTCGCGTCGGCGCAACCGGTGCCCAAGGAGAAGCGCATCCCCTGGTTCAGCAGCACGGCCCAGACCTATGCCGGGATCATGCTCTGGTTCGTCTTCTGGCAGGACGTGCCGGTAGGGGCCGGCATCGATCCGGCCAAGGGCGAGTTCAGCATGTTCGCGGGCGGGACGTTGGCCCAGGGGCTGGGCGTGGCGCTGCTCGGCGTGGTGCTGGCCGCTTTGATCTGCCATTTCCTCTTCTATCTCGTGCCGGGGATGCTCGGCCTGAAGACCGGTCTGCCCCTCTATATTGTCGGAACGAGCACCTACGGCGTGACCGGCGGATTCTTGATGCCCGGCTTCCTCATGGGTCTGCTCCAGTTCGGCTGGTTGGCCGTCAACGCCTATTTCTCGGCGATGCTCCTGGCCGGCACGTTCGGGCAAGCCGCCGGGTCGGCGGCCCACCTGGCGATCGGCATCGTCTGGGCGATCGTCGCCGCGTTTGTCGGCGCGATGCTGGTTCTGGCCTACGGTCTCGGTGGCACCCGCAACCATGAAGAAAAAGTCTGGCTGCTGCTGCTGCTGATCCTGCCCCACATGGAACTGCTGCGGATGTCGTTTCTGGCCGGGGAATCGGGCGCCGGGAGGGGCGTGACCTGGAACAACTATCTCGGTTTCTTCCAGGAGCCGATCTACTGGACCACCTTCGTCCGCACCGCCCTCTACTCCGTGGCGGTGACCCTGATCGATGAAGGTGGAGAACCACGGCATGATGAAGCGGTCGAACAGTTTGGGGCTGATGATTAGGCTCTGCTGCGTGCCGAAGTCGTTGCCGAAGAAGAAGCCATCCACCAGATCCCCGGCCAGGCGGAAGAACCGCTCGTTGGCATCGTAATAGAACTGGCAGACACGGTTCGTCGCCGCCTCGATCACCTCCGGGTGGGTGTACATCTTCATCAGGTACGCCTGCATGCCGAACAGGTCCATCAGATCGTGGTAGAACGGGCACCAGAAGCCGCTGGCGCGGTAGTACGGGCCGGCGCCGCGCAATCTGTCCAGGGTGGGTTCCAGGTTCAACCCCTCGGCGGACGGCCACTCGAACGCCTCGATCTCCTGCGGATCTTCGCAGTCTTTGAAGGGCGTCACCCTCCCGCCGACCGTCCGGTGGGTGATGATCTCGAACGGCGCGCCGCCCTGCGCGGTCACAAAGGTGCGATCCTCGTACTGGGGACAGATCCAGCGGAAGTCGTCCCCCAGCCGGACGCGCAGCTCCTCCTCGGTGGACGTCCCAAAGTAGTCGTGCAGGATCGGCCACGTGTCGGGGTACGGATTGCCCAACCAGAACCCGTGCCTGTCGGCGGGTTCTTTCGCGATCAGCGCGCGGATGCGCTCTCGACTGTTCATGTGCCCTTCTCCGGTCAGCGGTGACGCGGGGACTTGGCTCACCCATCGGCGCTGCTGCGCTCGTGTCGCGCCTGGAGCGCACGCCTTCCCTATTCTAGAGGCTGTTATGCACTTTAGAGCACATGAGCCAACAACCGAACGAACTGATGGGCCATCACAATAGCAAAGGCCAGGAAATGCAAGCCTTTCAAGGTGTCAGGCAAGCGCTCGTAATCGCGCGCGAGACGACGAAAACGCGCTGCCCAGCCGAAGGAGCGTTCGACCACCCAGCGGCGCGGCAGGAGCACGAAGCCGCGTTTGGCGTCGGGCAACTTGACGACTTCGAGGCGGATACCCTGGTCAGCGGCGGCCTGTTCGGCGTCTGCGCCGGTGTAGCCCTGGTCGACAAAGGCGACTTCGACCGTTTGGCCGGTCGCGTCCTGAACCGCCTGCGCCAGGTGGGCCACCTGGGCGCGGTCCTGCTCGTCCGCGGCCGTGACATACAACGCCAACAGATGGCCCAACGTATCCACCGCCATGTGCGTCTTGCTCCCTTTGCGCCGTTTCGCACCATCGTACCCGGCTCGTTGGCCGCTTTCCGGGCTGGATTGCAGCGTCCGGCTGTCAAAAATCGCTGCGCTCGGCTGCGCGCTCCGGCCCGCGGCCAGCCGCAGGACCTCGCGCAAGTCGTGCACCATCGCCTCAAACACACCGGCTGTCAGCCAGCGCTGCGTCTGCTGATACACCGTGTGCCACGGCGGCAGGTCGTTGGGCAGCATTCGCCAGGGTATCCCGCCCCGTACCACATAGCGCAGGCCGTTGAAGACCTCCCGCAGCGGATACTCGCGTTGTGGCGCTTCTTCTGTCATCAACGTCAAATAGGGGGCCACAAACGCCCATTCATCGTCACTTACGTCACTGGGGTATGCTTTTCGTTCGCTCATGCCCCCAGTTTATCATCGTGCACCTCATAAGTGCATAACACGCTCTAGTGAGCCAGAGGAGGTGCACAACGCTGTTCGAACCTATCGCCGTTCTCTTCTCAACTATTGAGTCCGTACATACGAGGAGATTTGACATGAGAAAGACATTGTTAAGCGCAACGATCGTGCTGTTGGCGGTCCTGATGGTCACCGCCCCGAACTTCTCGCCCCAGGTCGCCGCCCAGGAAGGCACCGTGCTCAAGATATGGCACTACGAATCCCCGGATGGCGCGATGGGTGCGGCGTGGCAGGCCGCCATGGACAAATTCCAGGAGCTTCACCCCGAAGTCACCATCGAGTTCGAGAGCCGCGGATTCGAGGAGATCCGCCAGACGGCTCCGATGATTCTCAACTCTGACGAAGTGCCGGACGTGATGGAATACAACAAGGGCAACGCGACATCAGGCTTCCTGTCGCAGAACGGCCTGCTGACGGACCTGACCGACGTCGCCATCGAGTACGGCTGGGATCAGATCCTCAGCCCCGGGCTGCAGACCACCAGCCGCTACGAGAACGGGATCATGGGCTCCGGCCAGTGGTACGGCGTGACCAACTACGGCGAATACGTCATGGTGTACTACAACAAGGACATGTTCGCTGAACACGGCGTCGAAGTCCCCACCACCTTCGAGGAATGGGAAGCCGCCATGCAGACCTTCGTCGACGCTGGGATCACCCCGCTCAGCGTGGGGGCGACCGAATACCCGGCGCAGCACATCTTCTACCAACTGGTTCTGAGCAAGGCCGACCGCGCCTGGGTCGATGCCTTCGAGCTGTACCAGGGCGACGTGGACTTCCACGACGAGGCCTTCACCTATGCGGCGGAAAAGATCGTTGACTGGGTCGAGCGCGGCTTCATCTCCGAGGACGCGACCGGCATCGCCGCCGAGGATATGGGCGTCGCCTTCACCAACGGCGAGTACCCGATGATGGTGTCGGGCAGCTGGTGGTACGGGCGCTTCATGAACGAGATCCAAAACTTCGAGTGGGGCACGTTCCTGTGGCCGGGCAACGAGCTTCACGCTGGATCGGGCGGCAACCTGTGGGTCGTCCCGGCCAACGCCAAGAACAAAGAGCTGGCCTACGACTTCATCGACATCACCATGTCGCCGGAAATCCAGAGCATTCTGGGCAACGCGGGCGGTATCCCGGTCAATGCCGACCTGGAGCAGATCGAAGACCCGATGGGGCGCGAGCTGATCAGCAACTTCAACGCGATCATCGAGGCGGACGGGTTCGCGTTCTACCCCGACTGGCCCGCTCCCGGCTACTATGACATTCTGGTGTCGGGCGTCCAGGAGTTGATCGCGGGCACCATGTCGCCTGACGAGGCTCTCGACTTTCTCGCCGATCCCTACTTCGAGTACCGCGAGTCGGTGACCGGCTAACCTCATCGCCGTGTCTTGCCCGCCATGAAGCATGCGGAGGCGGCGCTCGCGCGCACCGGGCGCCGCCTTCCAGGGACAAACAACTGATGGCTGCCAAAAGCGTGTCACTCGACAGGGGCTACTGGGTCTTCCTGCTGCCCGGCGCTGTCGCTCTCCTGCTCGTGATCATCATCCCGTTCTTCGTCAACGTGGGGATCAGCTTCACCCAGTGGAACGGCATCACCACGCCCACCTGGATCGGGTTAGCCAACTACGAGAAGGCGGCGCACGACAAAACCTTCTGGATGTCGTTCGAGAACAACCTGTACATCATCGTCGCCATGACGGTTATCCCGACCATCGTCGGGTTGTTCCTGGCGGCGTTTCTGTACGATTTCGTCGCCAACAAGATTGGCCAGCGCGCGGCCAGTGTTTTTCGCGCGGGTTACTACCTGCCGCAGATCCTGCCGGTGGCCATCGCCGGGGTGGTGTGGCGCTGGATCCTCCAGCCGCGCTGGGGCGTGCTCAACTGGCTGTTGGGCCAGGTCGGCATGGAGCCGCGCAACTGGCTCGGCGATGCCGATATCGCCATCTACTCGGTAATGGCCATCATGGTCTGGTTCCAGATCGGCTACCCGCTGGTGATCTTCATGGCGGCCCTGCAGCGCGTCGATCCGGAGCTGTACGAGGCCGCGTCGGTGGATGGCGCCAACTGGCTCGAGAAGTTCCTGCACATCACCATTCACCAGATCCGGCCTGAAATCTTCGTCGTCATCCTGATGACGCTGATCCACTCGCTCAAGATTTTCGCCCAGATCTTCGTCCTGACGCGCGGCGGGCCGGGCCGCGCCACCATCGTGCCGTCGTACTTCGCCTACCAGAATTTCTTCGAGAAGGCGAACATAGGCTATGGCGCGACGATCTCCACGATCATGACCGCGATCATCATCCTGCTGACCGTCCTGTTCATCAACGTGCAGTCGCGGCAGGAACGGCAGGAGGCGGTCTAGGACGATGAACGCCTCACTCGCCCTCCAACGGGTCAACAAATCGGCCGCCCTGCTGTTTCTGATCGCGCTGTTGATCGTGATGCTCTTCCCGTTCGGCATCGTGGCGATCAACGCTTTCAAGACTCCGGCCGAGTATGCCAACAACGGCCCGCTCAGCCTGCCGGGCAGCTTCTACACGGATGGCCTGCGCGAGTTCTGGAATCGGGTCGATTTCACGAACAAGCTGATCAACAGCACGGTCATCAGCGTGACGGTGGCGGTGGCGGGCATTGTTTTGTCGCTGCTGAACGCATTCGCGCTAGGGATCGGACGGGTGAAGGGGCGCGTCTGGTTCCTGGTGTTCTTCCTGATGGCGAACACCCTGCCCCAGGAGGCGCTGGCCTACCCGCTGTATTATTTCGCCAAGTCGCTCGGCCTGTACAACACGCGCCTGTCGGTCATCATCGTGCTCTCGGTGATCCAGAGCGCCTTCGGCACGTACCTGTTGACGTCGGTCTTCAGCACCTTCCCGCGCGAGATCCTCGAAGCCGCCCGGATCGATGGCTGCAACAAGCTGCAGCTCCTGATGCGAATTGTGGCTCCCATCAGCCGCCCCACGCTCTCGGTGCTGTTCGTCTTCTTCTTCATCTGGACGTGGAACGAGTTTTTCCTGCCGATGATCCTGCTGGTGTCTACTTCGAACCAGACGGTGCCGCTGGCGATTGCCGTGCTCCAGGGCCAGCACAACATGGACGCCACCACGTCCAGCGCGTCGGCCCTGCTCGGCATTTTGCCCTGCGTGATCTTCTTCCTCCTGTTCCAGCGCACCCTGACGAAAGGGATCACAGCCGGCAGCGTGAAATAATCCATTACGATCTTGAGCGTGTGCTTGTGGAGTAACTCGACTGGACTCTGTCACAAGGAGACACCTTATCATGAAGTTCGATGCTGGCTACTGGCAACTGCTACCGGGCACGGAAGCGGTCTATCCGCTGACTGTCGTGGACGTGCAGACCGAGCCTGACGCGCTGGTCGTCACCGGGTACAGCCACGAGGTCAAGACGCGCGATGATTTGCTGCATGGGTCGCTCACCACCGCCCGGTTCACTTCGCCCATGCCGGACGTGGTCCGCGTCCAGCTCGCCCACTTCAAGGGCCGCCGCCCGCGCCTGCCCGCGTTCGATCTCGACTATTCGCTGTCCAACGCCGCGACGGAGATCGGGCGCGACGACGCACATGCCTGGCTCAAGACGGGCGATCTGACAGTGCGCGTCCCCGCACAGGGTGAATGGCGGATCGACTTTCTGCGCGGCGGTCAGCCGCTGACCAGCAGCGAGCGCAAGGCCATCGGCCTGTTCGAGCAGGGCGGGAAGACCTACCTGCGCGAGCAACTGGCACTGCAGGCCGGCGAGACGATCTACGGCCTGGGCGAGCGGTTCACGCCATTCGTGCGCAACGGGCAGTCGGTCGACATGTGGAACGAAGACGGCGGGACCAATTCAGAGATCGCCTACAAGAATATCCCACTCTATCTCAGCAGCCAGGGCTACGGCGTGCTCGTCAACCATCCGGGGCGCGTGTCGTACGAGATCGCGTCGCACCACGTCACGCGCGCGCAATTCAGCGTCGAGGGGCACAGCCTGGACTATTACCTGTTCGGCGGGCCGACGCCGAAAGCGGTCCTGGAGCAGTACACGGCGCTGAGCGGGCGCCCGGCACTGCCACCCGAATGGTCCTTCGGGCTGTGGCTGTCCACCTCGTTCACGACGAACTACAACGAGGCCGACGTGCTGGCGAACATCGACCGCATGGAAGCGCTCGGCATCCCGATCAGCGTGTTCCACTTCGATTGCTTCTGGATGAAAGAGCTGACATGGTGCAGCTTCTTGTGGGATCGCCAGAACTTCCCCGACCCGGAAGGCATGTTGCGGCGCATCAAAGACAAGGGGATCAAGGTCTGCGTGTGGATCAACCCCTACATCGCGGAGGCGTCGCCGCTGTTCGCCGAGGGCATGGCCGCGGGCTACCTGCTGCACACGCCCGAAGGCGACGTCTACCAGATCGACGACTGGCAGCCCGGCATGGGCCTGGTCGACTTCACCAACCCGGCGGCGCGCGAGTGGTATGCCGGCAAGCTTCGCGCGCTGGTGGACATGGGCGTGGACGCCTTCAAGACCGACTTTGGCGAGCGCATCCCGACCGCCGTGCGCTACCACGACGGCAGCGATCCGGAGCGAATGCACAACTACTACACCTACCTGTACAACCAGACCGTGTTCAACCTGATGCGCGAGCTCAAAGGCGACGAGGCCGTGCTGTTCGCGCGGTCGGCCACCTGCGGCAACCAGAAGTTCCCCGTGCACTGGGGCGGCGACAACTCATCGACCTACCCCTCCATGGCGGAGACGCTGCGCGCCGGGCTGTCGCTGGGGCTGGGCGGTTTCGGCTTCTGGAGCCACGATATCAGCGGTTTCATCGGCACCGCCACGCCGGACCTGTATAAGCGCTGGGTGGCGTTCGGCTTGCTCTCGTCCCACAGCCGACTGCACGGCCATTGGAGCGTGCGGATGCCCTGGCTGTTCGGCGAAGAATCAGTGGATGTGCTGCGCTATTTCAACCAGTTGAAGGCGCACCTGATGCCCTACCTGCTCGACGCGGCGCGCGAGGCGCGCGACCACGGCTGGCCCGTGATGCGCGCCATGCTGCTCGAGTTCCCCGACGATCCGGCCTGCCGCCACCTGGATCTGCAGTACATGCTCGGTCCGGCGCTGCTCGTGGCGCCGGTATTCAACGACCGGTCCGAAGTGACGTACTATCTGCCCGGCGGCGAATGGCGGCACCTGCTGAGCGGCGAGACAGCGCACGGTCCCGCCTGGCGCACCGAAACCTACGACTACTTCAGCCTGCCGCTGTGGGTCAACGTGGAGCGCGGTCGCGAATGGGCCTGCCTGCAGGGTTTCCCGGCGCAGAGCGAATAACCGGGCGTCCATGAAAAACACACAGCGAGGAGCCGGTATCTGTCCTGACTCCTCGCTGTGTTGTTGCGCCTCCCCTCAAGCCCGGCGCGGGCGGGGAATGCCTCTATCAGGAGCAGATGGTCCACACCTGCTGCACGCCAGCGTCGAGCGTGCCCACCGGGTAGATCTTGGCGCTGTAAAGGTGCCAGTTCGGATCGGGAACCGGCGAATTGCCCACCGGGACGTTCGATTTGCGGGCGACCATGCACCCCACGAACAACTGCGGCTGGCCCCAACTCGTCGCGGTGATCAGCAGCGGCGTGCTCGCGTAGGCGCTCCCGGCTGCGGCGCCGATGTTGAACGACAGCCCCACCACCACCCCGATATTGGCCGTTCCCGCAAAGCCCTGGGAGAACTGGGCCAGGGTTTGCCCCGGCGCGCCGGTCGGCCAGTAGCTGTAGGCGCGGTAGTAATCGGTGGCGGAGATGGCGTCATAGTACGAGGTGATCAGGTCCAGCGGCGACAACTGGTTGTGCACGCCTGTGGACGTCGGAAACACTTCGGCCCGGGAGCAGGCATTCGTCGCCTGCAGGAAGTCGACCGAGGTCGCTGGCTGCAGCACGGCGCTGTCCAGGTGCCAGTTCGGATCGACGACGCCCGGATCCCCTACCGGCACGTTGTACTGCACCAGGTGAAAACACCCGGCGAAGATCTGCGATCCGCCGCTTTTGAGCGTGGTCAGCACCACGACCGGCACCTCGGCGTGAGCGGTCCCCGCCGCCGCGTCCATCACCACGGGCAGGCGAGCCAGCGCGCGCACGGTCTGCACGTTGGCGAAGCCCTGCACGAATTGCTGGTAGCTCACTCCGCCGGGCGCGCCACCGGTCCAGTAGCTGGCCGCGCGGGCGTAGTCCTGCAACGCGATCGCATTGTAGTACGACGCGAGGAGGTAGATCGGATGATCGCGCACATCGAAGGCGCCGGTCGTCTGGGCGGCGGCTGGGGCCGGGATAGTGCCAGCGGCGAGCAGCGCGATCGCCAACAGGCCGATCAGCAACGGCCTGATCCCCATTTTGATGGCTGTGTTCATGGTTGGTCTCGTCCTTGTCGTTGTGGAATCACTGATTATCACCATCGTACACCCGAAATGGGTGAATGACCGCACGTGACGACAACGCTAGGCCCACGCTCGACCGGCGGGTTGGCCGCGCCGCCCGCCGGATCGCGCATTCTAATACGGCTGCTGCGTGCGAATGTCGTCCCATTCTCAAGATAAAAACAGGGGTCTTGACTTAGAGTGCGCTCTAACTTGTACACTGGAAAATGTGAATGCGTGGCACAGCGTGCGGAAGGCTGCGCGCCGCCACGTTTTCGCACCGTTCGCGTGCTAGACAAGGAGTGCCGAAAGTGAATCCACGATCTTTAGGACGTTCTGGTATCCAGGTATCGCCGCTGGGCATGGGCTGCTGGGCCATTGGCGGGCAGTGGCGGCTGGTCGATCTTCCGGCGGGTTGGGGCGAGGTCGATGACGCCGAGTCGATACGCGCCATCCACTACGCGCTCGACCACGGCATCACCTTCTTCGACACCGCGGCCAACTACGGCGCCGGCCACAGCGAGCACATCCTGGGCAAAGCCCTGGCAGGACGGCGCGATCAGGCGGTCATCTCGACGAAATTCGGCTTCAAGGTCGACGAAGCCGCCAAGCGCGTCACCCGCCACGAGCGCGACGAGGATGTGATCAAGAACGTGAGGGCAGAATGTGAAGCCAGTCTGCGCCGCCTCAACACCGATGTCATCGACCTGAACTTCGGTGACCGCATCGAACGGGCGCCGCTGTCGGAGCTGCGTGAATGGGCGACCATGAACGGCGCCCGCGTGGCCGATCCCGATACCCCGGAGCTGCCCACCGGCGTCACCGTGCGGGTGTCGGGTGAGCACGTGCCCAAGGCGCTGTTCATCGACACCCCGGGTGCCGGCGGCCTGGACCGGGCGGCCATCGACGTCGCGTTGGAACGCGCCCGCGGCGCCGGCGTGCTCCTGATGGTCTATCTGGGGAGTGCGCCTTCGCGCTCGGTATGCGCTGGCCCCGAGGGCGAGCCAACGTGGTATGACCTGAAGCGCCTTCCTTGGTCCGAGATGGTCCAGGACCTGCCATCGCTGCTCCCGTTGCTGCTGGACGATACCCGTCCGGGAATCATCTATGGCGAGTATCACGCTGCGCCGGATGGCACCATGCAGCTGCGCTTTGCGTAAGCGTTGGCCGATCAGCATGGAGGCTGTGGTATAATCACGTCGGGGAACTGCTGGGTCCGAGGGGTATCCATGGAGAGCTATGCCGTTTCGCTTTGATAAGGAACGGGTCAACCGCTATCGCTTCCTCAAGCAGCACCTGGCCACGCCTGCCAAGACCAAGGATCTGACCTCAATTATCATAGAGACCGGCCCCATCCGAGCTGTGCCCGCCCGTAGCTCTTACCTCTCGCTGTGGGCTCGCGTGGCTGGCTTTCGCCACCGCCATCTGGAGCACGCCCTGCTCCAGGAGCGCAGCCTCGCCAGCGTTCGTGGCATCCGTGGCAAGCTCTATATCGTCCCCGTGTCCCACCTACCAGCGTATTATCGTCTGGCCCGCAGTGAGTTCCGAAACGGCCTTACGGCGCTTGGCGACGAGATACGCGAGCTCTTGGGCCAGTCGCCAGCACAGGACGAACTCGATTGCCAGGCACTCGAGCAGCGTGTGCTCGAGATCCTGGCGACGGGAGGCCCCGCCACCATCGCCGAGCTGGACACCATGCTGGCGACGGCCTGCGCCGGGGGAGCATCGGGCGACGCGGGCGTCCGCCTGGGCCGGCAGCTCATCCCCACCATGGAAGCCCGTGGGCTGGTAGTGCGGGCCGGCAGCAAGGGTGGCTGGCGGAGCGAGCAGTACCGCTACGCCGCCGTGTCCTCCTGGCTTTCCCATCTGGACGCCGACAGCGTCTCCTGGCAGGAGGCTGTCGAGCAGACCCTCCGTGCTTTTGTCCGTGCGTATGGTCCAGTGACTCTTGGGGACATGTTCTTCTGGCTAGGGAGCGTCCCACGGAGCCAAGTGGCAGGCGCCCTGCTGCATCTGCAGGATGAGCTTTGGCACCTCGAGATTCGCGGCCTCCGCGGTGACTATGTGATGCTTCGCGACCATCTAGAGGAGATGGGCGATCGCCGGCTGCCTTCCGGCAGGGTGGCTCTGCTGCCCCCGCACGATAGCTATCTGGCTGCCTATGGCGATACGCAGCGCCTTGTTGACCGGGACGACCGCGACCGCGTCCTGGATCGGGCCGGCGAACCGGGTGGGACCATCTGGCTGGACGGTAGCGTCATTGGGGGCTGGTGGACGCGGTCTCGGCAAGAGACTATCTTCTTACGGTTTTTTGAGGATGTGGGCGCTGACGTTGTGGCGTCGGTAGGCGAGCATGCGCGCCTGATGACTCGTTTCCTCGAGTACCGCGCGCCGCAGTTGGACCTGGGCGTCTATGGCGACCAGGCTGCTGACGAGGATGATCTGACGTTGACGGCGGGCATCGTGCCTGCGCGACATCACGCTGGGCCCGAGGAGGCGCTATGAGCGCCAAGACCTATTACCTCCCCACCCGCATTGTCACCGGCAGGGGCAGCTTCCAGCAGGTGGGTGACATCTGCGCCTCTTGTGGAAGAAAAGTCTTGCTGGTGTGCGGGAGACACGCGGTTCGCGAGGGCTTGGTCGATCGCGTTCAGCAGATGGCTTGGTCTCAGGGCATGGAGCTTACGGTGCACGCCGAGGCCGGGCGGGAGCCCACCCTCTCCATGGTGGATGAGGCCGTGGCCCTCCTACGTGCGACCGCGTGCGACGTCGTCGTCGGACTGGGTGGCGGCAGCGCCATGGACCTAGCCAAGGCGGTGGCGGGCCTCGCTTCGCTAGAGGGCTCCACGTCGGACTATTTCGCGGGCCGACCGGTCGATGGGGCGTCGCTCCCTTTGGTGG
>ENA-UOUL01004969-UOUL01004969.1-bioreactor-metagenome-genome-assembly--contig:-NODE-4969-length-11836-cov-4.552343_pt1 | contig 11836 bp, 9 predicted proteins | sample MGYA00249838_ERZ747220 | MGnify/ENA primary metagenome ERZ747220 (study PRJEB28778, sample SAMN05720191) | bioreactor metagenome | isolation source: Anaerobic biogas reactor | place: USA:Washington...
CGGGGGATGGACAGCATCAGCCCTTCGGTCTAGGGGTGGGAGTACTTGGTCTTCTTGTCAAACATGACCCGGACGGGGGCCTTTTCCACCACCTGGCCGCAGTACATCACGGCCACGTCGTCGGCCATCTGGTTGATGACCCCCAGGTCGTGGGTGATGAACATGATGGAGGTTTTGCGCTCCTGCTTCAGTTCGTTCATCAGCCGCAGGATCTGGGCCTGGATGGTGACGTCCAGGGCGGTGGTGGGCTCGTCGGCAATCAGCAATTTGGGCTTGCAGGCCAGGGCCATGGCGATCATCACCCGCTGGCGCATGCCGCCGGAGAGCTGGTAGGGATATTGCTTGGCCACGATCTCCGGGTTGGGGATCTTCACGTCCCGGAGGATGTCCACCACTTTTTTCCGGGCCTCAGCCTTTTTCATGCCCTGGTGGATGATGAAGGTTTCCGCCACCTGGCGCTCCACGGTGAACAGGGGGTTTAGGCTGGTCATGGGCTCCTGGAAGATCATGGAGATGTCGTTGCCGCGGATCTTGTACATTTCCTGCAGGCTCAGGTGGGTGATGTCCCGGCCTTCCAGCAGGATCTGGCCGCCGGCGATGAAGCCGTTGCCGTCCAGGAGCTTCAGGACGCTCAGGGCGGACACGCTCTTGCCGGAGCCAGACTCGCCCACGATGCCCAGGGTTTTGCCTTCTTCAACGGTATAGCTCGCGTCATTCACCGCTTTGATGATGCCGCGCTTGGTGCGAAAATGGGTTTCCAGGTTTTTGATTTCAAGCAGAGCCATAGATGATTCCTCCTCAGCGCTCATTGCTCTTGGGGTCAATGGCGTCACGGAGGCCGTCCCCAATCAGGTTGATGGCGATGGTGCAGATGCTGAAAATCAGCGAGGGGAAGACCCAGCGCCACCAGTACTGCTGGATGACGATGGAATCGTTGGCGCCGGTCAACATGTTGCCCCAGGTGGGTGTGGGGGGCACGATGCCGAAGCCCAGGTAGGACAGGGAGCTTTCCGTGAGCATGCTGGTGGCAAACTGCAGGGTGGTGTGCACCAGGATGACGGAGATGACGTTGGGAATGATGTGCTTGAAGATGATGCCCCGCTCCTTTACCCCCAGGGCTTTGGCGGCGGTGACGTATTCCATCTCGCGCTGGGCCAGGATCTGGGCCCTGATGATGAAGGCCAGGCTGGTCCAGCTGAGGAGGCCCAGCACCACCATGATGATGTACATCCGGTCCTCCACATTGGGCACCAGGGGCCCTAAGATGGCGGACATGATCAGCATCAGGGGCAGGAAGGGCACGGAGCCCACCAACTCTGCCAGGCGGCAGACCAGGATGTCCACCACGCCGCCAAAGTAGCCGGCAATGCCGCCCAGGATGACGCCGATGATTAAGGAGATGATGACGGCCACGGCGCCAACCGTCATGGTGACCCGGCCGCCGTTGACCAGGCGGGTGGCCACGTCCCGGCCAAACTGGTCAGTGCCCAGCAGGTAGCCTTTCAGGCCCCAGCCCTGGATTTTGCCGGACTGCAGGACCGCATAGTTCTGATAGAAGCCGGTGTAAATGTCTACCACCGGATCGTTTGCATCAAACTTGGGCGCATTGCTCTGGCCGAAGTGGTTGCTGCCCCAGCTTAGGACTTCGCCCTTGTCCGTCAGGGCGGAGTAATGGCTGCGGCCGCCGAAGATTTTGATGATCTTGCCGTCGTGCTCGGGGATGTTCCGCTCGCCGCGGCTGACATTGCCCCAGATGATGACGGAGCCGTCCTCCTTCAGGGCAGCGCTGGTGAAGCCGGTGGCGGCGATGTCCACCACCCCGCTCTTGACCTCCTCTGGCACCACGGAGAAGGCGTTTTGCTGGAAGCCTGCGTAGGCCACCTCGCCGTCATTGGTGAGGACGAAATAGGTGTTGATGTTGGCGGCCACCTTCTTGATGTTTTCCTGGTAGGCCTTCTTCACCTTGATGTCGTTTAAGTTGCTGTTGCCCCAGACAAAGAGCTTCCCGTCCGCAGTCACGGCGGCAGAGAACTGGTTGCCCGCCTCCAGCTGGACGAAGTTGAGGTTCTCGCCGGCAGCGATGGCGCTTTCCACCTCGCGGGGCAGGGTGGCCTGGCCCAGGCGGGTGTTGCCCCAGGTGTGGATCTTGCCGGTGCTGTCCAGAGCGGAGATGTGGTCATAGCCGGCGGCCAGCATGGTGATGTCGGCGTCCTTCACCTCCTGGGGGATGTCCCCCATGGTGATGACGTTGGTCACCCGCAGGTGGCCCCAGGTGTGCACCTTGCCCTGCTTGTCCACGCCCACGCCATAGGTGGTGCCGGGGGCGATGGTGCGCAGGTTGCCTTCCAGTTCACGGGGCACGTTCATCAGGTAATAGCCGGGGGCCACGTGGATCTGGGTGTTGTCCTGGTAGCTTAAGTCAATGGGCAGCAGCATGGGGCCCACGGTGACAATGATGAGGACCACCACAAAAAAGATAACGGCTGCCCGTGACAGGCGCTTGGACCAGAAGTTGCGGCCAATCATCCGCAGGGGGCTTTGCAGGGCTTCCTCTTCCATGAAGGACAGTTCCCGGTGTCCGCCGAAGAACAGGCGCTTGAACCAGCGAAGGAGGAAAAACTCTTTCTTTTTTTCTTGGTTGCTCATGGGTCTCCTCCTTACTTTGTGATCCGCACGCGGGGGTCAACCAGGCCGTAGCTCAGGTCAATCAGCAGGCGGCCCACCAGGGAAATGGCCACATAAAACAGTTGGATGGCCAGTGCCAGTTCATAGTCCTTGTTGTGCAGGGCCTGGATGTTCATCCGGCCCATGCCGTTTAAGGAGAAGGTGGATTCCGTGATGATGGAGCCGCCGAAGATGCCCAGGAACCAGCCGATGATGATGGTGATGACGGGCAGCAGGGCGTTGCGCCAGGCGTGGGAATAAATAACCACTTTTTCACGGACGCCCTTGGCCCGGGCGGTGCGGACAAAGTCCATGGACAGGGCGTCGGTCATGGCGGCCCGGACATAGCGGGTCATGGCGCCCAGGGAGCCGAAGGTCAGCACGATCACCGGCAGGGTGATGTGGTAGATGGAATCCTTGAAGGCTGCCCAACCGGTGTAGTTGCTGCCGGCGGTCTTCATGCCCATCACCGGGAACCATCGCAGCACCACCGCAAACACAAAGATAAAGACCAGGGCGATGATGTGGATGGGGATGGAATACCCCAGCACCGAGACTACCTGGACGGTTCGGTCCGTCAGGCTGTCCTTCTTCACCGCAATGGTGATGCCCATGGGGATGGTGATGCCCAGGGCCAGGATGGTGACGAAGAAGTTCATGAACACCGTGAACTTCATGGGCTCCGGAATCACGTCGATGACCGGCTTCTTATACTGGTTGGAATAACCGAAATTGCCCTGGATGATGCCGTTGTGGTTGCCAAACCGGTCCGGCGTAAAGCCCATCCACCGCGCATACCGCATCACAATGGGATCGTCCAGCCCCATTTCCAGGCGGGTCTGCCGGTACAGGGCCTCATACTCAGTGGGACGCATGGTTTGCCGCAGCGGCTCGACTTCTGCCCTGGCCGGGTCAGCAGGGATAAGGTTGTACAGCGCATACATCAAAAAGCTCAAAATCAGGAACATGATGACGATGTACAATGTCCGTTTCAGGATGTATCTGAACATCAGGGCACCGACCTTTCCGGATATCAGCCCATGGCAGTCGCCTGTCCGGCTGATGAATGTTTTTACAATGTTTTTCTATACTTGGGGAAGGGGACGGACCCGGAGGTCCGTCCCCGTGGAATGGGTTAGATCAGATGGGTCTGATTACTCAACAACGTTGGCGTAAACAATGGCCTTGCTGAAGCCCCAGATGGGGTTCTCGGTGTAGTTCTGCAGCTTGTCTGCAAAGATGCTGTAGTACACGTTGGAGTACAGGGGCAGCTCGGGCAGCAGCTCGTTCCACAGGTCGATGAAGTCCACCCAGATCTTCCGGAAGCCTTCGGTGTCGCCGGGCTCAACGCCGTACACCATGTCCATGGACAGCTTGTCCAGCTGGGGATCCAGCATGAAGGTCACGTTGAAGCCCTGGGCCAGCTCTTCAGGCTTGATGGTGAAGCTGAAGCTCTGGTCGTAGATGGGGGTAAAGTTGGTGGCCAGGTTGAACATGCCGTACTTGGGTACGCCATACTGCTCGCCCTGGGACTTGTCGCGGTACATCCACAGCAGCAGCTGGGCAAAGTCCATGACATCCTGACGGATTTCCATACCGGCTTCTGCCAGGTCGGGGTTGTTGGCCAGCATGGTGACCAGCAGCTCGGACACGGGGTTGTCGGTGGTGGAGCACCACTCGATGATCAGGGGCATCAGGACGGTGCCGTCAGCCAGGGTCACGTTGTGGGCATAGGTGCCGGCTTCCGCCTCGGTCACCTTCTTGTAGCGGAGGCCTTCCTGCCACTCGTTGCCTTCGGCATCCAGCACAAAGCCGGCGTCCACAAGCAGCTCAACAGCGGTGTCCTTGTTGTAGGCGTAGGTGTTGAGCTTCTCGTTGAGCTCTTCCTCGCTCTCCTGATACATCCACATGGCCAGGCCGTAGGGGCCGTGCACCAGGGCGCCGTAGCCGCCGGTGAAGGTGGAGGCGAACTCAGGACGATCCAGGAGGTGGGCGATGGCATGGCGCACCTGCTTGAACTGGGTGGGGCCAAAGTCGCTCTGGAAGGTGATCTTGCCGTAGCCGTTGCGCTCGTAGTTGACGGTGCTGAAGCCGCCCTTTTCAACGATGTCCAGGGCCGCGTTCACGTCGGTGCCGCCGGTCAGGCCGGAGATCACGTTGATGGCGCCGGTCTCCAGGGCGTCAAACTGGGTGGCCTTCTCGGCCCGGACCACGATGACCTTCTGCACATGGGGCTTCTGGCCTTCGAAGTTGCCTTTGTAGTTGGGGTTGATTTCCAGCACGGCCTGCTTGGCACCCACATCGTAGGACACCAGGTTGTAGGGGCCGGCGGTGACGCGGCCTTCGGTGACGAAGCGCGCATGCTCGATCTTGTCCTTCAGGGCATCGGCGGTCATGTCGCCCACAAAGTAGGCGCCCTGGCCGTCGTCCTTCACGTCATAGCCTTCGCCCAGCCACATGGCGATGGACAGGGGGCTGAAGGAAGCGTAGGACATGTCATAGTAGTAGGGGATGTACTTGGCGATGATGGTCACCTCAAAGGTGTAGTCATCAATCAGGCGGAAGCCGGCAAAAGGCGTGTTGCCTTCCTTGACGGACTCAGTGACCTTGGTGGCGAACTCTTCCTTGAGGGTCTTCTCGTTTTCTTCACGGGCTGCCTTGGCTTCCTCGGTCTCGTCCTCGGGGACTTCGGGGAGCTCCAGGGTCAGGCCGTTGTAGCGGTACAGCTGGCCGCCGGCATAGTATTCATAGGCCTGGTTCTTGCTGCCCATGGCCAGCAGGGTGGGATGGCTGAACAGCAGGGGAGAAGCCAGGAAGTGCTTTGCAGTGATGGGGCTGCCATCGTTGAACACCAGATCCTCAAAGATCTTGATGGTGTAAGTCTTGCTGCCGTCCTCGTTCACAACGCCTTCCATGCTCTCCGTCACGCTGGCGTTGGGCACCATGGCACCGCCCTGGTTGAAGGAGACGGTGGAGTAGTCGTTGATCATCTCACGGATCATGTTGTCCGTGGCGTTGTTGGTCCAGATGGCGCCATGCGCCCAGTCACCGGAAATCTCGGTGCCGGAACCATAGATCAACTCGCCGCCGACTGCCGGCTCGGCGAAGGCAGTTGTGATGCCAAGAAGCATCACGCTTGCCACAAGTAAGGCTACCAGTTTCTTCATGGATAAACCTCCGATATAGTATTGAGCATGATCGACATCCGTCTGCGATCACAGCCCTTATGTCTGATAATAACGAAAACGGCGCCGTTTGACAAGCCCTTTTTTCCGGGTAAAGCACATCAACCTCACCGAATTGGGGGGATAAACCGCGGAAAACCACATGAAAAACCCGGAGCAGACAATGAAAAGACAAGGCTTCGGCCGGGAAAAAACTGTGAGAAATTTGGCAAAACGGGTATACTACCGGGTGAAACAATACAAGGAGGTTCATCCCATGTTTGAAATAAGAGACGGCATCTATTCTGTAGGCGTGCAGAACCCGGAACTGGAAGTGTTTGACATCATCATGAAGACCCCGAAGGGCACCAGCTACAATGCCTATCTGATTAAAGGGGATGAAAAAACCGCCCTGGTGGAAACCGCCAAGGAAGGCTTCCTTCAGGAATACCTCAACAATATTGAAGAAATCCTTCCCTTCCCGCAGGTGGATTACCTGGTCATCAACCACACCGAGCCGGACCACGCCGGCATCATCCCGGAGTTGATCCGGCGCAACCCCAACCTGCGGGTCATCGGTACCAATAGCGCCATCACCTTCATCGGGGAAATCATCAACCAGCCCTTTAACAGCCGGGTGGTGAAAATGGGCGACACCCTGGACCTGGGCGGCCGGGTGCTCACCTTCTATCCCATGCCCAACCTCCACTGGCCGGACACCATGTTCACCCATGATTCCAAGTCCAATGGCCTCTTCACCTGCGACTTCCTGGGGGCCCACCACAGCTTCCCGGAACTGCTCATGAGCCAGATGGAGGACACCGACGACTACCTGGTGAGCGCAAAGAAGTACTATGACGACATCATGAGCCCCTTCGCCGTGCCCTTTGTGAAAAACGGCATCAAGGCGGTGCGGGAGTTGAACCCGGACATCATCTTCACCGGCCATGGCGCGGTATTGGACATCATGATTGATGACATGCTCAAAATCTACGAGGTGCTGTCCGACCGCCTGGCCAAGTCCGGCCAGTCCGTGGCCATCATCTACGTCAGCGCCTATGGCTACACCAAGCTGCTGGCCACCACCATCAAGGAGGAATTGAAAAAGGCCGGCATCAAGGTGGAGCTCTTTGAACTCAATGAGCACAACCGGGCGGAGGTGCTCCACGCCATTGACCGGGCGGACGGCGTCCTCTTTGGCTCCCCCACCTTCCTGGGGGACATGCTCCAGCCCATCGGGGAGCTGCTGGCTGCCATCCATCCCCATGTCCTGAAGGGCAAACTGGGCAGCGCCTTTGGCTCCTACGGCTGGAGCGGCGAGGCCGTGGCCAACATCCTGGGCCGCCTGGAGCAGCTGAAGGTCAAGACCCTGCCCGGCGTCCGCGCCCGGTTAAGCCCCAACGAGGAGGAACTGGCCCATGCCCGCATCTTCGCCGCGGATTTTGCCAAGGCCATTCAGTCCGCATAATGTAGAGGAGGGCACATCATGAAGGCGACGGAGACGCGCTATGCCTGCCGCAACCTGGGGCTATCAGGCTTCCCGTCCTTTGACGACCCGGTCTGGGACCAGGTTCCCTCTGGCGAATTAGCGGAGGTGGAAAGCGGCAAGCGCCCCTTCCTGCACACGGCGTTTCAGCTGTTCCGGGACGATGCCGCCGCAGCCTTCTACTTGAAAATCACGGCGGAGGACGATGAGGTGCACTCCACCTACCGCCTTCAAGACGAAACCCTCTACACCCAGGACGTGTTTGAAATTTTCATCTCCGACACTGGCCTATTGGACCGCTACCGGGAGGTTGAGGTGAGCCCCTTTGATGTCACCTTCACCGGGGACATTTCTTTTAGCGAGGACGGCGCCCGGGTGCTGGACATGGGCTGGGAGCTGCCGGGCTTTGTCACTGTCACCCGTCATTTCAGGAAGGAGCACCGCACCCTGTCCATCTGGCGGATGCCCTACGCCGGCTTTGCCGCGCCCCCGGAGCCGGGCAAGCCCTGGCGCTTCAACGTCTTCCGGGTGGACCACAGCCGCCGGGGGGAGGAGCTCCAGGCCTGGCAGCCCACCGGCGCGCGGAACTTCCACGTGCCCGAGCGCTTTGCCTGGCTTGACTTTACGGAATGAAGCAGCGCGCAGATGAAGCGCTGCGGGCATCCATGGACACCCTGGTGGGGGACATGGGCATGCTCACCGGCCTCACCGTGTGCTACGGCACCGGGGAAGACGCCGTCACCCATTCCACGGGGCTGCGGCAGGAGGTTTTGTATAACGGGCGCTATACGGAGGCGCCCCTGCCGATTACTTCCAATACTATCTACGACATCGCCTCGCTGACCAAGGTCTTCACCCTGGTCAGCGTTTTGCAGCTGATGGAGCAGGGCAGGATCCGGGAGGAGGACGACATCGCCGCCCTGGAACCCCGGTTTTTGCACCTGAAGGGCTGCAGCGTGGCCGACACCCTCTCCTACCTGGCCTGCCTGAAAACCCCGGAGCGGGTGGACGCCCAGGCGGACGCCGCAACGGCTGAATACATGGTGTTCCAAACCCGGCAGGTGCCCCATGAGGGGGAGCGCCTGTATTCCGACATGAACGCCCTGGTGCTGAAATACGTGGTGGCCGCCGTCAGCGGCATGTCCTTCTGGGACTATTTGCAGCGCCATGTGCTGGCCCCGGCAGGGATGCAGGAAACCTGGGCCCGTGTTCCGGCGGCCCGGGCCCGGGACCTGATGAACTACAACTACGAGCACAGGATCATGAAAGGGGCATACAGCTTAATCGGCGATGCCCAGCCCGGCAGCCCCCACGACCCCAAGGCCCGGCTGCTGGGGACGGACCGGGACCCGGTCAGCGGCCATGCCGGCCTGTTTGCCACCGCCGGGGACATGGTGCGCTTCGCCCAGGCTCTGCTCACCGGCCGCCTGATCAAACGGGAGAGTTTGCAAAACATCGGCATCAACCGCACGGGCTACCTGCTTAAGGATGGCAGCTACCGCCAGTTTCTGGGGCAGCTCGTCTTCACCCGATCCCCCATCCAGCGCTTCAGCGAGGTGCCGGAATGGATGGGCCTGCGGGCCTTTGGCATCTCCGGCTACACCGGCAACCACTTCGCCCTGGATCCGGACCGCGGGGTGTTTGACCTCATCCTGGGCAACCGCTGCCACAACCGCCTCTCCCAGGTGATGCCGGCGGAGGATTCGGCTGCCCTGGGCCTTTCAGACAACGGCAGCGGCAGCGTCTCCTGGCCCGACGGCCGGCAGGTTCGCTCCAGCTTTGGTTTTATCCATCAAAAGGACCGGATGCTCCACAACCCGGTCCGGGACTGCATGCTGGCCCGGGGCTGGCTGAAGCCATAGCAGAAAACATCAAACAGGCAAACATCAGTGGACGGAAGTCCGCTTTTTGTGTACAATAAGGGCCGTTGGAACCGGAACAATATTGAATTTGAACAAATCAAAACCCGTGGAGGAGAAGATGATTACAAACCCCTTTGGCAAATCCGCAACCTCTGTTTCCAGGCTGGGCTTTGGCATGATGCGCCTGCCCACTATGACCGCCAAGGACGGCAGCCAGGTCATCGACCGGGAGGAGGCCATCCGCATGCTGCGCCACGGCATTGACGGCGGCATCAGCTATGTGGACACCGCCTACGGCTACCACGGCGGGGAAAGCGAAATCGTCACCGGTCTGGGCCTGAAGGACGGCTACCGGGAGCGGGTGCTCCTCACCACCAAACTGCCCCAGTGGATGGTGGAAAACTACGAGGACATGGACCGCCTGCTGGACGAGCAGCTGAAGAAGCTGGATGTGTCCTATCTGGACTTCTATCTGCTCCACGCCTTAAACGGCGCGGCCTTTGACAAGCTCAAGGCCCTGGATTACCGGAAGTTCCTGGAGAGGGCCAAGGGGGACGGCCGCATCAAAAACGCCGGCTTCTCCTTCCACGACGACAAGGCAGCCTTCCTGCGTATTATTGACGACTATGATTGGGACATGGCCCAGATCCAGTTCAACTACCTGGATGATGAATACCAGGCCACCCTGGAAGGGCTGAAATACGCCGGAAGCAAAGGCATCCCCATCGTGGTGATGGAGCCCCTCAGGGGCGGCGCCCTGGCCAGCCCGCCGGATGATGTGCTGGCCCTGATGAACCAGCATCCATCGGGCCTGGGCCCTGTGGACTGGGCCTTCCGTTATGTGGGGGATTTCCCCGAGGTGGTCACCATCCTCTCCGGCATGAGCACCATGGACCAGGTGCAGGACAACCTGCGGATTTTTGAGCAGGTGAAGCCCGGAATCCTCAGCCTGGAGGACCATGCCTTCATCAAATCCCTGAAGGAGACCTATTTGTCCCGGGTGGGCATCGGCTGCACCCGCTGCGACTACTGCCAGCCCTGCCCCCAGGGGGTCCTCATCCCCCGGATATTCGCCATCTACAACGAGGCCTACCAATTGGGGGACCTGGACCGGATGAAGTGGCCCTACGGCAGCATCATCGGCGAAAATGGGGACGGTTCCCTGTGCGTGGCCTGCGGCCAGTGCGAAGCCGTCTGTCCCCAGCAGCTGCCCATCATCAAAACCCTGGGCATGATTGACGCGGCAGCCCGGTAACATGGCATGACCATCAATTTATACGGCATCCTGATCGCCCTGGGGGTGGTGGCTGCCGTCCTGTACATGAGCAGGGAGGCCAAGCGGCTGTCCCTCCCGGATGAAACGGCGGTGGACATGGCCCTGTGGTCCGTGCCCATCGCTGTCCTTTTTTCAAGGCTGTATTACGTGGCCTTCACCTGGGAGCGCTACCGCCACGACCTCATCAGCATTTTCAAGGTCTGGGAAGGGGGCCTGGCCATCTACGGCGGGGTCATCGGCGGCGCCCTGGGGGTCTACGCCCTGTCCCGCTACAAAAAACTGCCCTTCCTGCAGCTGCTGGACCTGGTCTCCCCGGGCCTCATCCTGGGCCAGGCCATCGGCCGCTGGGGCAATTTTTTCAACGGCGAGGCCTTCGGAAAGGCCGTCACCAACCCCACCCTGCAGTTTTTCCCGGTGGCGGTATTGGTTGAAGGGCAATGGCACATGGCTACCTTCTTTTACGAGTCCGTGTTCAACCTCCTGGGCTTCTTTGTCCTGCTGCGCCTGCGCAGGTGGAGCTATAACAGGGGCCACGGCTTCATCTTCCAGTGGTACCTCATCTGGTATGGCCTGGTGCGCTTGGTGATTGAAGGCCTGCGCACCGACAGCCTGATGTGGGGTGGCTTCCGGGTGTCCCAGGTCCTCAGCGGATTGCTGGTGGCTGCCAGCGGGCTGGTGATGCTGTACCGCCTCTACATCAACAACAGGACGACAAGCCCATGAACAAAACCAGCCTCTACCGCCTGGCCCTGCGCCTGCTACCCCGGCGCGGGCTGCACCTGCAGCCCCTTCAAACGGGGATGCCGGAGCGCCAAGGGAAGGCTTACCAGCGCATCCTGAGCCGCCACAAGGCCCTGGGCGGCGCCCTGGCCTGCTTTGATGCAGAAGGCCTCACGGACCACTTTGTATACGGGGATGCCCGGCCGGGCATCCCGGTGGCGGCAGACACCGCCTTCCGCCTGGCCTCGGTGTCCAAGCTGGTCACCGGGGCCGGTGCCCTGATGATGCAGCAGGCCGGCCTTGTGGACCTGGACCGGGATGCCGACCTGGGGCTGCCCTATTCCCTGCGCCACCCCGGAGCGCCGGACACCCCCATCACCCTGCGGATGCTGCTGAGCCACACCGCCGGCATCCAGGACGGCGCGGATTACCTGGCAGGCATCCAGGAAGGCCGCAGCGCCCCGGCATTGCTTCGGGGGGACAGCCACACCCCCCACCTGCCCGGCGCAGGCTGCGAGTATTCCAACTTCGGGGTGGGCCTGGCGGGCTGTGTCATCGAAGCCCAGACCGGTCTGTCCTTTGAAATGGCCATGCAGCGCCACCTCTTTGAGCCCCTGGGGCTTGTGGCCTCCTACTATCCCCAGCGCCTTTCTGCCCTGGTGGC
>ENA-UOUL01004970-UOUL01004970.1-bioreactor-metagenome-genome-assembly--contig:-NODE-4970-length-11835-cov-5.864943_pt1 | contig 11835 bp, 17 predicted proteins | sample MGYA00249838_ERZ747220 | MGnify/ENA primary metagenome ERZ747220 (study PRJEB28778, sample SAMN05720191) | bioreactor metagenome | isolation source: Anaerobic biogas reactor | place: USA:Washington...
CTCTGTGATGGTCCAGGTCATACGCCACCCCCTGCCAACGCCTTCAACTCGGCCAGGGCGTCGCCGGCCTCGCAGTCGATCAGCTTCGCTCCCGGCATGTAGATTACCGCTCGGCAAATCGCTCTTGCCCGTGCCTGCGGATCATTCGGCGGGATTGCCTGTGTGTACCCGCCGCCGAAATCTCCTTGCACGCGGATGGAACGATCACCGGCAATCACGAGTCTCTTGTGGGTCGGTTTCATTGGGTCACCTCTCGCCTCTGCGATTGTCGCAACGTGTCGATCATCCGACGCATCGACTTGCCCTTGAGGTTCTCGCCGGCAAGTACTCTGGTCAGGTCCTGGTAAGTGTCGCCGTCGATCGTGCCGGCCGATCGGAGCGACATGACCACCACGTCGAAGTTCTTCGTGCTGCCCAGCTTTCGCCTTGAGCGGAAGAACAACGCCTGGCTCATGAGCTGCAGCGCGACTCGGGACAGGGCGTGCGATTCCGGCTCCCGGCTTATCGACTCGAAATGTGTTGCCAGGTCGAAGAGCTGCTCGGCCGCGGTGCCGATGATCTCGGCCACGTCGTTCACGCCGATCGGGCTGGGTTTCGCTGGGGCGCTTGACTGAACCATAGAATCCTCCTTTCGCCCAGAGTGGGCATAGAAAAAGGCCCCTGCCCCGATAGGCGTTGTCAGGCGGACTAAGAACCGCCTCCGGGTCCTTACGGAATACCGGACACCTACCAGGGCAGAGGCCCTGCTCTCTTAGTGGATTTGACATGCTGAAGCCTTAGTGTTTGGTTTGACGCCCACAAGCTACCGAATCCGTCAACGTCTGTCAACCGAATTTCCCGCTTCCGGGTGGAACCCCTCCAGAACGTGCGAGAATGCCCCTAGAATGCGTCGGAACCATTGGACGGCTCGGCAGTCGGGTAGGGTGCTGATCTCGCACCAGACAAAGCGTCTGGGATCGCGTCACACCTGCCCACCTCCAACCGGCGTGCCGAAGATATCTAGGTCGCCATCCTGGCTCCCGATCGCTCGCGAAGAGATACCGTGCGGAATGTGCGTCGGCTCCGAAACGCCGTGCCGACGATACCACAGATCGAACCTTGCCGTTCGTCCGAGTGCCTGTAGCTCCCTGGCCTCGCTCCACGTCGCGCGGATCGCAGCACACATACGTGCTATCTGCTCGGGCGATGGGTCGCGATTGCCGGGGCGGGGTTGACCGTGCCCGTCGACGAGAATCGGGCCGGTGTGGGCCTCGCTGAATGCCGGATCGGAAAGGTAGGGTGCCTGCTCATCCATCCGCACACCTCGAAGAGAAAGAGAATCGGCCGACGGTGGGACGGCTCGCCGAAGCACATGTACCACGCAAACCCCGTCGGCCGATCTCGTGAATAAAAACCCCGGGGGCTCAAACCGCCAGAGGAGGGACGGCGAGCCACACCCGGGGTCGACCAACTGTGAAAAAGGGCGGGTCGGGTGATGAACGGCCACAGGTGAAAGCCGTGGAGGGCGGATTCTTCTGGATCGGATAGATAGGCCGGTGATTCCATCCGTGCACCTCGAAATAGAAAGACCGGCCGACGGTGGGACGGTGCCGTAGCACATGTATGCTCGATACCCCGCCGGCCGAATCTCGTCTCAAAAGACGGCCGCCGTAAACCTTAAAAACCAGCAGCCGCCCTCAGCAGGAACATCCTGCCGAATATGAAAAACCCCAACGTCGCGCTCGCCGCGGAAGGAACCGAAACACGACGGAAACTCGCGACGCCGGGGGGGGTAATCACTTCACTCATCGAGCATCGACTTGTGAATCTTCTCGGCCTCAGCCATCGCCGACGCAAGCTCATCCCCAACGGCAGCAAGCTCATGCTCCCAGGCCAAAGTCTTGCCACGCCAGATGGACAAGTCGCCTGTAATGCGTTTTGCCTCTATCTCGGTCGCGTTGAATTGGCAGATTCTCAGGGTCTTTTCGGCAGCCGCTTGGCGCGCTCGTAACCACTTAATCCGCTCTCTCGCAACGTGCAACTCGGCCAACAGCTCAGGAGATGCCGCCGGCGGTTGTGCCAGCCTCCCAAGCACCGCGGCGGGGTCGGTTACCCGATTTCGCAGCCGCCAGATTTCGCGTTCGGTTGGAGCCCGAAGATGCTTTTCTGTTTCAACAACCTGCTCAAGTTTCGCGTTTTCCGCAGCCAGTTCGCGCAGGATATCAGCACGTCGCTGATCGGCTTTGGGGTCGGGCTTCTTGCGGTTGGCGATCCGCTCAACGGCTTCCACTTCGAGCGTTTCGAGTTCGGCTTGTAGTGGAACGCAAGCGGTTTGGTGCAATTCCGTTGCCGCTTCAACTCGCTGATGAGATTCGGCAACAACGGCTTCGAGAGGTATCAATTTGTCCTTCTCGAATTTGAGTTTTGCCGCTTCGGCTCGAACCGCTCGCCTACGTGCCATCCGCTCATGCTCAACTTCGGGGTCTGTGGTTTCGCCGGCTGAATGTCGGCGGTCAATGATTGTTGTGCTCATGTCTCTGCTCCAATAATCTGTGAAATTTCATGCTGGTGCAAAACGCCTCGCAAAAATAGCTCGCGGGCGACGGCTAAAATCTGTCGGCGGTGGTCGCTCACAACTCGCTGTGCGACGACGTGAACGAAGTAGTATCGATTGACCCATCGCTGCGGATTCTCGTGCTCCAGACCGCCGATACAAAAAAGTGCAATCGCCCGCTCATCGCTGATAGCCTCATCATGCGGAAGACGAGACGCCAAGACGGCCAGGTCAACAGTCGGCTGAACATCGAACGCCTCACGCCCTGCGATCGTCCTGGGCTTGGGCTCCGGCCCGGGTGGAATCTCGTCGGCCAGCAGATCCTCAGCAGCAGCCGCCGACGCAACGGCAACGGCGTGATTAAACGGGCTCAGTTCGCGGAGTAATGCCAGACCGGAATCATCGGGATAGAGGTTAAGTCGTTCGCACCGTCCGCCTAAAACAATCGAGGCAACGGCGTGACTGGCCTCGTGAATGGACGTTCTCCAGCGGTCAAGCATCATCGCGTGAACCCCCCGCGAGATTTTTCTCATACCACGAAAGCACGCCGGCCTCGGCCGAAAACCACGGTTCGCCAAGGTGGTCGATACGCCATTCGCGGACAATGCCAAGCTTGACCAACTCATTAGGATCGCCAGGCAGGGCGGATGCGGGCCAGTACTCGGCCGAAGGGACCGGTCGGGTCTGGCGGCTGAAAACGCGTCGGATGTAAGCAAGTATCTTGGTCATGCGATGTACTCCTTCACTAAAGTGTACCGTCTTCGAAATCCAGGTTGCCAAAAACTGGCAACGACTCTCCCGGCGGCTCGATCACCAAAACCCAACGCCGACTGCAAATCCTGCAAACTTGCTTGCGTGATCGGCTCGAGTCGCCCCCTTGCTCGGTCCGAATGACGATCGGCTTGCGAAGTGTGTGGCAATGCGGACAGCAAACCATTTCGGTGAAAACAAGCGGTGCATCTTCCCACGTGGCCATTACTCGGCCCTCCTCTGGACAAGCTGCAGCAACGCCGGTGAATGCCTCGCCGAAGCCTTGCGTGACTTGGGGGTCAGCTTCAACTCGCCGGCAGTTTGTCGAACTACTCTCATCCACCGAATCTTGTCCTGATCTTCCTCCGCGGATAACATCGCACTCCACGCCGCGCAGTAGACCGCCAGCAAATCCAAAGTGCCTTGCTCATGATCCGGCAAGGTGCCGATAAGCTCTCGCCATTTTCGGCGTGCGACGTCATCCAGGTGTTTCGGTGGCTGGGGTGATCTGCTACGCATTTCGCTCCTCTACTTCCTTTTGGGGGCAGTGTCGCGGAATCTCGTGCGTGCCCCAATTTGTCTTGCAATTTGTCGACCGGCAACACCATATAGGGGTTTCTGAACCATCAGTGGCAACACCCCAGGATGGCCATAACTCGCTGCCACATCGGGGGCACACGTGGATTTCCGGCCATTCCTCGATTTCCGGCAGCGAGATCGCCTCGTTGTCTGTGGTACCCATCGCAATGTCAAACGCGTCGGAGCCATCGTTGGGAGTGATCCGCAACACGACACTGCAATCGGATGGCGGGATCTCCCGAAGCACATGTTCGAAGGCCTTCCGGCAAGCGAAACGATACCGAGCAAAAATTCCGGGGTTCGTGCCGCAAATTTCGATTGCCCAGCTTTGAAGAATCGTCAAGGCTCGGCGATCTCGCTCGGCGTCCAATCGCGCTACCGTGAGTGCACCGAGTCGCTCGGCAAGATCGGTTTCAGCCATCGCCGCTTTGGCCGATCGCAGTCTCCGCAATTCGGCGGAATCCAAGTTTGGGGGGTCGATCAGTGCCTCGAATCTGGCAGTTAGCCACGCGACAACCTCCCGGGCAGAATACCCGCCGTTGATTGACTTGGGGGGCTTGCGACTCAAAAACGTAGTTCTCGGCAGGCCCAAAATCCATGCCGCTGAATCGGCGCTCAGGTCGCTCAAAACTTCTCGCTCAAGCTCGGCTCGGGTAGGTTGCTGTTTAGACATTTTTTTCCTCGTGTTGACGACGGTAGAAAATAGTTATTTTTTGGATGTCAACGGTGCACAACGGGGGGGGCAACCTGCCCTCTCGTCTGCCGGCAGGACCCGCAAGGTGGGGGGTGCCGCTCCCATCGCCTGCAACCGCTGGAAGTGTGACCCGACGAACCGCTTGGGCTCCGGGCGGGGCGGGGGCGGCTGGATCGCTCGAGGGCGCCGCGCGGCCTGGTGGCGGGCTGCTCGCCGTGTGGGTGCGGATCGCTTGTAGGTGGTCAACCAGGATTCGAGGGGTGAAGTCTGGTCAGTTCTCATGGTCATTGATCCTGCGCCACGTTGGCCAGTAATTCCCGCCGCCGGTTCAGCATGGATTGTGCGACGTAGTAGGCGTCATGCGCGAGTGAATCCACGCCACCCATCGCATTTGCGATCGGCTCCCAATTGCCGAAGTAGAAAGGCTGATCGGGGCAGTCAAACGCGGACCCGTCGTGTGCCTTGTGTTCACGAACCTCGGTTGTTCCGATCCGCAAAAGCGTCTGCATCGCCAACCCGGCAAACCGATCCAGAAGAGCCAACTCTTCTGCGCGCAGGGCGACGGCCAGAGGGGCAGCAACGACTGCAACGCTCGAATCTTGGGGTATTTCGCTCATGTCTACGTGTCCCTCAAAAGTAGTAAATTCTGTTCTGTGACGAGATGACGAGTGTGACGCGTCATTTCCTTATGTGTTCCCTTTTCCCTTTTTCTTCTCTCTCTCTCTCATGTTTGACCTCAAAAGGTAGCTCAAGAAGGAATAACTCGTCACACTCGTCATACTTGTCAGAAATCCGGTTCGCTATTTTCGCTATTCTCGCTGTTGTGATGTTTTGACTTCTCGCTCAGCCGTCGGCCGATGTCCCACAGTGTTGGCTGGTCTGCGGGTGCGTGCTCGCCGATCCACCGAAAACCACGTTTCCCGGATCCGCCTGCCCGGTAGTAGACGATCCGCCAGAGCTTCCCTTCGTCGCGTAGTTGCTTCAAGGCTGTCGTGACGCCTACCGACTTCTTTCCCTCGCCAGTCGCCGCGTTGTACCAACGCGCAACCAGTTCGGCCGGAATGAACACGTCGTCGCGGTCGACGTCGTATCCCAACCAGCAGAGCTTGCTGGCGAAGGCGTCCTCCAACAGCTCCCCCTCTTCTCGCTCGGCGTCGACTTCTCCACGCCGCTCCTGGATCATCGAGGCGCATTCCCGGGCTTGTGGCAGTCGTGCCAAGACAGCCTGTTCCCAGGAGCCCCATCGCGAATGGGCACCGATGCCAACCGCCGGCCTGCGGAGAAATCCAACCAGATCGGCAATGATCGCTGGGCGATGCTCTTCGACAAAACCGCGAACATCGGATTCCCAATTGCCCGAGTAGGTGGGCCTCGCGAACCGCACTTCAACGACTCGCTGGGCCATGTCGGTGGAAAGGCTGGCGCCGTTCAGCGTGATGAACCAAGTCAGATAGTTCGGCCTCGAACCCTCCCCCAAGTACATCTCATGGCCTGAAATGTCGTCACACGTGATAATCGACTCGAAGTCGGCAGAGGAGAACTTCAGCGTCTTTACGTTGTCGAGTAAGGAAATCCGCTTCCGCAACCCCTCTTTCGACAACAGCCGCTTCTTGATATCTTCGGCCTTGCATTGCAGCGAAAAGTCGATCGTCCCTCCGTACAACTGTCCGACAATCTGGGCTGTCGTCGACTTGCCGATTCCCCGCCCCGCCTTGGCAGTGAAGAGAAAAGCCGGCCGTCGACCTGTCGGCCCACCCCATAAAGGCGTCGCGAATGCCGCCAACAACAAGTGACGGTCAACCGGGGTTTCTGGAGAGAAGAAGTCAAGCAATTGCTCCAGGTGTGTACCATCGCCAGGGGGCGGCATTTTGCAGGCGTAATAGTGCCGTTGAATCGGCGGTTCATGTGGCAGCCACTCGATTGCGTCGAATGCTTCGGCCGTCCGCTCCAATTCGGCAAATACCTCCTCTTTCGATACGCAACCGCGGTTGCGAAACCACTCAACAATCCCCTGTTTGTGGGCGAGCCAGCCGAACAGGGCGGACGACTTGTCCAACCATTGGATCTCGCCATCATCGACGAACAGCTTTCCACCGATCCGCCTGGGCCAGCCATTGGTTGCCTCTTCAATGGCGAGCAGGATGTCTGCCATCGGGTACGGGGTGAACAGTTTCCCGTCGTCTGTCTCGACTTGTTCGCCGTTTTTGATCGAGGGCTTTCCGTTGATGCGTGGTGCTTTTCGTGCTCCATTCGTAATAGCCCATTGCTCGATCTCCTCGGCCGTGACTTCCGCCGTCGCGTTCACCAGGGCCTGAAATTCGCTCCCGGTATGCCCCTCGGCAAGCCAGTCCCGGAAGTCCTTGCCGTGGTCCTGTTGGATCTCGTAGCCAGGGGGGGTGACGATCTTGACCGACGAGGCGCCGCCCTGGTGGAACCCCACCGCGAACCGCTTGCCTCCCTCGAGTCCGGGCTGATCGGCGTCGGCCGGCACGATGATGTGTTTCCCCGCTGCCCACGAAAAATCGAGCTTCTCGGGGTTGGCGGATTTCGCTCCGCAGGCGTTTGTCACGGCAACCCAGCCCTCCGGCAACCCGGCGCTATCGATGGCCAGCGTATCGGTCATGCCTTCGCACTTGACCACGGTTCTGGCGCCGCGCACCGATTCCCAAGACGGCACAATCCAGGATTCAGAGGATCCTCCAACGAGGTGCGTCTTGCGTTCACTTAGAGTCTTGTAGGCAGGAAACGGTTGCCCGTTCACGCGGTAGAGCAGTAGAGCTTTTTCCTGGCCGCTGGTGTCGACCCCCCGAAACGCTACGCACCGTTGCCCGCCGGTCCTCGGCCACGAACAACGCATGGCACCGTATTCGGCAAGAGCTTCCGGCTTGATCGGCGGTTTGGATCGGCACCACTCAACCGTGATCGAGTCAATTTGGTAAACCAGCTTTTGCGCCGGCCACAAAACCTTCTCGCGGATCGGCTTCTTGCTGTTCGTGGGGGCCGCGCGGCCGTTCCCGTTGGTCGACGGCCGGACTCCGCAGAACTCGGCCACGAGGGAAAGGACCTCGGGGAACTGCTTTCCGGTCATCCAGCCAAGCGCTGCAAACCCGTCGCCGTTGTTGTGGTCGAAACAGGCGTTGCAGTAGAGAGCGCCTTTGTCCAAGTCGATCGCCCGAAACCGATCAGTCCCGCCACACATCGGGCACGGCCCATGGCGCCGCTGGCAGTCCGGCTCCAACTGCACGCCGGCAATCGTCTGGAATATCTCCAGCCACCTGCCAGCCGCCGCCTGGCGCACCATCTCAACGTCGTATCGAGGCTTGCTCATCTACCCGCCTCCACAAACGCCTTAACCACCGCCGCCGCTTCGGCCAACTTCGCGAAGTCCAGGGCCGCCGGCTCGGGCGCCAGCCGCTTCGCCGCAACATGGTAAGTGCGTTTCCACGGGGCCCACGTCGGGCCGTCATCGCGCAGGATATGCAGCCAGCCGCCATTCTTCGCCGGCTTGTCCGACTCGACTCGCATGCAGAGGGCCGCCGTCGGGTCATCCTCGGGGCCGGTGTATCCGCACCAATCGGACTTGCCACAGATTCGGCACGGAAACCGTCGGGAACATCGCCGCCACTCGCCGGCCATCGCTCAGCCCTCCGTCTGTCCGGTGTGGGTTTGCCTTCGGCTGTCGAGAAAAGCGTCGATGTCCTCGGGTCGATACCGAATCAGCCGGCCGCATCGAATGTACGGCAAGCTATATCGGCCAGTCGTTCGCCAGACACAAAGCGTTTGGGGTTGAAGCCCCATCCTGGCCGCCGCTTGCTCGGTGTTCAAGAGTTCGGCGGGAGTCTGCTTGACGAGTTTGCAGACGGGGTGGGAAAGTGTAGAAGTCATCGGGGTTACCTCGCAATTAGTGGGAAAACTTAATCCAGCTAAGTGCAAGGATACCGACGATTGGCGGAAAGAAAATTGAACGAAACCGAACTGTTTAGTTCGTATTTCGGGGGCGTCCTGTTTTCCGTTTCTGGATTGGTGGTAGGCCGTGCTTTTCCGCGTACCGTGTTGCCGCCTTTTTGACTCCGTTCGGCGTAGTTACTTGCTCGCGGTCACGACACCAATCCGGGATGTTCTCAGCAATCCACTGCCACGTTCGGCTGATTGTCGCTTGTTCATATATCCAGCAGTCACGGGCATCTTCTCCCGAGGTCCGCTCGATTTCGTCCGCCAGCAACTTGCAGACAAGCCCGTATTGTCGTCGCAACGTAGCGTCCTGTCCGTATCGCGTTTGACTTTGCCTCGGTCGGGGCAATGCGGGCGAGTTTTCCAACATCGTCGGCAAAATTCCGCCCTCATTGTCCCCGACGATTTCCAATTGTCCGCCACGGACCACGACGGGTACTTGATGGAATCCACACAGTTCCATGAACACGTTCGACGGGCAGGGGTACAAAGTGGCTTGTGCCTCTTCAGGCCGCGGGGGCGAATTATCCACCCAATCAACCAGCTTCGCGAGTCCGGGAAGTGCCAGGAAGCCGAGGCGATATGCTGCAGTCGTCAATTCGCCGGCTTCGTCCAATACGGCCTGCTTCGATAACTCCGTAGCCACTGGCCGGCCGTTTTCATCCACTACACCGATTTCCGCATACTCCTTATTCACGAACCGTTCGGCCAGCTCGCGAAACCGCGCGGCAAAAATATGTCGTTCGTCAATCATTGCTCGCACACTTCCTTGGCCTCGGGTTGGTCGGTTTCCTGCCTATTTGCTGCCGCCACAATGGCGGTAATCTCGGCCGTGGCCCTTGTCGCCGCTTCCATCGCCGGCCCGAGTTGCATCCTCGCGTAGACTTGCGTAGCCCGGCTTCCGGCTTCGTGGCCCAACAGCTTCGCGATCACTGGCAGGCTCGCCCCGGTTTCGGCCGCATAACTCCCCAGACTTCGCCGCAAGTCGTGCATTCTCAGGTCTGAGATTCCCGCCCGTTTGATAAGGTTCTGCCAAGCCCTCTTCGGTTCCTGAACGTGTCCTGAACCACTGCCCCGCCGTGTTGGGAATACCCAAGGCGAATCTCCGGCCGCTGCCCGCCGGGTTTCGAGAATCACCTGGGCTTCGGGAACCAGGGGCAACCGAATCGGCTTCCCGCTCTTGGTTTGCGGAATCCGCCAGACTGTGCCCTCTATTTCGTCCCATCGCATCGCCTGCACGTTTGCCCGCCGGGCTCCGGTAAAGAGAAGCATCAGGAAGAAATCACGCGTCAACGCGGGCTCTTGCTCCAGGGCTTTGAAGAATCGGGGCAGTTCGCTCCGCTGCAAGAATCGGTCCCTCGATTCCTCAGGGAAGGCTTCGACGTATTCCGCCGGATTGGCTCCCTTCCACTTCAGTTTTTTCCGGGCCCGAGTGAATGCCGCCCGTACCAGTTCCAATACTCGGTTCGCCTGAAACCGGCCGTTCTCGTCGCCGATTTCGGCGTGCAAGGCTTCTACGTCCTCTTCGGCAATCTGCGAAAGTCGCCGGTCTGCCCACCGGGGTTCGATGAACTTGGTGTACAGCCGCTCGTCTTCTTTCCACGTCTTCTTTCGCGGCTTGGCGTAGCTTTCCAGCCAATAGGCGAACAACTCGGCAACCGTCATTCCCTCGCGAGATTCACGCCGCTCTGCTGCCGGATTACCGCCTTCGGCAACCTTGCCGTTTTCTCGGCTGGCCCGTTTCCGGGCAGTCTCAACCGTCACCTCGGGGAACGGGCCGATGCGAACCCGTTGCGGCTCGCCGGCTACCCACTTGTACCAGTAGAAGACTTTGGCCCCCGCAGCCGTTGCGAGAAGGCATAGGCCGGGGGTGCGTTCGTCATACCAGTAGACTCGGCCCGATGCTGGGGGCCTCACGGCCTCAAGATTCCGTTTGCTGAACGCGATTCTGTTGGGTTTCTTCGCCATCTCTTGCCCCTCTGGCTGGCTAGCGGTGCTATGTCGGTGCTATGCGGTATGGGAAATTGGGCGAAATTTCGCATAGCACCGTCAAACAAGAGAATACCAGAAACCCCTATAAAATCAAGGGTTATCAAACTTCGGGCATCTGGGGGAACCCCCCTGGAATCTGGCTGGCAGCCAGAAGGTCATCGGTTCGAGTCCGTTATCCTCCACTAGATGGGTGAGCCGACAAACGTCGGAACCCGCCATTTCAAGCCGGACCCCAGGTATAGCTTGGGGTTCTGTCGTTTCTTGGCATGACGTGGCAGATACGGGCTGCACCGGATTCTCGCGACCTCGGTACCACATTGCACTGCTTTTTGCACCGCCCTCTCGAAATTGGCATCGGTGACCTGGAGGTAGTGCTTCGCCGCGATCTTGGGGCTACTCCTGCCTCTCTTCCGCCGTGTCCCGTGCCTCCTTCAACCAGGGCTTCACTGAGGGAACCAGGGAACAACTCGTGAACTGCCGCCAGCGTGGTGCTCCGTCTTCGGGCTCGTCACTTCGAACCGAGAGTCCCTCCAATCCACATCAGCCCAACGCAAAGAAAGGCCCTCCGAGGGGCAACACCCACCAAACCGGCAGCCCGAGCCGATTCTTCTCATTCTCATGCCGAACGTGACGCCCGTACTGGAGGCGCGGTCGTGGCGGGGGCCTTCAACCGGTCGAGGAACCGCTGCAACGCCTGCAGACTCGTGCAGGGGGAATCCTAGTAGTCTCGATTGACTCGCCCGTCGGAACGGTGGAAACTGCGGTCATGAGCGACATCGAAACGGGGAAACGGCGGAGGTTTCAGTTCAGCTTGAGGACACTCTTGCTGGCGATCACGTTATCGGCTGTTCTGCTGGGGACCTTCCCGTTGATTGGAAGATGCGTCGCTTCGATTGGGACATGCGGCGTCGTCTGCATCATGTGCTACGCCATGATCTTTGCGGTGCGTAGCGAGTGGCGTGACACGTGCGCCTGAGTGGCCGACGTGTGGTGCCCAGGTTGGTAGTGCCTTGGTGGGTGCGATATGGACAATGAACTTCCCAAACGCCGTTGGTTTCAGTTCCACCTGCAGACGCTTTTTATGGCCGTCCTGGTTCTGCTGCTGTCGTGGATTGCGGTGAGGATGGAGAATGCAAGGACGCAGAAAGCAGCGACGGAGGTGGCAGAGTTGACGCCATTGACCAGCAGGCTTGCACAGATTGAACAGGGGTTCCTCGACAAGAAGGATGACTACGCCGCCCTCTACGAGATGTTCATGGAACTCATAGTGAAAATGCTAGCACTGCTACATTTGAATAATCTCCTTGAGCTTCTTGCCGACGCGGCGGTTCCGCGA
>ENA-UOUL01004973-UOUL01004973.1-bioreactor-metagenome-genome-assembly--contig:-NODE-4973-length-11832-cov-33.627052_pt1 | contig 11832 bp, 10 predicted proteins | sample MGYA00249838_ERZ747220 | MGnify/ENA primary metagenome ERZ747220 (study PRJEB28778, sample SAMN05720191) | bioreactor metagenome | isolation source: Anaerobic biogas reactor | place: USA:Washington...
GTCGCCCGCGATCTCGTCAAGAGGATGCAGAGCGATGCGGCATGGAACAACCCGCCGGCCGGCGTGACGGTGAAGATCACCGGCACCATGGAGATGTTTGCTGCCGTCATGGATGATATCGCCGAATCCAGGACCTTCATGACCCTGCTTGGGTTCGCTTTCATCATCGGGTTCATGATCCTCGTCTACCGGAGGTTCAGGGCCATATCGCCGGTCATTCCGATCATCTTCATCGTGGGCTGGAACGGAGCGATCATGTACCTCCTCGGCCTTGACTACACCCCGTTGACCGCCGTCCTCGGGTCGATGACGATCGGGGTCGCATCCGAGTACACCATCCTGATCATGGAGCGGTGCGAGGAGGAACTCGCACGAGGCATGGAGTTCCTCGACGCTATCCAGATCGCCGTTCAGAAGATCGGGACGGCCATCACGGCATCGGGGATGACGACGGTCTTCGGGTTCGCGGCGCTCACCCTCTCGACGTTCAATATCATATCCAACTTCGGTATCGTGACGGTCATCACCGTCGGGTTCTCGCTTCTGGGTGCGATCGTCGTGATGCCGGCGGTCCTCTCTCTGATGTACCGCTACACCGGGCGGGCGCACACCCCGGCAACGATAGGGGCCGCGGAGTAACCCCTCCCATCGCCCCTCGTTCCCCGGGGGTTGTCGCGACCGGGATGAACGCCTCCGCTAACCACCGCCCCTCGCCCTCCGGGGAAGGCAGGGCATATCAAGGCATATATAGTACTTGCTATATCCCTCCACCGGTGGTATACCATGGCAAATGAAGACCTCGCGGCGCAGGTACTTGCGCCATTCTCAGCTCTCCAGGAGTTAATCAACAGCATCATTCTGTTTCTGCCGAGTATCATCGCGGCGATCATCATCCTTATCATCGGCTGGATCCTGGGACGGGTTCTCGGGAGGATCATCGCCGAAGTCCTCGGTCGTATCGGCATCGACGGCGCCCTCCGGAAGACATCGGTCGGAGCATATATCGAGCAGTCGGGGACGAGTATCGTTAAGCTATCCGAACTCATCGTCCGCTGGATCATCTACATCATCGCGATCCTTGCGGCTATCAGCGTCCTCCATATCCCATCCCTGACGATAGCGGTCGGTATCATTGCGGCCTACATCCCGAACGTCATCGCGTTCATCCTCATCCTGGTCATCGGGATCATCCTGGTCGACTGGCTCATGGATTTCCTTGAGGATATGGGCGAGAAACAGAGGATCGAGGGGCTTGGGGTGGTTACACTGGCGCTCCGGGCGTTCTTTTACTTCATCATCGTCATACTCGCACTCCAGCAGCTCCTGATCGACCTCTCGATCATCTACGTCTTTGTCATCCCGCTTGCCTGGGGAGTTGCGCTCGGGCTCGGTGCGGCGATCGCCATCATCGTCGGGTTCGGCCTCCGGGACCGCGCGCCGGAGATCATGGATCGGCTTATTGGCCGGGTAAGATAGACATAACCCTTTTTCCGGGCGGGTCTCACAACCCGCCGTACTTCTGCACGTGTTCGCGGGCCCGGCGGTGCCGGGAGTCCTCGCCGCCATAGTGCCGCCGGTCCTCTCCCACCGGGCAGACCTGTATGCAGATACCGCAGGGAGATATATGTCGTCGGGCGAGGTCGGCGCTGTTCCTGGCACAGGCAGCCTTATCGGTGAGGCCTTCGGGGTAGTCCCGGCCGTCAAGCGCGCCCGCGGGGCAGGCGGTGACGCATTCCATGCACCGGGTGCAGAGGCCTTCTTCCCGCAAGGGGTCGGGCGGGAGGGGTGCGGCGGTGAGGATTGAGCCGAACCTGACCCGGGGACCGTATTCGGGCGTGATGAGGGCGTTGTTCACACCAAACGTCCCGAGGCCGGCGAGGAAGGCGGCGTGCCGGTGCGAGAAGAAGGCAACCGGGTTCTTCAGGAGGACATCGATGCCCCCGTAGCCGTCACGGGGGATGAAGACCGAAGGGTAGCCGCGATCGTTAAGGAACGACGCAAGACGGTAGGTGTACTGGTCGAGCAGTGTGTTGATCGTCCTGTATAGCTCGTGGTAGTATATCGAGGGGGCGGTCCTGAGCACCGGGAGGTGGACCGGAAGGCCGATGACGATCACCGATCGGGCCTCGGGGAAGATCGACTGCGGGTAGAACTCTTCCGGCATCCAGGGTTCAAACGGCGGGTTCTCCCACCGATCCGTGCTCGCGACCCCGACGAGCGGGATCTCCATACTCCGGCACCGCGCGAGGACTGCCGCCTTCAGGTCGTGGTTCATAACTACTGGTACCCTGCCCCGGCGAAAAAAGATTCTCCGGTCAGGTGCCGGCCGGGAACGGTCCCACTGCCAGAGGATCAGGCAGGTGAACCGCGATCACCCGGCCGGCTCTCGTGCGGAGGTGGAAGGCGCCCCCCGAGTATCGGAAGAGTCGCGCGACGATACCGGAGTTATCCGCCAGTTTGGAGTGTTCGGTCCTCATTTCAACCAGATACATCTTTCTCGAACGATGCGGTGCAAAAAGCCAGGTTTTTATTCCCGGCGGATCCATCACCGCATATGAGTGAGGCAAAAGGCCACTTTGAGCGGGGACGATGGGTCGTCGACCCGGTACCCGCTCCTGAACCAGCGAAAGAACCGGCACCAAAAACACCGATCGTTGAAGAACGCACGCAAGAGGCCCCCCAACCGGTCCAGAAGGCAGGCAGCCACCCGCCTGATGCACACGAGCAGATAGAACTGGCGGCACGGAAGGCCGGGGAGAACCTCGAACGGGCGATCAACGCCTGGGCAGAGTCTGCACGGCAGGGTTTGCAGAAGGGGTGAACGGGTTCACGGTGCCGGGGAGCCCCCCGCAGACCCGGCATCCGGGCTGCAGAGGTGCTCCATGATCCGCGCGACGACCTCGGGGTTCCTCGGCAGCGTGATGTGGCAGTACTGCCCCGGGTGCCGGGCAAAGTTCACCGGGTCTGCCGGTATCACGTCCGTCCGCACCCCGGGCAGGTGAGAGTCGATATGGGGGACGATGCCGTCGCCGGCGTAGGTCGCCCGCCACCCTCCATCCGGAGCGATCTCCCAGGTCCGGCCGTCGAAGATCGGGAAGAACGCCGGGGTCCGGGTGAGGTTCACGGCGAGGACGATCCGGTAGGCGATGTCGTCGCGGGTGCCTGCGGCCCGGAGCGCCGCGACGATCCGACTACGGGGCCGGAACTCCTGAACGATGGTGTCGTCGCCGGGATCGTAGTCCGGCGGCACGAAGACACCTGCAAGACTCCGGATCACCTCCGGGCCCCGCAGGGGATCGTTGAAGAGTTCGGCCATGGCCGAGCCGTTGTTCGGGGGACCGATCCCGACGAGCTGCCGGACGCCCTCTTCTCGTGTGCCGCCGTCGAGGACCTCGAGGAGGTAGCGGGCGATGCATGTCCCCATCGAGTGGCAGACGACGTCGACCGGGCCGCTGTAGCCGGTCTCCTCCCGTTTTGTATGGATGTAGTCCTGGAGAGCAAGGGCGATCGCTTCCGTCCCGGCGTTTTGCATCGCGGCATAGTCAAACAGCCAGAAGGGCACCGCGGCATCCGAGAGCACGGGGGTGAGGCGGTTCCATATGCCGGGATGACTCCGCCACCCATGGACAAGGACGACCGGATACCGCCGGTTCGTCAGGATGGCGGCACGCCCCCTCTACGGGTACAGCGGTTCATTCATCGGATATACGATGTTTCGCGTGATGTAGGTTTCGACGGCGTCATCCTATAACCATTCTGTTTGCCTTCAAGAAGAAGCCCGCCGGCATCGGGTGGTCGAGTTCCCATATGATACTCATCGGCCGGCTCCCCTCGTGAGAGCGGTACCGGGCGGTTCCAAGGAAGGTGTAGGGCTGCGTGACACCGTTGATCCTGTTATACTCGCGGATAAAAAGGAGAATCCGACCCCCATTCTGCTTATGCTCGATGTAGCGCCTGCCGGTCGGTGACGACGCCGATGTGGTGCTCTGGGACTGCCAGTAAAAGAGGTGCTCGTTGATGGCGTAGTCTTTGTACATCGTGGTGGGTGAGTAGTGTTCCTCGGTCTTATTCAAGGTGACCAGGAATACATCAGCCCTCTTACCCGCAAGGTGAAGAACCCCTTCGCGGCTGCCCGCTTCCGGTTTTTCGGTCAGGGTGTGATATCCGAGCGCTGCAAAAGCCTGTGCCCGGGTGTAGGTGGCGTGGAGCTCAAGAGCGTTTGCGAAACCGAGATCAATGGGTTTTTTCGGGTATTCGATGTGTTCCCTGTTGTACTCAAGGAGATCGTGGATCTCGCACCGAATTGCATCATGCGTAAATATATCCGGGAACATCTCCTCGACATCCATATCCGCCCGGGAAGGGAGGTCATCCTTTAACGAGTAGTAGAAGAGTGCAAGCAGGCATTCTTCACGGGGAGAGAGGGTTTTTCGCGAGCAACACTGAGGATCGGAGAGCAACCTCTGGATGAACTTAATCGCTTCCGGCGAGTCCAGAGTGACCAACCTTCGTGCTGCGGTTTGAGAAAAGAGGCGATCGTCTGCATAGGTCTCGGGGTATACACCTGCGAGAGCGGCAAGTTGGCAGAACGTCCCTCTCCGGTAGATATCCAGAGGCCGGAGTCCGTGTCGGCGAAGGAACTTCCCAAAACTCAGGGGTTCCCCGGTATCAGCCTGAAAAGAGCGCATTTTCTGTAGGAGGAGGGGCTGGCTCATGAGGTTTGCTTTGATGTTTGCAAGCACCTTATCCCGCGCCACTCTCTCAAAGTGGATATGGCAGCCCTTCGGGAGATAGTAGGAATCCCGGGTGACCTGCTCAACCAGGCTTCTCTGGCCCGGCGAGAGGAGTGCTGCAATCCTCTCACCGAACTGGAAGTTTTTGTTGTGGTTTCCGATGAAATCAAGGACCGTCAGGCACTCCTTCCCTGCCGAGAGGCGGAGCCCCCGCCCGAACTGCTGGAGAAAGACCGTGAGACTCTCGGTGGGACGCAGGAAGAGGATAGTGTTCACCTCCGGGATATCAACACCCTCGTTGTAGAGATCGACGACGAAGATGAAATGGATCTCCCGGGTAACCAGTCGCCTCTGGATGGTGGAACGCTCTTCCTGGGGACTTCCGGCATGGAGGCAGGCCGCCGCGATACCGGCCTTCTGAAACGATGCGGCCATATACTCCGCATGCTCCACAGATGCGCAGAACCCAAGCCCGATGATCTCCTGGATTTCAGTGGTATACTCCTGTACGGCGCGGATGATCCGGTCAACTCGCTCTCTGTTTCCGGTATATGCCTCGGAAAGGCCAGCAGGGTCATAACCTCCCCGCCTCCACGCCACAGCATCAAGATCCACGACATCAGTGACGCCAAAGTAGTGGAATGGTGCGAGCAGTTTCCGGTTGATCGCCTCAGGAAGTCGGATCTCGGCGGAAATCCTGTTGTTGAAGTACTCAAGGATGTTCAGCCCATCCATCCGTTCCGGCGTTGCAGTGAGGCCAAGGAGGATCTCCGGGTTGTAGTGTGCAAGCAGCCTCTGGTACGAGGGCGCGGCAGCGTGGTGAAACTCGTCGACGATGATCATATCATAGTAGTCTGCAGGTGTGCTATCGGGGAGGTTTCTGCTGTTCAGGCTCTGGATTGAGGTGAAGAGGTGCTCAATCTGTGCAGGTTCGCTCCCGCCGACCATGAGGTCTCCAAAGTTCGGGTCCCTGAGGATACCCCGAAAGACCTGGAGGCTCTGTTTCAGGATCTCCTCGCGGTGAGCGACGAAGAGCAACCGGGGGTAATCCCCTGGTCTCTTGATGAGGCTTTTGTAGTCAAACGCTGATATGACCGTCTTTCCAGTCCCGGTGGCGGCGACAATGAGGTTTTTATGATTGTTATGCACCTCTCGCTCCACCTTTAATTGGTCGAGGATCTCTTTCTGGTAATAGTAGGGCTGGATATCAAAGACCAGACGGATATCTCTATCGCTCTTTCTCTCCCTGGAGAGAGCACGCTGTAACCTCTCCCGGCTCTCTGGTTTATACGCAACAAACTCGGGGTCGTTCCAGTAGGTCTCAAATGTCTCGTTGATCTTTCGGATGATATCGTAAGAATCCTGCTCGGTTATCTTGACGTTCCATTCAAGGCCGCTTGTTATTGCGGGGTTTGAGAGATTGGATGACCCAATATAGGAGGTAGAGAAGCCGCTGTTCCTGCGGAAGGTGTAGGTCTTTGCATGCAACCGAGTCCTTTCGGTGTCGTAGGATATCTTGATGGTGGTGTTCTGGAGGGCCGCAAGCGCCTCGACCGCCTTTATGTCGGTCGCACCGGTGTAGGAGGTCGTGATCACCCGGAGATGGCCTTGCTTGACAAACTCTTTCAGGTCATCGAGTATCAGTCGAAGCCCACTCCACTTGATGAACGAGATAAGGAGATCGATGTGATCGGCGGTTCGGATCTCCCTCCGGAGTTCATCCACGAGTCCGGGTTCTGCTGGAGATCCGGTGAAGAGGCTGCTCTGGGCGATAGAGGTCTCGGGGCGGATGGGCGCAGCGCTCTTCAATGCAGGAAGGTTGCTACGCTCCATGAGTGCGAGCAGGACTTCTGCATCAGATGTGATCATGCACCGTGTAAGGGCGGGATCCTTGAATTTATCGGCAAGGCGTTCGATGAGGTGGTTGCAGATCTGAATCTGCTCTTCCAGCGAGACTTTTTGGTCATCAGCAGACTGAAGGGCTTTTCTGAGGATCCGGGAGATGTATTGCACGAGGGTAATCTGGGGGTCAAATTTCCTGAGGGGATCCTTGAGGACCCGTCCTTCCTTCTCTGGACCAGCGAGGCGGGATGCGAGGTATTCACTGATGATCTCTTCATAGATCCCGGGGAGCAGGTCCATACTCTCACTTCGGGCGGGGAGTTAAAAATGACTACGATTTGCCTCAGCCATATTGTAGCAAGGGAGAACACTGCCAACTACCCCCTCCTCTCGTCGGGGGCATGATACCGTAGGTGGCACCATGCTCTTTCAAGGCTTGTGCTTCCACTTCTCCCCGCGTGTGGGGGAGCGAAGCCACCCACGCCGCCACCCTCGTGTCGCGCCTCCACCTCTCCCCGCGTGTGGGGGAGCGAAACGCAATAGGCCGGTTGATAGCGGCCCTGGCAGCAATATTTCTGGTTGCATTCAGATCGGCGTTCTCGAGCTCCAGGATGTCGACCGTTGTTGTCTCGAGGGGAGAGCCCGTTGCCTCCAATGCCTCGATCTTCGTTAGTGCCTCAGGTTTTTTTCCGAATCGGATCGACCAGAAAGTATCAAGTATCGGCATCGAAGTCGACCTCGCGCACCTGCGCCTGCCGCATCTCCTTTGACGCCTTCTCGATCGCATCCGCCAGTTCGCGGTTCGGTTCAAACTCACGGAGGATCTCCGTGAGTTTCTCCTTTGAGGGTGTAAACTTCACGGAATGGCCTCGGAAAAACTCACCCTCGATGATCCCTTCAACCGGATGAGCCTCTCGTACGCCTCGTCGGATATGCTGATCGACTTCGTGCCCCATACCTCTGCATGGGTATAAGGGTTCATCCGCCCCGGTACCTCGATCTGACTCGCTCCGGGAGGATGGACTGCCGGAAAACCCGTTCGAAGTAGCGATCCGTCATGCCGGCGATGAAGTCCCGCGCAAGTTCCGCCGGCGTCGCGGTGGCGATATACCGCGGGGATACCCAGGGGGCGTGGATCAGCTCTTCATAGATCGGCGAGTTCTCGCGCTCCGCCTCGACATCCTCAAGAATGTGGTCGAAGAGGTAACGGAACATAAACCGGATCTTCTCACGGTTCGCGATGAGCCGCGGATTTTCGTAGATGTGGCTCATGTTGAACTCCTTGAAGGCCGCGACGGAGGCCGATGCCTCAGCGGAGAAGGCGACGCAGTCGGCATCGTAACTCGTCATGACGATGTCTTTGATGAGGACGTCAAGCACCCTCCGGTTGATCTCCGAGAAGTCCTCCCTCTTTCTCCCGGCGATGCGAAAGAGGTCCATACAGTTCTCCGGGAACCCTTCAAGATCCCGCCCATCGATGACCGCGACCTCAAGGGCATCCGCAAGATCGCGGCCGAGGTACGATATGCTGTCTGCGACCCGCACCACACACCCTTCAGCGGTGCAGGGAAGGGCGTCGTCCCCGCCCTCGATCCTCTGCAGTTTCTCCTCAAACGAGTCCCAGTCGGCCTCACCCTCGGCCCTGAGGCTCCGGTCATGAACTTCCCCGTTGTGACAGAGGATCCCGTCCAGCACCTGCACCGTGAGGTCGCAGTCCTCGACGGTATCGAGGAACCGGACGCTCTGGACGTTGTGCCGGAACCTCCCGATCCCGTTTTCCCGGCAGAGGCCGTCGAGGATCTCCTCCCCGAGGTGGCCGAAGGGCACGTGACCGATGTCGTGGCCGAGGGCGATCGCCTCGATGAGGTCGTCGTTCAGGCCGAGCGCCCTCCCGATCGTCCTCCCTATCCTTGATGCGAGCTGGACGTGGAGGACGCGGTGGGTGATGTGGTCGTTCTCTACCAGGTAGAAGACCTGCGTCTTGTCGATGTAGCGCGAGTAGGCCTTCGAGTGGACGATCCGGTCGGCGTCGCGCGAGAACGGCGGCCGGATCACCGGTTCCTCGAGCCTGTGGCCGGACCTCCTGAGATAATCGGCGTTCCGGGTCGCCCGGGGCGAGAGGATTGATTCACGGTCGGCCGCTCTCCCGGCCATCCGATCTGCGATGCTGTGCGGGATCTCCATCTGGTCTCCTCCGGTACGGTGCTCCTCGCCGGGAGAACTTCCGGTAAAGGGTTATTCGGCCGGGAGAAGAGATAGGGCTTTCTGTATCGGTTCAGGAGGCGAATCCGCACCGGCTCTATCCCGGGCACGTATAGCCTTCCGCCATGCACCCGGAAGTCATCATCCACAACAGCGTGAGCCTGGATCACGCGATACGGGGCTTTAATATCGATCTTGACCTGCACTACGGCGCACTGCTCGCCCTCGAGCCGGAGGCGGTCTTCGTGGGCTCGGCAACGGCAAGGTCCGGGATCGACATGTTCCACGATATCGGCAAACCCGAGGCGGAGTCTGACCGGCACCGGCCCGCGGTGCGGCCGGACGATCCCCGCCCTCTCCGTGCCATCGTCGACAGCAGGGGCGTGCTCAAGAACCTGCTCCACTTCTACCGGAACATGGAGCATACCAGAGATGTCGTCGTCCTCGTCTCGGAGGCGACGCCGGGGGATTACATCGACTACCTCCGCGAGCGGGAGTACCCTTTCATCCGGTGCGGCGCCGATCGGGTAGACCTCCGGGGAGCCGTACGGGAACTCGAGGAGAGGTTCGGTGTCGCAAGGGTGGTCTCCGATTCCGGCCCCGACTTAAACGATGCCCTGATCCGGGAGGGGATTGTGGATACGATCAGCCTGATCGTCTACCCGGTCATTGCCGGCGAGGGGGAGAAGAAACTCTTCGGCCGGGCCGGCGGGCGGGTGGCGCTGGAACTCCAGACGGCCGTGCCGATGGAGTCCGGCGCGGTTCACCTGATGTATACGGCGAAGAGATAAGTGATGGGATCTGTAGTCCGGAACCGCATGACCGCGGCGGGGGTGTACTGACCCACGCAGGGGATCCCTGGAGAAGGAGAGCGCGGTGGGGAGCATCCGGAGCTGCAGGGGTCTTTGGCACATGGACCCGCATGTGGCCGGCCCCGGGCCGGGGAACTCATCACTTTCGCACCAGGGGATGGATCATGTGGATGACCTCGTAGGTGCTGCTCGGGTAGGCCCACGGGATGGCATCGAGCGTGAGGTCGTCCACCGTCAGGTTGTGCTTGATCGCGAGGGCGAATATGTTGATCACCTCCTCGACGTGCGGCCCGATCAGGTGAGCCCCGAGTATCCGGCGGGAGTCCTTCTCGACCAGGAGTTTGTAGCCGGCGTGCTTCTGGCCGATGCTCCGGATTGTGAAACGCGCCGAGAGGTCGCCGGCGGTGACGACGTACGATATCCCCTTCTTCTGCGCCGCCTCTTCCGTGAGCCCGACCGAGGCGAGGGGCGGGGCCGTGAAGACGGCGCTCGGGACGACCGAGTAGTCCGCGATCCGGGTGTTGCCGTTCAATATGTTGTCGACGACGATATGGGCATCCATCACCGCCACCGGCGTCAGCTGCGGGCTGGTGGGGTTCGCATCTCCGGCAACGGAGACGGCGGGATTTGAGACGCTCCGGAGGTGGTCGTCGACGACGATCCCCCGGCGGTCGGTCGCGACATTTCCTGCCGCAAGGCCGAGACCTTCGGTCGTAGAGACCCGGCCGGCGCCGTGGACGACCATATCGGCCTCGAAAGTACTCTCTTCGCCTTTCTTCCCGGCCCGCACCAGAAGACCGGCGGTGGTTCTCTCGACTGAGACGAGGGGCATGTTCACCTGAACGTCAATCCCGATCTCCCTTGAGGCCAGCACCAACCGGTCGACGATATCGGGGTCGAACCCTTTCAAGACCCGTCCGCTCCGCTGGAGGATGGTCACTTCCGACCCGGCCCTGGCGGCCACATGGGCGAGTTCAAAGGAGATGTATCCTCCGCCGATGAAGACGATCCGGTCGGGAAGCGTCTCGAGGTAGAAGAAGTCGTCGCTTGACGTCACGAGATCCGCACCCGGGACACCGAGCGGCCGGGGATGTGCGCCGGCAGCGATGACGATCTGACGGGCCGTGAGCGTATCGTCGCCGATCATCACCCGGTTCGGGCCGACAAAGCGGGCAGATTCGTGGTAAGTATCGACCCCTGCCTCCCGGAGACTCTCCTCCTTCCGTCGGGGGGTGGGACCGGTGAACGTGCGCACAAAGGCGATGAGAGCCGGCCAGTCGATCGAGACGGTTCCGCGGACCCCGTTCCCCTGCTGATCATGAACGCGTGCAACCACCTCGGCAGCCCCGGCGAGCACCTTCTTTGGGACACAACCCCGGAGAGCGCACGTCCCCCCATACTCCCGCCGGTCGGTGATCGCCACCCGCATACCGGCATCTCCGCAGTGCCAGGCGACATCAGAACCGGCGACCCCGGTCCCGATGACGACGACATCGTACTCCCGCTCCATAGTGGGGCCCCAGTCACCACAGAGCGGTATAAAGGTTTACCCGGATCACGGGAGAGGAGAGCCCGTCAGGCCGCAGGTAAAACAGCTCCCGCTCTCCCTGGAGAGAGAGCGAAGGGCACGATCATTGCGACGACAGTTGCCGCACGGAGAATCGGAGAAGACCCGGATAGGGATGACCATGCCGGGCCTGGCGGCACCGCGGGGACCCCGGCCTCCGCCGGCGATTCCATCATTCGTAACTATCGCAGGCGACCCGGTGCGGGTAGAACCGCCCGCGGTGAAAGACCCTGACCTCGACTTCCTTTCCCTTCCGGAAATCCCGCATCAGGAGGTCGTAGGTCCGCCGGACGTAGCGCAACCCATCACGCGCAAAGAGGTCACGGAGGGCTCTTTTGAACCGGATCTCCTGGTCGAGGAACGCCGCCTCGTATGCCCGGGTCTCCCGGGCTATCCGGGCGCATTCGGCGCCATCGATCGGGGTGTTGTAGCACCCGTGCTCGTTCAGGCCGCCGATCTGCCGCCAGTCGACGAAGCCCCGCTCATCGGCCTCCCGGTGGAGCATGTAGGGATAGACCCGGCAGATCGAGAACCGCCGGTCGTAGATGCTGCACCTGCCATCCTCAAGGAAGATGCAGGATCCGTCCGGCTTTGTCCGGAGTGCGTAGCCGGAGACATAGAACCGTCCCTTCTGGTCGCAGGCATCGAAGTCCGGCGCCGGCATGAGGGCATCGGG
>ENA-UOUL01004981-UOUL01004981.1-bioreactor-metagenome-genome-assembly--contig:-NODE-4981-length-11821-cov-2.864782_pt1 | contig 11821 bp, 11 predicted proteins | sample MGYA00249838_ERZ747220 | MGnify/ENA primary metagenome ERZ747220 (study PRJEB28778, sample SAMN05720191) | bioreactor metagenome | isolation source: Anaerobic biogas reactor | place: USA:Washington...
TGGGTGCCGAAGTCGCGCTGGTGGCACCTCGTCGCCTTCGTGGCGGTGTGGATGACGCTGGTAGCCTGACGGCGGCGCGATTCCTGCGTTTTCTTCCATGGGAACGTCGCGCTCCCGGCGGTATACTTGCAGACTGCCCGGCACGGCGATGGAGCCGCGCCGATTTCGACTGAACCCCGAGAGGTGTCCCATAACCCGTACATTGCTTTCCACCAACCGCCCGACCCAGCAGGCGCTGCTCGTTTCCGTCGAGCGGCCGGACCAGGAATACCACCGTGATGAAGCCGGCGCCGCGCCAGAGCAACAGAGCCGCGACGACGAGGGCGCCGATGGCGGGCACCACCGCCCAGGAACCGACCGCGGCCACGGCCGTCAACGCGGTCATCCAGAGCCACGTGTTGCGGGTGGCGCGCGACACGAGGATCACCAGACCGCCGACGGCGGCGGCCGTCCAGGCGCGATCGGCGATCCAGAGCCCGGTGGGCGCGACGTCCGCGATGGCGGCCACGACCGCCGCCACCACCGCCACGGCGCGGACGGCCCACGTGACCCGGGGATCGGGGCGCCGACGGCGCGAGGGGGGTCGCTCCGCCTCCGGGACGGCGGCGGTGGCGAGGTCGGTCGACATCACGGCCGGGGGCGCGCCGGGACCGGGCTCACGGCTGGGACGCTAGCGGCCGCCGCCCCCGTGTCGGGGGCCGCGGCGCCCGTCAGGCGGTGTGGGCCTGGCGCTTGCGGGCGGCGAGCAGCAGGGCGGCGCCGGCGGCGAGGGCGACCAGGGCGATGCGGAGGACGCCGGAGAGGTCGGTGCCGGTGCGGTACAGGTCGTCCTCGCCGGGATCCGACGGATCGGGCCCGGGGTCGTCGGTGCACTCTCCGGCGACGACGGTGACCTCGCTGGAGATCGTGGCCGGCTCGCCGCCGAGGTCGGTGCCGGTGGCGGTGATGACGAACACGTCACCCGCGCTCGCGGCGCTCAGCTGGAACGGCAGCGACGCCCGGCCCTCGGCGTCGGTCGTCACCGAACCGAGCTCGACGACGTTGCCGGCGGGGTCGGTGATCGTGAAGGTCACGAGCGAGTTCGGGAGGAAGCCCTCGACCGAGACGGCGTTGTCGTCGCAGTACCGCATCGACGGGCGCTCGACGTACACCTGGAGCGCCGCGGCGTAGTCCGAGTCGGCGTCCTGGGCGCCGGCGACCGACGAGGATGCGACCATCGCGAGGACGGCGACCGCCACCCCGACGATCGCTCGCATCGGATTGCCTCGCCGGTTCTTGGCTCGCATCGTCTCCACGTCCTCCCAGTCGTTCGAGCAGGGGGGACCCTAGCTCATCGGGGCTGCTACCTGCGACATCCTTCCGCCGTTCGGGAGGATTCGTCACCGGTCTGTCACCATCATCGGTCACGGGAAGTGCCCTTTACATGGGCCGAACGGCCCTGTCGCCCGGGGTGGTCACCGGCGTAGGATCGGCCACGGAGCACGGTCGTGCGACCACCGAGCGGCCCTCCATCCGGTTATCGAGGCCGTGGGCTACGATCCGTCCGGCTCCGACCGGGCTGATCGGACGTACGTGACGCAGGGCACGGACCCGCGTCACAACCCGTTCGGGCCATGCCATGTGGCCACAAAGAACCATTTACGGTCAGCGGACAGTCGTCTACCGTTCGCCCCGCATCCGGGGGGAGGCGCGGCGACAGAACGGGAATCCGTCTCAATGAGGAACCTGGAGCAAGAGGAGCACGGCGCCATCGACCGGGCTGGCCCCGGCACGGCGAACGACCGGAACCGGCGGCAACCGAGCGGCGGACCCGGCGGTGCGGGGTTCGGGGCGCCATGACGAGCGAGACCTACGACGACCTCGGAGCGGCGGCGTTCGCGGGGGGGACGATCGGCGTCGACTCCGAGCTCGTCGGCGGCTACCACCCCATCCTCGTGACCGCCGTCGACGGGCGCGCCGCGGACTTCGCCGTCTCGAGCGGTCGGGCCCGCTTCCTGAAGCGCTCCCTCGACCTGGCCGCCGCCCTGCCGCTGATGCTCGGCTTCCTGATCGTGTCGCCGTTCATCGTGCTGGCGATCGCGGCGACCTCCCGGGGCCCGATCTTCTTCCGCCAGGTCCGCACCGGCCGCGGCGGGCGACAGTTCGTGATGTACAAGTTCCGCACGATGCACCGTGACGCGGAGCAGCGCCTCGAGGCCGACCCGGAGCTGATGCGGGCGTACCTCGACAACGACTTCAAGGTGCCGCTCGCCCAGGACCCGCGCGTCACGAGCGTCGGACGCATCCTCCGCAAGCTCAGCATCGACGAGCTGCCCCAGGTGCTCAACGTCGTCGCCGGGCACATGAGCCTCGTCGGGCCCCGTCCGATCGTGGCCGAGCAGGTGCTCGACCTCTACGGCGACGACCTCGACGCCTACCTGGCGTGCAAGCCGGGCCTGACCGGCCGCTGGCAGGTGTCGGGCCGCAGCGACGTGACCAAGGGCGACCGGGCCGAGCTCGACATGGCCTACGCCCGAGAGTGGACCATGATGGGCGACGTGGCCATCCTGCTGCGCACCGTCCCGACGGTCCTCTCCACCCAGGGGGCGCATTGACCCCCGAGCCCAGTTGACCCGGCGCTCGCTCGTCACCGGCGGCGCCGGCTTCATCGGATCCCACCTCGTCGAGGCCCTGGTCCGTCGGGGTGACGATGTCGTCGTCGTCGACTGCTTCACCGACTACTACGACCCGGACTGGAAGCGGGCCAACCTCGACGCGGTCGCCGACCACGTCACCCTCGCGCCGGTCGACCTGGCCACCGACGATCTCGCCGGCGCGCTCGATGGGGTCGACGCCGTGTTCCACCTCGCCGGCCAGCCGGGGGTCCGGCTGTCGTGGGACACCGGGTTCGAGGCGTACGCGTCGCGCAACGTACTGGCCACCCAGCGGCTGCTGGAGGCCTGCCGCGAGCGACCGCTCGAGCGGTTCGTGTACGCATCGAGCTCGTCGGTGTACGGCGATGCCGAGCGCTACCCGACGCTCGAGACCGACCTCCCGCTCCCCCGCAGCCCGTACGGCGTCACCAAGCTGGCCGGCGAGCACCTGTGCCGCCTCTACGCCGAGACGCACGGTGTACCGACCACGTCGCTGCGCTACTTCACCGTGTACGGGCCACGGCAACGACCCGACATGGCGTTCCACCGCCTCTGCGAGGTGGCGCTCCACGGCGGCACGTTCCCGCTGTTCGGCGACGGCAGCCAGATCCGGGACGCCACGTACGTGACCGACGTGGTCGCCGCCAACCTGCTCGCCGCCGAGCGCGACGCCCCGCGCGGGTCGGTGATCAACGTCGCCGGCGGCAGCAGCGTCAGCCTGCTCGAGGTCGTCCGCACGATCGAGGAGCTCGCCGGGTCCGCCATCGAGCTCGACCCCCGGCCCGCCCAGGCGGGCGACGTCCTACGCACCGGTGGGTCCACCGACCGCTCGCGCGAGCTACTCGGGTGGCGGCCCCAGGTAGACCTGCGCGAGGGCCTCAAGCACCAGGTCGCCTGGCACCAGTCCCGCGGGTGAGGTCGGCCGAGTACGCCGCGCGGTAGCGGCGCCCGACGTGATCGAGGCCCCACTCGGCCCACCGCGACCGCGGCGCGACCCGACGCTCGCGCCGGGCGAGCAGCGTCCGGAGGGCGTCGGCGAAGCGGTCCCGGTCCCCGAGGGGCACCACGCGGCCGGCCGCCCCGCCGTCGATCAGCTCGCGCACGCCGTCGACGTCGTGGGCCACGAACGGCACACCGACCATGGCCGCCTGCACGAGCACCTGCGGCAGGCCCTCCGCCCCGCTCGGAAGGGCGACGACGTCGGCCGCGCGCATCACGTCCTGCACGCGGTCGACGTGGCCGAGCAGCCGCGCCCGCAGGCCGAGCCGTTCGGCCTCCGCCTCGACCTCGGCCGCCTGCGGCCCGTCGCCGGCGACGACGAGGGTCCCGGCCCCCGCCGACGCGACCGCCACCGCCTCCGGGAGCACGGTGACCCCCTTGCGCGGCTCGAGGCTGCCGACGTAGGCGACCACCGGTTCGTGCGGGTCGAGCCCGAGCGCGGCGCGGGCCTCGGCACGGGCCGACGGCCCGCCCGGCGCGAAGCGGTCGGCGTCGATCGTCGAGCGCACGACCTCGAGCTTCCGGCGGGGCACCCGCGCCCCGTTGGCCAGGCGGTCGGCGAGGTCCCGCCCAACGACGAAGTAGCGGTCGACCAGTGGCGCGGTCGACCACTCCGCCGCCTGGAACGCCGCGCTCTCGGCCCGCCCGTACCCCGGGCCGAAGCTCGCCATCGACGCCGAGTGGTACACGACCGGCACGCCCGCGGCGCGGGCGGCGACCCGGCCGAGCAACCCGCCCTTCGACTGGTGGGTGTGCACGACGTGGGGCCGGGCGCCCCGCAGGCGAGCCCTCAGCGCGGCCACGGCGCGAGCGTCGGTCGGCGACACCTCCCGGCGCAGCCCGTCCTCGATCACGACGCTCGCCAGGTCGTCGAGCTCGGCGACGCGCCCCAGATCGGAGTCGGGTCCGACGATCACGACGTGCTCGCCGGGCACGGTCCGCACCACGTCGAGCACGCGGCGCACCGATCCGCCGGTGTAGCGGGTCACCACGTGGACGACGCGCAGGTCCGAGGGCAGGGGGGATGGAGGGCTCACGGCAGCGGCAACGTACCGCGACCGGCGGCCGGGCCGATCCACCCGGAGCGCACCGGCCCCCTACTGTCGGGCGTCCGATGACGTCGACCCCGCGGCCGCGGGCCGCCTCCGACCCCCGCGGCCCCGAGGGGAGCGACGCCAGCCTCCGGGCCGCGCTCGAGACCGAGCGCCTGGCCAACGCCCGCCTCCGCCAGGAGACCGAGCGCCAGCAGGCCCTGCTGCGGCGACGGTCCGTGCGGGCGGTGCTGTCGCTCGACCGCCGCTCGCGCACCGCCCGCGCCCGCGCCCGACGAGAGGTCCAGCGCGGCCGGCGACGGCTCTCCCGCCTCCGGCTCCTGCTCGCGGCGACGCCGCACCGGAGCGACCTGCCGGCGCGGCGGCAGCACCTCGAGGCCCTGGGCCGCACCGTGCCGGGGGCCCCTCCCGACGAGCGGTCCGTGACGATGGTCGTGGTGGTCGACGAGGGGCCCGCGGTCGTGCCCGACGCCGGCGACCGCTCCGTCGAGGTGGTCGTCGTGCTCGGATCGGGCGTCGAGGCTCCCCCCGACGGGCCCGACGTGCAGGTGATCCGGGCCGGGCACAAGACCCCCGTCGCGGCGGCCCGCCAGGCCGCGTCGCGTGCGACGGGCGAACTGCTGCTGTTCACCCGCTCGACCACCGTGCCCCTGGTCGACGGTTGGCTCGACCACCTGTCGGGTGCGCTCGACGGCGACGTCGTGGCCACCGTCCCGCTGCTCGTCCACCCGGAGCGGGCCCCCCGCGACGCGACCCCCCACGACCTGCGGACCCGGTCCCTCGGGCTCGACGTCCGCGATGTCGACGGGACGCCCGAGGTCGTCGCCCGCGCGGCCGGCGCGCGACCCGATCCCTCCGCCGACCCGGTCGAGGTGGCCGCCGGCACCAGCGCCGGGATCCTCGTCAGCACCGACCACTACCGCGAGGCGGGCGGGCTGGCGGCGATGCACGACCTCGACGCCGCCCTGTTCGACCTGTGCGCCCGGCTCCGGGCCGGCTCGTCGCGCGTGCTCGCGGTCCCCGCGGCGGGGCTGGCCGACCACCGGCCCGTCGCCTCCCTCTCCGCGCTCACCCGTCCGATCGAGGACGTCCCCGACTGGGGTCGCGTCGTCGAGCGGCAGGAGACGACGCTCCACCAGCTCGCCCACCACACGCCGGTCACCGAGCACCTGCTGGTGCACGTCACCGTCGCCGCCCCGTCGACCCGGGTCGCCCACCGGTGGGGCGACTGGCACCTGGCCGAGGCGCTGGCCGGCGGGCTCCGTCGCCAGGGTCACTCGGTGCACCTCCACACCCTGGGCAATCCGGTCGAGGAGGGCGAACGTCCCGGCGACGTCCACCTGGTCCTCCGCGGCAACGCCCCGGTCGCCCGCCGGGGAGCGGCCCGCCACGTGCTCTGGATCATCAGCCACCCCGAATCGGTGTCGACCGAGGAGTGCGACGAGGCCGACCTGGTGCTGGTCGCGTCGTCGTCGTTCGCCGAGGCCCTGCGCACCCGTACGTCGACGCCGGTCGAGGTGGTGCTCCAGGCCACGGACCCCCACCGGTTCCGGCCGCTGGCGCCCGATCCCCGCCACGCCCACGCCGTCGCCGTCGTGGCGATGACGCGCCACGTGTTCCGACCCGTCGTACGCGACGCGATCTCGGTCGGCCTGCGCCCGGCGATCTACGGGGCGGACTGGCGCGACCTCGTCGACCCCGATCTGATCGTCGCGCCGTACGTGCACAACCACCGGCTGCCCGTCGTGTACTCGTCGGTCGGGGTGCTGCTGAACGACCACTGGGACACCATGCGAGGATGGGGGTTCGTGTCGAACCGCCTCTACGACGCCCTCGCGTGCGAAACCCCGATCGTCTCGGACCACCTGCCGGAGATCCCCGACCTGTTCGGCGACGCCGTGGCCACCTACGTCGAGCCCGACGACCTGGCCCGGGCCGTCGACGCCGCGCTCGAGGATCCCGTCGCCGCCCGGCGGCGCGCCGCCGAGGGCCGTCTGATCGTCGCCGGCGCCCACACGTTCGACCACCGGGCCCGCGAGGTGGTCGACCTGTTCGCCCGCCACGGGCTGGTGCGCCTCCGATGAGCCGACGGCGCTGGATCGGACTCCTCGTCGGCGTGCTCACGCTCGTCGTGCCGGCCTGCAGCGACGCCTACACGCAGGCCGAGAAGGACGCGACCGACGACGGGGTCGACCCCCGCGTCGTCACCGTCTTCTTCGCCGAGCGGTACGGGGACGCGATCAACCGGATGCTCGACCGGTACGAGAGCACCGACGCCCACGTCCGCTTCGTGCGGGCCCTGGTCACGGAGCCGGACGTGCCCGATCGCGTGCGCGAGAACTCGAGCCCGTCGGTGTGGATCGGCGACGCCACCGCGCTCGACGACGCGGGCGACGCCGGCCCGGTCGACGCCGCCGTCACCGTCGGCGGAGAGCCGCTCGTGGTCGCGATGCGGTCCCCGTTGGCCGAGGATCGGCCGGGCCTGGCCGCCTTCGCCGCCGGCGGCGAGCTCGAGACGATCCTCTGCGAGGCGTCCTGCGCGGCGCTGGTCCAGACGGCGATGGAGTCCGCCGGGGTCACGGCCGCCCCCGCCCGGACCGTCCCGAGCGCGGCGGAGGCGATGACGGCCGTCCTGGACGGCGACGCCGACATCACCGTGGTCCCGAACTCCTACGGCGCCGGGCTCTTCCCCCGCATCGCCCAGCAGGGGTTCTCCGACGACCCGCCGCTGGCGCCGATCGAGCTCCGCCGTTGGGGGCGCTCGGACGTGTCGGTCGAGTTCTTCGACTGGCTGGCGGGACCGGCCCTCCCGGCCCTCGCGGCCCTGCTCGAGCTCCGCACGATCACCTGATGCACGCGGGGGACGCTCGCGGCCGATCCGCTAGGTTGGCCCGGATGCGCAGGGTGCCGATGTCGTGAGCGTCAGTGTCATCACGACGGTCTTCAACGCCGAGTCCTCGATCCGCGCCACCGTCGAGAGCATCCTCGCCCAGGATCACCAGGACTTCGAGTACGTCATCGTCGACGACGGGTCGACCGACGGCACCCTCGACGTGCTGGCCGACATCGGCGACGACCGCATCCGGGTGATCCAGCTCAAGGACCGCCTGGGGCGGGCGCGGGCCCTCAACGTCGCGGTCACCGAGTCGTCCAACCCCCTGCTCGTCAACATCGACGCCGACGACGCCGCCTTCCCCACCCGCATCTCGGTGCAGGCGGAGATGATGAAGGCCGACCCCGAGCTCGGGCTGGTCGGGGGCAGCTACCTCACCCTCGACGAGGCCGGGGTGGCGTGGGTCGTGCGCCCGCCGACCGCTCACGACGAGATCACCGCGTGCTTCGCCACGCACTTCCCGATGTGCCACTCCGCGGTCACCTACCGCCGCGAGGCGCTCACCGAGGCCGGTGGGTTCAACCCGATCCACCGCTCCCGCATCGACTTCGACGCGTGGGTCCGGATCCTCGCCGGCCGGTGGCGGGTCGCCCAGACCGACGAGATCGTCGCGGTCCACACCAAGTACCCGACGTCGCACTTCGCCCGCGAGTTCTCCACCGGGCGGTCATCGGTCGAGCTGCTGCACCGGAACCTCACCGCCTGCCGCGAGCTGGAGCTGGGTCGTTCCTCCTACGCCAAGGCGATGGCCCGGTTCGCGTACTCGCTCACCCGCACCCCGAAGCTCGGTCGCCGTCCCCTCTACGGCAGCCCGCCCGACGAGGCGACCCTCACCGCCGCCCTCGACATCATCCAGCGCACCGGCGACGACTGACCCCGGGCGGGTCGGCTCGGTCGGCTCGGTCGGCCCGGGGCGTACCCCAACCCGTTTCTGCGCGCCCACCGGGACACCCACGTCCCCCTCAGCGCGCAGAACCGCCTCGCCCGCCGCCGAGGACGGCCGCCGAGTCCCGCTCGAAGGCCTCCTCGGCGGGCGGTTTCGCGTCCCGTCGCTACGATCGGCGGCCGGGGCCGGGCCCATCGGCTGAACTCGCGCCGGAACCCGCCCCGTCCCCGCCCTCGTAGCTCAGGGGATAGAGCGTCGGTTTCCTAAACCGTGCGTCGCAGGTTCGAATCCTGCCGGGGGCGCCGACCGAATCCTGGCGGTACCGACCGGCGACCGCGTCGACACCTTCGGGCCGGCCGCCTCGAGGTCGCGCGGCGGCCGCGGCCGGGCGATGGCGCACCGACCATGGGTGGGCTCCCGCGCCCGGGCGCGTCCCCCGATCGACCCTGGCGGCGGCCCTCCCCTCATGGTTAGATACACCCCGTCACTAACCCTCGGAGGATCGCCGTGCCCGTCGCCCTACCACCCCATCCCCCGCGCCGGTCGCCTGCGGTCCGGCCGCGTCCGGCCCGACTCGCCGCCGCGCTCCTCCTCGTCCTGGTGCTGCTGCTGGCCGCCTGCTCTTCGGAGGACGGCACCGATGCGGCGGGCGACCCGTCAGTAAACGACCCGGCGACGGACGAGCCCGCGGACGAGGACAGCGCAGCCGCCGAGCCCGCGGCAGCGTGGGAGAAGGTGGTGCCCGGCGGTGACTGCCGGTGCGCGGATGACAGCGAGTACGCGTTCTGGGTGCACGAGGGCGACCCCACCAGGGTCGCGGTGGTGCTCCAGGGCGGGGGGGCGTGCTTCGACGCCGCCTCGTGCACCTTCGTCGAGGGCCCGTACAAGCCGCGGCTGTTCCAGGAGGACGACCCCGAGGACGGCGACGGTCTCCTCGACGTCGACGACGAGCGCAACCCGCTGGCCGACTGGTCGATCATCTTCGCTCCGTACTGCACCGGTGACCTGCACCTCGGCACCACCACCCAGGAGGACGCCCCCGACCAGGTCGTGCACCACGCCGGGCTCGCCAACGGCACCGCCGTGCTCGACGCCCTCGGAGCGCGCTTCCCCGATGCCGAGCAGGTCCTCGTGGCCGGCGAGAGCGCGGGCGGTGCCGCCGCGCCGGTGTACGGCGGGCTGGCGGCCGACCGCCTGCCCGACGCCACGATCACCGTGCTCGCCGACGGTGCCGGCGCCTACCCCGACGACCCCGCGGTCAACACCCTGGCGGGCGAGCGGTGGGGCACCGACGCGGCCGTCCCCGACTGGGAGGAGACCGCCGGCCTGACGACGGCGGAGCTGGGGCTCCCGAGCCTCTACGTGTACGTGGGGCGGCACGATCCCGACATCCGGTTCGGTCGGCGGGACTTCGCCGAGGACGCGGTCCAGGAGTTCTACGCCCAGCTCGCCGGCCTGGGTGACGACGTGCTGGCCCAGATCGACCGCAACGAGCGCGACATCGAGGCCGAGGGCATCGACCTGACTGCGTTCGTGTCCCCCGGCGAGCACCACACGATCCTGACGACCCCCTACCTGTGGGACCACCGGGTCGAGGGCGTCTCGCTGGTCGACTGGATCGCGGACCTGCTCGCCGGTACCGCCGACGACGTCCGCTGCGCCACCTGCCGACCCGCGTGACCGCGGCCTCCTCGCCGACGGCCTGCGCCGTTAGGTTCCGCGGCCGTGGCCCGACCGAGGACGATCTCCACCGAGGCGATCCTGGAGGCCGGCCTGGCGTTGGGGCTGGCCGACCTCTCGGTCTCGGCGGTGGCCGAGCGGCTCGGCGTCACGCGCACCGCGATCTACCGCCACGTCCCCGGCCGGGCGGCCCTCGAGACCCTCGTCGGCGAGCACCTGCTCGGCCTGGCCCAGCCACCGCCCGACCGGCAGCAGCCGCTCGACGCCTACCTCCAGGAGTTCGGCCGGTGGCTCCGCGAGCTCACCCGGTCGACGCCCGGCCTCGCCGACTACATGGTCCACCTGTTCCCCCGCTCGCCGGCCTCCGGGCGGCTGATGGAACACGCCGTGGCGGTCGCCATCGGCCACGGCTGGAGCCCTCCCGCCGCGCTCTACATCACCACCACCGTCGCCCGCAGCACCTTGTCCCTCGTGCGCGCGGAGGTCGAGACCGAGGCCTACCTGCGCAACCTGTCGGCCGAAGCTCCCGACGCGGTGACCCGCACCGAGGACACAATGCGCACCCTGCCGCTCGTCTCCACCGCGATTCCGTTCTTCGAGGGCATCGACGAGGAGATCCGCTTCGAGTGGTACCTGCGAGCCATCGTCGCCGGCACGCTTGTCGTCGCCCCCGACCTCGAGGACCACGCACCGTGATCTACGAGCGGTCCGATCACCGTGGTCGGTACCCGACACCGGCCCGAGTCCGTACGGTGCTCGCCGCCGCCCGACCCAGGAGCAGACCATGAACTCGAACCACGACTTCTGCGGCAGCGACGTCTGGCGGGAGATGGTCCGTGAGCAGATCATCCCGTGGGCCCTCGGCGACGGCGTGCTCGGGGACGACCTGCTGGAGGTGGGGCCCGGCTTCGGCGCCACGACCGAGGTGTTCAGCGAGCGGGTGGCGCGGCTGACCGCGGTCGAGATCGACCCGCGCCTGGCGGCTCGGCTCACCGAGCGCTTCGCCGGCACCAACGTCGAGGTCGTGGAGGGCGACGCCACCGACCTGCCCTTCCCCGACGACCGCTTCTCCGGCGCGACGTGCTTCTCGATGCTCCACCACGTCCCCGGCGAGGCGTTGCAGGACCGGCTGTTCGCCGAGGTCGCCCGGGTGCTGCGGCCCGGCGCCGCGTTCGTGGCGACCGACAGCCTCCACTCCGACGACCTGCGCGACTTCCACGAGGGCGACACCTACGAGCCGATCGACCCGGCGGGCCTCGCCGATCGCCTGACCGCGGCGGGCTTCCGCGACGTCGAGGTGGAAACCAACGACTACGGCTGGGCGGCCCGGGCCCGGACCGCCTGAGGGGACTCAGACGCGGCCCGCCACCAGCGCCGCGAGCTCCGCGGTGGCGGTCGGATCGGAGTACTCACCGAGGCCGATGTTGCTCACCTGCACGAAGTGGTCGTCGACCTCCATCGCGATGACGAGGCCGTCGAGGGTGAAGGCACGATCGGCGCCGGGAACCTCGGTGTCGGCGGTGGCGCCGGCGTCGAGCACCTCCTCGGTGCTCTCGCGCTGGCGGTCGAAGTCGGCCTGCGGGCCCGGCTGGATCACGAGGACCTGGATGCTGACGAGGAGGTCCTCGGAGCGCCAGTTGCACACGTCCTGGAAGTCCGTGGAGAGCTGCTCGTCGGG
>ENA-UOUL01004982-UOUL01004982.1-bioreactor-metagenome-genome-assembly--contig:-NODE-4982-length-11820-cov-10.837265_pt1 | contig 11820 bp, 10 predicted proteins | sample MGYA00249838_ERZ747220 | MGnify/ENA primary metagenome ERZ747220 (study PRJEB28778, sample SAMN05720191) | bioreactor metagenome | isolation source: Anaerobic biogas reactor | place: USA:Washington...
TGAGGTGGTGAAATCCTTAATTGGAAAGCACATTCATTTCACAGAAAATTAGCGAATAAATATGCTTTAAAATCAGCAAGTTTAATTTCCCTACGTGAATTATATATGCCTAAATATTTTGTTGACTACAATATAGCAAAACTTGATAATGTTGTTTTTGTACATAATGCTGTCCCAATTCCAAATAAAAAAATGATATCTAAAATTAATAATAAGATATTATATTTGAATTCATTAAAAAAATTTAGAAATCCATTGCGTTTAATTGAGATAGCTGAAGAGTTAAAAAGGCGCAATGTAGAATTTACAATGGATGTAGTTGGTTTTACAGATGGTAATTTAAGGTCATATGATACTGATAAACTCGAATTGGAATTCAAGAGGCTACTTCGAGAGAAAAATTTGGACGATGTTATATCATGTTATTCGTTTACAAACGATACTACTGTTTTTTTTGAGCTAGCGTCAATTTTTGTTTTACCTACAGAATTAGTCTACTGTAATAATTCGCTATTAGAGGCAATGTCGTATGAGTGTGTACCTATCGTAAATGGTGGAGATGGTGCAGATTTAATAATAGATAATAAAATATCTGGATTTATTACTTCTGAATCAATACTTGAGATGACTGACAAAATAGATTTTTTAATAAAAAATCCAGACGTTACTACACAAATGGGAAGAAAGGCTAAGGAAAGAATTAAAAAAGAGTATGATATTGAAATTCAAGAAAAGATTATGCTGGGATTTTATGAGGAATATTTATGGAATGACAATAATGACACTAAATAACATTAAGTAGGTTTTAAATTCGGACCTGAAGAAAATGAAATTTAAGCGTAGCATTGCATTAGTTTAACAATAGGGAGAGCATTATTGAAACAGTCAATTGCGACAGATGCTGTTAAATTAACGGCATCCAAAATTATTACCATGACGATATCGTTGGTATCAGTAATGCTATTATCACGATTTCGTACATTGGAGGAATACGGTACATATTCACAGTTGCTTATGGTTATCAATTTAGCAACGACGGTCTTCTTGTTAGGTCTGCCTAATAGTATTAACTACTTTTTGGCCAGAGCGGATAATAATGAGCAAAAGCAAAAATTCTTGTCGGTTTACTATACGTTGAACACTATTCTAAGTTTTGCAGCTGGCTTGGTTTTGGTTTTAAGTACTCCTTTAATTGTAAGTTACTTTGATAATTCGTTAATCAAAAACTTTATATATGTGCTGGCGATATTCCCATGGGCTAATATAGTACTAAACAGTATACAAAACGTTTGCATTGTCTATAAAAAAACCAACCAGCTCATGATTTTTACCATATTAAACAGCGCATTTTTGCTTTTAATTATCTTAATGGTTGAAGCTTTTAACTGGGGCTTTGATGGATACATGATCCTTTTTGTAGTGGTTCAAGCTGCATTTGCTTTATCCGTTTATATAATTGTAAAAAAGCTTGCCGGTAAATTAATATTTATCCCGGATAAACAACTAATAAAGAATATTTTGAGTTTTTCTATTCCAATGGGACTTGCTTCGGTTGTTGGTACACTAAGCATCGAATTAGGCAAATTAGTTATAGGTAAATTTTACAGTGCGGCTGAGTTTGCAATATATACAAATGCAGCCAAAGAGCTTCCAGTTACGTTAATTGCAAGCTCATTTACTGCTGTATTAATACCACAGCTGGTACGTCTTCTAAAGGATAATAAGAACGAAGAAGCGGTTAGATTATGGGGTGATGCCACTTCTCTTTCGTACATATTTATGTGCTTTTTTGCCACAGGATTTTTTGTTTTTGCTCCGGAGGTTATTTCGCTGCTATACTCAGACAAATATTTGCCGGGCGTTCCCGTTTTTAAAGTTTTTTGCGTTGTTCTTTTATTGCGGTGTACCTACTTTGGTATGATTTTAAATTCAATCGGCAGAACCAAGCTCATATTTTACAGCTCAACAGCTGCACTTGTATTAAATTTATTGTTAAACTACCCATTTTACTTGATATTTGGATTTATTGGACCAGCAATTGCTACGCTGATATCGATTACAACAGTTGATGTTTCCCAACTGATAGTAACATCAAAAAGTATCGGTGTATCATTTAACAAAATATTACCTTGGAGAACACTAGGTATAATTACAATTATTAATATCTTTATGGGTATAGCGTTTGCATTCATCAAAGTATACGTATCAATTGATACTTTTTCAGGGGATATTATTGAATCAATAATTTGTGGTTTCGTATGGGGAGTTTTATATATTTATATTATGTTTAGATTCATTAAGAAAAAGTGGAATCTATTAAATAATGGTTACAATGCTTGAAGGGAGGACGACAATTTGTCTGAAAAAATACTAAGAGGAATTAAAGGACTATGGTTTTTTATTTGGGGGAATATATTCGGTTTATTTACACATGATCGCAAATATTTAAAAGGGAAACATTTTACTGGGAAATGCGGAGGCATAACTGCAATTGGTTGGAGATGGATAGTAACTGATTGCGTTTGTCGGATATTGATGGGTATTAATAGGGGAATCCCATTTCCAGTTTCACCTAGAATTAATATTATTAATCCACAAAATGTTTTTTTTGATGTTGATGATTTGAATAACTTTCAAGGATTAGGTAATTATTATCAAGCACTTGGCAATGGCAAAATAATTATTGGAAAAGGTAGTTGGATTGCACCAAATGTAGGCTTAATAACGACTAATCACAATATAAACGATCCGGATAAACATGTCGAAAGTAAAGACATAGTGTTGGGAGAAAAGTGCTGGATTGGAATGAATTCTATAATTTTACCGGGCGTTACACTTGGCCCACAAACAACAGTTGGAGCTGGATCAGTAGTAACCAAAAGTTATCCTGAAGGCTTTGTGTTATTGCTGGGAATCCTGCAAAAAAGATAAAACAAATTGAGATTACCACTAAATAACAGTTCGGAGTATTCGGTGAATCACACCAACTTATCAATGCTTTGAATTTTGGGACAATTAGAGCGTTGCAGTTGCTTAAAACACCCTATAGAATAGCAAGGATAAATGGAAGTTTAAAAGTGGATAGGAGAAGAGATGTTATACGGATATAAGCAATTAAGCATCGATAATACATATTTAATTACTGGCGGAGCCGGTTTTATTGGGTTTCATCTCTCAAAAGCATTATTGGAAAAGGGCTGCGGTGTTATCGGCTTTGACAACTTGAACAGTTATTATGATGTTAATCTAAAACAAAGTAGATTAGAGATTCTAGGGGGATATGAGAAATTTTGCTTCATCAAAGGGGATCTGGCTAACAAGGATGAAGTCGAGGAAGTCTTTAATACATATCATCCGGATATCGTTGTGAACCTGGGTGCCCAGGCGGGGGTACGCTACAGCATTGAAAACCCGGATGCCTATGTTCAGTCCAATATCATTGGATTCTTCAACATTCTTGAAGCCTGCCGATACAACAAAGTAGAGCATCTGGTCTATGCTTCCTCCAGTTCCGTCTATGGAGCTAACAAGAAAATTCCATTTTCTACGGAGGATAAGGTTGACAAGCCAGTCAGTTTGTATGCAGCTACCAAGAAATCTAATGAGCTGATGGCGTATACCTATAGTCATTTATATGGTATACCGGCTACCGGTTTACGCTTTTTTACTGTATATGGTCCTTTCGGAAGACCGGATATGGCATATTACTCATTTACGAAATCAATACTGGAAGGTAAGTCTATTAAAGTTTTTAATAACGGGGATATGTATAGAGACTTTACTTACATAGATGATATCGTAACCGGTATCGTAAATATTTTGCCGAGTTCTCCACAGAAGGACGAAAATGGGGTTCCACACAAATTATATAACATTGGAAACAACAAACCGGAGAAGTTGATAGATTTTATCCAGACTCTGGAACAATGCCTGGGAAAAGAAGCAATCAAAGAATACTATCCCATGCAGCCGGGGGATGTTTATCAGACCTATGCTGATGTGTCGCAACTGATGACTGACTTTGATTTTAAGCCCGACACTCCCATTAGCGTTGGTTTAGCTAAGTTTGTGGAGTGGTACCGGGACTATTATAAGGTTTAATTTAAGTAAGGGGAGAGTTTAGATGAGAATTACGGTGGCTGGAACAGGGTATGTTGGGTTGTCAAATGCGGTATTACTGGCGCAACATAACGAGGTAATCGCGTTTGATATCTTACAAGAAAAAGTACAGATGATTATTAATAGAATATCTCCAATTGTTGACCGGGAAATTGAGGAATTTTTTGCCGCCAGGGAACTGAGTTTAACCGCTACAACCGATACTTATGAAGCATATAAAGATGCGGAATTTGTATTAGTGGCTACTCCGACTGACTATGATCCGGATATGAATTATTTCAATACCAGGACCGTAGAAGGTGTTATTGCCAATGTATTAGCTATAAATCCGGATGCTACTATCGTTATCAAGTCAACGGTGCCGGTAGGCTATACGAAAAAGGTTAAGGAAATGTTTGAAGCCGATAACATCATCTTTTCACCGGAGTTTTTGCGGGAAGGCAAAGCTCTTTGGGACTGCCTATATCCTTCCAGGATTATTGTCGGGGAAAAATCGGAACGGGCTGAGGTATTTGCTGACTTGCTCGTACAAGGGGCCATAAAGAAGGATATCCCGGTACTGTTTACCAATGCTACTGAAGCCGAAGCAGTGAAATTGTTTGCCAATACATATTTAGCACTTAGAGTAGCCTTTTTTAATGAGTTAGATACTTTTGCTGAAATTCGGGGGCTAGATACCAGGCAGATTATTGAGGGGGTAGGATTGGATCCCAGAATAGGTACCCATTATAATAATCCTTCCTTTGGCTATGGCGGCTACTGCCTGCCGAAAGATACCAAACAATTAAGAGCTAATTATACAGATGTTCCCAGCAATTTAATAGGTGCTATTGTAGACTCTAATTCTACCCGCAAAGATCATATAGCAGACCGGATAATAAAAATGGGGCCTAATACGGTAGGAATTTATCGTTTAACTATGAAAACAGACTCTGATAATTTCAGAGCTTCATCTGTCCAGGGGATTATGAAGCGAATTAAGGCTAAAGGGATAGAAGTAGTAGTATATGAACCGGTATTAAAGGATGAAACCTTTTTCAACTCCCGGGTGATAAGCGACTTGGAGGAGTTTAAGAGAATTTCTGATGTTATCGTGTCAAATAGACTGTCAGATGAGCTAATGGATGTGCAGGAGAAGGTCTATACAAGGGATTTGTATAGGAGGGATTAAGCGTTTAGCCGTTTGACGGTCATATTTACGTGAGCCTTCGGAAAAAAGTAGTTTAACCATTGATAATGGTGTTTTTCTCAATTTTGAGGAGATGAAACTATATTGTAATGTACTAGGGGGGTTAAATGGGATTAGTTAATTAATCTCAAACAAAAGTTACCAGGTATTCTAGCTAATGAATTTAATCCCAACCCTATTGAACTATAAGTCTAGCTATTATTACTCTGGGTTATCATAAAACATGGCCATTACCAATAAATCACGATACGTGAAAAATATTCTTCGGACCTTTTAGAGGGGTAATATCAACATCATCTAACCTGAAATCACTTTTTTTAACGGTTAATGTATCTTATAAATTTAACCCTTTGCTGCGGAGAATGGAACCGAGACTATAAGAGTAAGTTATTATTACGTTTAATGAGGTGTATATAATTTATGAAAATAGCATTTCTATCAGGATATAGCTCTGTACATACTGTAAAATGGGTGAACGAAATGGCGATTCGGGGTCATGAGGTTCATCTGATTACAATGCACCCTGGAACGGAAGCATTACATCATAATATTCAGATTTATAAACTACCACTTAAACCCCCACATGGTTATTACCTTAATACCTGGCATCTAAGGCGGCTCCTTCAGCAGATAAACCCCGATATTTTGAATACTCATTATGCCAGCGGATACGGAACCCTGGCTCGCTTATCCGGATTTCATCCTCATTTATTATCAGTCTGGGGAAGTGATGTGTTTGATTTTCCCTATCAATCGAAGATAAAGATGAAAATAATGCAAAGAAATCTTGCCGCAGCAGATAGGCTTGCCTCTACCAGTAATATAATGAAAAAGCAAACCGAAACCATTTACAAACCTGAAAAAGATATTGCTGTAACCCCATTTGGTGTTGACTGCGAAAAATTTAGGCCGATGGAAGTTAGTCGAGATAAAACTAAAATAAGAATCGGGACAGTTAAAAAAATGGCATCCAAATATGGTATAGCCACTTTAATAGAAGCATTTGCAATTGTAAAAAACAAATATCAGGGAGATATTGAACTTATTTTAGTAGGTGGCGGCCCTGAGGAAGAAGATTTAAAGCTGCTGGCTCAAAAGCTCAATGTAAGTAAATATGTAGACTTTGTCGGTCCCATTCCGCATGACGAGGTACCTGAATGCCTGAATAGTTTTGATATTTATGTTGCCTTAAGTGATAGCGAGAGTTTTGGAGTAGCGATTATTGAAGCCTCAGCCTGTGGTGTACCGGTAGTGGTATCTGATGCAGGTGGATTGCCAGAAGTTGTTGTTGATGAACAGACCGGATTTGTTGTTCCGCGAAATAATCCAGAAGAAGCTGCAGAAAGAATTCTCCGTTTACTACATGATCCGGAAATAAGAAAAGAAATGGGGAACGCCGGTCGCCAATTTGTACTGGATAATTATGAATGGAAAGAGAATGCTGACCGAATGGAAAGGTTGTACGAAGAAGTTTTAGAGGATTATAGAAAACAAAGTTAGGGTGTTATTATCATGAAAATAATTACTATTGTAGGTGCTCGACCGCAGTTCATAAAGGCAGCCGTTGTATCCAGGGAAATTGAAAAGCATAATATGGAGTCTTCTACTGATAAAATCGATGAGATTATTGTACATACCGGACAGCATTACGATGATAATATGTCGGACGTATTTTTTAAGGAAATGCAGATACCAGTTCCCCGGTACCATTTAGGGATTGGGGGAGGTATGCATGGGGCCATGACCGGGAGAATGCTGGAGTCTCTGGAGGGCTTAATGCTGGAGGAAAAACCGGATGTTGTATTGGTCTATGGTGATACAAATTCCACCTTGGCGGGTGCACTGGCAGCAGCTAAATTATGTATTCCGGTTGCCCATGTGGAGGCAGGGTTGAGGTCTTATAATATGCAGATGCCAGAGGAAATAAACCGGATTCTTACCGACCGGGTGTCACGTAGGCTCTTTTGCCCGACGGAAACAGCGGTTAATAACCTGAAACGGGAAGGTGCAGGAGAGTGGCCGGGGGTTCAAGTACATAATGTGGGCGATGTGATGTATGACGCAGCCCTTTTCTATTGTAAACAAGCCCGGGCGGGGCAGATTGTAGCTGAATTGTTGGAACGGCATAAGAAAGGTTTTTACCTGGCTACAGTGCATAGGCAGGAGAATACGGATGATCCGGTGAGATTAGGGAGTATTATAACTACTTTAGATAAGATTGCTGAAAAATTACCGGTTATCTTACCTGTTCATCCTCGTACGCGTAAAAACCTTAACCGAATTGGAACAGATATTAAGAACATAGTTTGCATTGAGCCGGTGGGATATTTTGACATGATTTGCCTGTTAGATAATTGCCGGGCAGTGTTTACTGATAGTGGAGGGGTACAGAAGGAAGCATACTTCTTTCATAAACCTTGCATCACTTTACGGGATGAGACTGAGTGGGTTGAATTGGTGGAGCATGGATATAATTGTTTGGTTGGAGCTGAACGGGAACTAATCCTGGCGGCTGAGAAGGAGTTCGTTCAACGGACGAGAGATTATTCTATTCCCTTGTATGGTGACGGCAGAGCGGGGGAGAGGATAGTTGATATACTACATAGGTTGCGATAACGAGATAGATTTGGAAGTGTGGGATTTTGAATATTATTATAGTTAATCACTATGCGATTCCGCCGACAGAAGCAGGTGGAACCCGGCATTATTCACTTGCCAGGGAATTAATTGCCCAGGGGCATCATGTACATATAATAGCAGCTAATTTTAATCACCAGACGAAAACTCCGGTTGTAACCAATAGTGAGGAACGTATTTTTAAGCAAGTATATGATGAGGTTCCATTTGTTTTTGTTAATGTCCCTGCATATCAGGGTAATTCACCTGCTCGGCTATTAAACATGCTTTCATTTTCCAGGCAAATATGGCATAGTTCCTATTTTAAATGTATGGATTCTCCTGATGTTGTTATAGGTTCTTCACCGCATCCACTTGCGGTCTGGGCAGCCCAGAGGATGGCGGCTCGGTGTGGAGTACCGTTTATATTTGAAGTAAGAGACTTATGGCCCCAATCACTAATAGATTTAGGCAGAATAAATCCAAAACATCCAGCAGTTTGGTTGCTGGCACAATTAGAAAAGTATCTGTATAGTCACGCAGATAAGATTATTACTTTATTGCCTGGAGCACATGAATATATCAAAGCGATTGGAATAGATGCCGGTAAGGTAATTTGGATTCCTAATGGAATTGATTTTTCGTTATATAATCAGGATTTTCCACGGGGGAAGCATGATAAATTTGTGGTGATGTATGCAGGAACGCATGGGTTAGCCAACGGTCTGGAGACTATTATTAACTGTGCGGAAATATTGGATAAAGATTACGGAAATAAAATAGTTTTTCGCCTAGTGGGTGATGGTCCACAAAAAGAAGACTTAAAGAAAATGGTTGATGAAAAGCAATTAACTAACGTTCAATTTGATGATCCAGTGCCAAAGCAGCAGATTCCCGGTGTTCTTAGCCAAGCAGATGCATTTATCTTGCTGTTAACTGATTCACCAGTCTTTCGGTGGGGTATTAGTCCTAACAAATTGTATGATTATCTATGTTCATACAGACCTGTGATTTTTGGAGTAAATGCCTTTAATAACCCTGTTGAGGAAGCAGGTGCAGGCATAACAGTTCCCCCCGAAAACCCTGAGGCATTAGCTAAGGCAGTACTTGAGCTTTATCATATGACGCCCGCTAACAGGGACCAAATGGGTCTTAACGGACGAAAATACGTAGAAGAAAATCATGATTTTCAAAAGCTGGCTGCCAAGTTGGAAGAGGTTCTTTTAGAGGTAATAGTTGATAATAAGGTTGGTAGCAGAGTATCAGTTTGATTTTATAACTTTATTTTAGATCAATATATCTGAACGGCGGTTAATTCCCAGACTTAATCCGGGCCATTTATCATAAGTATAAGTATAATAAAAGTTAATGAAATCATGCTAAAATTTTAAAAAGTAATTCTCGAATACCGGCATGATGATTATCCTCATCAAGGTCGTTTATTATCAGGTTTAATTTACGATAACAAAGCACTTCATGTTGTATGTGCTGTAGGGGAAGATTTAATGGTGGAGGGGAGAGCATGTACCGGGTTGTGAAGCGATGCCTGGATATAGTAGGAGCAGGGCTGGGTTTGATTGTGCTGTCCCCGGTGTTGATAGTTTTGGTTATAATGATATGGATGTGGATGGGCAGGCCGGTTATATTTAAACAGATGCGACCAGGTTTACAGGGCCGGTCTTTTTTTATGTATAAGTTTCGTACCATGACAGATGAACGGGATGAAAACGGAGTGTTGTTAGCGGATGAGATGCGTTTGACCCGGTTGGGAAGGTTTTTACGCAGCAGCAGCCTGGATGAGTTGCCGGAGTTGTTTAATGTATTGAAGGGTGATATGAGTCTGGTGGGACCGCGACCGCTTTTGATGCAGTATCTGGAACGTTATACTCCCGAGCAGGCGCGCCGCCATGAAGTTAAACCGGGCGTTACCGGGTGGGCGCAGATTAATGGGCGTAATACGATTAGCTGGGAGGAGAAGTTTGCCCTGGATGTTTGGTATGTGGATAATTGCTCGTTATGGTTGGACGTGAAGATTTTGTTTATGACGGCAATTAAAGTTTTTCAACGGGAAGGTATCAGCGCTGAGGGTGCAGCTACCATGCAGGAATTTATGGGATATTATGAGAAACAGTATAGTAAGCTTCATTTAAATGATCTGCAGGCAGCGGCGATGCAGGATGATGTTGATTAAGAAGGTTGTTAGTTCCCAAATCACATTTATGTCATGCTGAGCTTTAGCGAAGCATCTCTAATGGAGCATAGCTTATCCTATAGCATAATTGACTCTTCGCTGCGCTCAGAGCGACAATTAGGCGAGAGGTTTTCAACTTCCACTAGTAATGGTTACATAAAAGGGAAGGTAGAAGTAATGGCAAACGCATTAAAGCCTTTGATTATAGTTGGTGCCGGGGGGCTGGGCAGAGAAGTTGCCTGGTTGGTCACAGATATTAATCGTCAAAAACCGGAGTGGAATTTTATCGGATTTGTAGATGATGGAGTTCAGGGGAATACAGTAGAAGGCTATCCGGTACTTGGACCGGTTGAATATTTATTAAATATGCCCGATGATGTTTGGGCAGTGGTAGCCATAGCTGATGCCCGAATCAGGAAGCTAATTGTTGAACAAATACAGAAGAGCGGAAAGAAGTTGGCTACTCTGGTTCACCCGACGGTAAGCATGTCTGATTATGTTAATATAGGTGCCGGTTCCATTATCTGTTCGGGAGCTGTTCTAACAACCAACGTGATTTTGGGTATTTCCAATATCGTAAATCTTGGCTGTTTTATAGGGCATGATACTGAATTAAAGGATTTCGTAAGTCTGATGCCGGCAGCTAATCTGGCCGGGGAGGTCAGGGCAGGAGAAGGTTGCTATTTTGGGCTAAATTCCTGTGTGATTAACCGTACTGCTATTGGTGAGTGGAGTGTCATCGGGGCAGGTGCCACGGTGATAGATGATATTCCAGCCTATTCGCTGGCAGTAGGCGTACCAGCCAGGGTGATTAGGTCGTTAAAGGGTGAGGAGTGAAGAATCTTTTTTCTAACTTCACACATATTTTTGATGCAGATCAACGCTGATTTAATATGATATTTCTTTATATTTTATATCTGCGTTAATCAAAATAGTCTGCGTAGAGCAGCGTCTAATGGATATTTTTTATCGATTATATTTCTAAGGAGATTCATTACATATGCAAAACAATAAACGCATCTATCTCTCCCCTCCGCATATGAGCGGGCGGGAGCAGGAGTACATAAAAGAAGCTTTTGATAGTAACTGGATTGCTCCGCTGGGGCCGCATGTAACTGCATTTGAACGCGAAGTGGCGGAGTATACCGGGGCGAAAGCCGCCCTGGCGGTGAGCTCTGGAACAGCAGCTATCCATTTGGCGCTGCGCTTGCTGGGAGTGGGGCAGGGGGACTTGGTTTTTTGCTCCAGCCTGACTTTTATCGGCAGCGTAAACCCAATTCTTTATCTGGGAGCCATACCGGTTTTCATTGATGCGGAACCGGATAGCTGGAATATGTCACCAGCGGCTCTGGAAAAGGCTTTTGAGTGGGCGATGGAAGTAGGGATAATGCCGCGGGCAGTAGTTATCGTTGACCTTTATGGACAGAGTGCGGATTATGAACCGTTATTGGCAATTTGTAAACGCTATGGGGTACCGGTGGTGGAGGATTCTGCCGAGGCCATAGGAGCGTCTTATAAGGGAAAAGCCTGTGGTACCTTTGGGGATTTCGGGGTGTATTCGTTTAATGGCAATAAGATTATTACTACCTCCGGCGGGGGGATGCTGATTTCTGATAATGTGGAGGCTTTGGGAAAGGCACTGTTCTGGGCAACCCAGGCGCGGGACAAGGCTCCCTGGTATCAGCATTCGGAGGTGGGCTACAAT
>ENA-UOUL01004985-UOUL01004985.1-bioreactor-metagenome-genome-assembly--contig:-NODE-4985-length-11813-cov-3.581714_pt1 | contig 11813 bp, 8 predicted proteins | sample MGYA00249838_ERZ747220 | MGnify/ENA primary metagenome ERZ747220 (study PRJEB28778, sample SAMN05720191) | bioreactor metagenome | isolation source: Anaerobic biogas reactor | place: USA:Washington...
GACGGGCGTCTTCAGCACCCGTGCCACCTGTCGTGCGTCCATGGTCGATCCCCTGCTCGGCGTCCGGGTCAGACTACTTCAGCTCGAGCACGCGGGCGTGCACCGAGTGGCGTTGCTGGAGCGCGGCGCGCAGCGTGCGGTGCAGCCCGTCCTCGAGGTAGAGGTCGCCGCGCCAGGACACCACGTGGGCGAACAAGTCGCCGTAGAAGGTCGAGTCGTCCTCCAGGAGAGCCTCGAGGTCGAGCCAGCGGCGGGTCGTCACGAGCTGGTCCAGCCGCACCTGCTGGGGTGCGATCTGGGCCCACTGGCGCTGGGTGTGCCCGTGCTCGGGGTAGGGGCGCTCCTCGCCGACACGCTTGAAGATCACCCGACCAGTCTAGCCCTCGGCCTCGTGGCGGCCCCGACGCTAGCCTTGGGGACCATGAGCGACGCCATCTCCACGATCCGCGACGGATACACCTTCGACCAGCCCTCCATCGAGCTGGGTGTCGTGGTCGACGAGGGCACCCCGGTGCCCGACGTGAAGGTGCGCATCTCGCTGTCCATGCTGAACCGCCACGGCCTCGTGGCCGGGGCGACCGGCACCGGCAAGACCAAGACCCTGCAGCTGATGGCCGAGCAGATCAGCCGGGCCGGCGTCCCGGTGTTCGCGGCCGACATCAAGGGTGACCTGTCCGGCCTGGCGATCCCGGGTGAGGCCAACCCGAAGCTGCTCGAGCGCACCGCCGCCATCGGGCAGGACTTCACGCCCGGCGGCTGCCCCGTGGAGTTCTACGCGCTGGGCGGGGAGGGGGTGGGCGTCCCGCTGCGCGCCACGGTGCACTCGTTCGGGCCGATCCTGCTGAGCAAGGTCCTGGGCCTGAACGCGACGCAGGAGAGCTCGCTGTCGCTGGTGTTCCACTACGCCGACACCAACAACCTGCTGCTGCTCGACCTCAAGGACCTCACCGAGCTGCTGAAGTACCTCGTCAGCGACGAGGGCAAGGCCGACCTGGCCGACATCGGCGGCCTGTCCAAGGCGACGGTGGGCGTGATCCAGCGCCAGGTGACCGCGCTCGCGGTGCAGGGCGGCGACCAGTTCTTCGGCGAGCCCGAGTTCGACACGGCCGACCTGCTCAAGGTGACCGCCGACGGGCAGGGCCTCATCTCCCTGCTCGAGCTGCCCAACCTGCAGGACCGGCCGGCCCTGTTCTCGACCTTCCTGATGTGGTTGCTCGCCGACCTCTACCAGGACCTCCCCGAGGCCGGCGACCTCGACAAGCCCAAGCTGGTCTTCTTCTTCGACGAGGCCCACCTGCTGTTCGCCGACGCGTCGAAGGCGTTCCTGCAGGCGATCGAGCAGACGGTGCGGCTGATCCGGTCGAAGGGCATCGGTGTGTTCTTCGTCACCCAGACCCCCAAGGACGTGCCCGAGTCGGTGCTCGCCCAGCTGGGCTCGCGGGTGCAGCACCAGCTGCGCGCGCACACGCCCAACGACGCCAAGGCGCTCAAGGCGACGGTCGCGACCTACCCGAAGACGGACTACGACCTGGCCGAGCGGCTGCAGCAGCTGGGCATCGGTGAGGCCGTCGTGACGGTCCTGAACCCGAAGGGCGCCCCGACCCCGGTGGCCTGGACGCGCATGCGCGCGCCGCAGGCGTCCATGGACCCGCTCGACCCCGGGGCCATGGCGAACGGCGTGGCGGCCTCGATCATGCAGTCGAAGTACGGCACCGCGGTCGACCGCGAGTCGGCCTACGAGCTGCTCAACGCCAAGCTGCAGGCGGGCGCCGAGGCGGCCGCCGCCGAGGCCGCGGCCGAGGAGCAGGCCAAGGCCGAGGCCGCCGCGGCCCGCGAGGCCGAGCGCGAGGCGAAGGCGTCCCGCGCGCGGACGCCGCGGCACGAGAAGTCGTTCTTCGAGAAACTCACCGAGAACACGATGGTGCGCCAGATGGCCCGCTCCGCGGCCCGCGAGATCACCCGCTCGATCTTCGGGACGGGGCGCCGCCGCTGAGGGTGCCAGGGGTTGCCGGATCCGATTGACCCTGCGGGGCGCCCGGGCGTAACGTGGGCGCCGGTTCTGGAGTCGATCGGAAGGGGGCCGTCATGACCAGCATGTTCACGTACGGCATCGGTCGGCCGCGCACTGCCGCAGGCACGCCTGTCGCAGCCACCGCCGCCTGACCCGACCCCACGCCGCCCCGGCACCCGCGGGCCCCGTCGCCCGCCGCCACCACGCGACAAGACGGTGGTGCGGCTCCCGTCGTGGGATGCCGTCCGCGCCGATCCCGTCCTCTACGCCCACGCGTCCCGCACGCTGCACCTCGAGACGAACCCCGGCAACGCCCGCTGCCTGGTGCAGAAGAACGGCGATCACGACGTGTGGCTCAATCCGCCTCCTCTCCCTCTGACCACCGAGGAGATGGATCGCCTCTACGAGCTCCCCTACGCGCGCCGCCCCCACCCCCGCTACGGCGACTCGCCGATCCCGGCGTACCAGATGATCCGCTTCTCGGTCACGATCCAGCGCGGCTGCTTCGGGGGCTGCTCCTTCTGCTCCATCACCGAGCACGAAGGCCGCGTCATCCAGAGCCGGTCGGAGGGCTCCATTCTGAAGGAGATCGAGACGATCCGTGATCGCGTCCCCGGCTTCACCGGCGTGATCAGCGATCTCGGGGGGCCGACGGCGAACATGTATCGCCTGGCTTGCAGGAGCCCAGCCATCGAGGAGAAGTGTCGGCGGCTGTCCTGCGTCTATCCTCGCGTCTGCGAGAACCTGAACACCGACCATTCCTCGCTCGTCGAGCTCTACCGCAAGGCGAGGGCGGTGCCGGGCGTCAAGCGCATCACGATCGGCTCCGGCCTGCGTTACGACCTCGCGGTGCGCTCGCCCGAGTACGTCAGGGAGCTCGTCACCCACCACGTCAGCGGCCTGCTCAAGATCGCGCCCGAGCATGTGAGCCCGTCTGTGCTGAGAGCGATGAGGAAAGTTCCACGTGATGTGACGGTAAGGTTCATCGAAGCGTACAGGCAGAAGAACAGGGAACTCGGCATGAAGCAGTTCCTGGTGCCCTACTTTATGTCCTCCCATCCGGGATCCGGGCTGAAGGAGGCTGTGGAACTGGCTGAGTTTATCCGTGACAGCGGGATGCGCCCCGAGCAGGCACAGGATTTCACGCCTACTCCGGGCTCGGTGTCGGCATGTATGTACTGGACTGGAATTGACCCGCTGACCGGCGAGGATGTCTATGTCCCGAAAGATCATGAGGAGCGGAAGATGCAGCGGGCCCTGCTCCAGTACTGGATGCCCGAAAACGCGGACATCGTCAGGAAGGCCCTGCTGAAAGCGGGACGTCCGGACCTTATCGGAAGCGGAAGCAAATGTCTCGTCAGGGAACGCGCCGGAGGCCGAAGAATGATAAAATAAGCTATAGACAATACATGTGTCAGGATATAAAATTCTCCCTGTGTCCAGACAGGAAATTACAGGAGGTTTCACCGAATGAAGAAATTTGCAGTTTTATTGGTTGCAGTCCTTGCAATGTTCTCCGTATACACCGCAGCTTCAGCAGCAGAGGAGAAGGTGGGGTTCGTTGACGAGATGGCAGTCCTTCAGCAGTTCCCCAAGTTCAAGCAGGCGCAGCAGCAGATCGACGCGATAGGCAAGAAAAAGTCTGAAGCGGCCAAGGCTGCATTCGACAAGGAAACCGATGAAAAGAAAAAGGCCAACATCGTGCAGTCCCTCCAGCTCGAAATGAGGGAAGAAGAGGCCAAGCTCATGAACCCGATACTTAAGGAGATCAACGAGACCATCGCGAAGGTGGCGAAGGCCAAGGGTATCACCATAGTGCTAAACAAGGGCCTTGTTTACTACGGCGGCATCGATATCACGAACGATGTGGTAACTGCCCTCAAGAGATAGCTCTCTGAGGATGTCGGGCGCCGTTCCGTTTATTCGGGATGGCGCCTTTTTATTTATCTGTACGGGCTTTTACTGGAGGTGACCGGATGTCGGTATTTTGGCTTGTTTTCGGGTATCTTGCAGGTTCGTGCCCCACGGGCTACCTTGCGGTAAAAATGCTCAAGGGGCAGGATATACGCGACTATGGGTCGGGGAACATCGGAGCCACCAACACCGGCAGGGTGCTGGGGAAGAAGTGGGCCGTGGCGGTCGCGGTCTTTGACATGCTCAAGGGCGGCATAGCCGTACTGCTGGCTTCTTTCTTTACCGACAATGATGTCATCCTTGCTCTGACAGGAGTCTTCGCTGTGCTTGGCCACAATTATCCCGTATGGCTCGGTTGGAGGGGCGGTAAGGGCGTTGCGACGACGTTCGGCGTCCTGGCTTTTTATGATTTCTTCGATCCCCTGCCCGCCCTGATCGGAGGGGCTGTATGGTATGTCGTGATGAAGACGACGAGATATGTATGCGTGGCCTCCATCGTTGCCCTCTTCGCTTCAGCCTTGCTCATGCCTCTTTTCGGCATGCCGCGTCCCTATTATATTGCCGGACTCTTTCTTGCCGCTCTTTCGACCTGGCGGCATAAAAGCAATTTACAGAGACTGATCGAAGGCAAAGAGGGCAAGGTGGGAGAAAAGTAGATACGTCTTTTCCCGTCCGGACCACGGAAAAATTACATTTGATCCGAACAAGCCCGCCATGCGCCGGGCTTTTTTATTATCCGCGCACATCACCTCCGCCGGATGATGATCCTATTTGATCCATTGTTATTGACTTATACTGACCAAAATTATATAATCACTACAGTTCAAAGAAATGGAGTGAACGGAATGTCTCTACCGTCATCAAGCTTAACAAAGGTCATAGAGGAATACATTGCTCAGCTTCTTGATGAAAACGAAGATGGCGAGGTATCTCTCAGAAGAAAGGATCTGGCCGAAAGGTTCGGGTGTGTGCCCAGCCAGATCAACTACGTGCTGAGAAGCCGGTTCGCACCTGAGAACGGATTTCTCGTGGAAAGCCAGCGCGGCGGACACGGCTATATCAAAGTTATCCAGCTGACATTCAACAACTGTGATGAAGAGGTAGTGCATCTCGCTGACCTTGTCGGCAATGCGATCACTGAACAGGAAGCAAGGAAGCTTCTGGTAAATCTGCAGAACAGAGAGGTCATATCACCGAGGGAACGCCTTATCATCGAGGTAGCGCTGAGAAGTCAGGAGGAAAACGGAAGGTCGCTCTTCGATGTCTCGCCTTACAGACGGGATCTCATGAGAGCCGAGCTGCTGAAAAAAATACTTACGAGCCTTGCGCTCGGATGAGGTGATCCAAATGCTTTGCGAACGCTGCGGAGTAAATAAAGCCGAGATACATCTTATGAGGATCGTAAACGGAAAGCGTGTGGTGGATTGTCTTTGCAGAGAGTGCGCCAAAGATGTCCTGCCGTTTGACGAGGCCGCAAAGTTGATGAAAATGACATTCTCGCTCGAAGGGATCCTGGATCTTCAGGAAGCATTGAAAGATCTGATCTTCCCCGCGATCGCCGGAGACGCTTTCGGCGTCGGGACGGAATTTACGTGCCCCCACTGCGGGGGACCGATCTCAATGTCGATGTTTGCCGGCAAAGAGAATAAATGCGCAGAAAAGGTGCCGCGCGCCGAAAGCGCTTCGGCTGCCGCCCCTGCAATGAAAAAAGACAGACTGTCCGTTCTGAAGGATGAAATGTGCGCTGCGGTCAAGGCCGAGAACTACGAACTTGCCGCACAGATCAGAGATCAGATCAAAGAAATGGAAGGCAAAACAGAGAAAGAAAAGGATGAGTGAGCCGTATGTGGCAGAATTTTACTGAAAGGGGCAAGAGGGTATTCCAGCTTGCCCATAGTGAGGCTTTGCGCCTTGGACACGAAGTTATTGGGACTGAACATATACTTCTGGGACTTCTTGATGATGCCGACGGCATAGTTACACAGATCCTTTCAAACTACAATCTGCATCCCGAAGTTCTGAAAGCCGAAATAGAGAGCCTTGTAGGGACGGGCAGGCCGAGAAGCCAGCCTGTCGACCTTCCTTCAAGTCCGAGAGCCAAGCTTGTGATCGATCTTTCCATGAGGGAAGCCAGGAAGATGGGCGTCAATTACATAGGGACCGAACACATACTTCTGGGCATACTTGCCGAAGGGGAAGGGATGGCCGCACAGCTTCTGGCATCCCATGGCATGGATCTGCCCAGAACGAGGATGATGGTCAGGAGCATACTGAGCGGGAATCAGGCAGATCCCGAACTTGACCCCATGAAGAGCGACAGTGCGCCACAAAGCCCTGAAAGCCGTGCGCCGAGCAGAACTCCCACCCTTGACCAGATAGGGATAGATCTGACTATGATGGCCAGGAACAGCGAGCTTGATCCGGTCATTGGAAGGGACAAGGAGATACAGAGGGTAGTCCAGATACTTTCCCGCCGGACGAAGAACAACCCCGTGCTTATAGGCGAGCCCGGAGTCGGAAAGACCGCAATAGCGGAGGGGCTTGCCCAGAGGATAGTCTCGGGTGAGATCCCGGAGATACTGAAAGACAAAAGGGTAATGCAGCTCAACGTGGCAAATCTCGTCGCCGGGACTAAGTACCGGGGCGAATTTGAAGAACGCATGCGCAAGATCGTCAAAGAGGTAAGAGAGGCCAAAAAAGTCATCCTCTTCATCGACGAGATACATACCCTTGTCGGAGCCGGCGGAGCCGAAGGGGCCGTAGACGCCGCGAACATAATCAAGCCGAGCCTTTCAAGGGGAGAATTCCAGGTGATAGGCGCGACTACGATAACCGAGTACAGAAAATACATAGAGAAGGACGCCGCGCTTGAAAGACGTTTCCAACCTGTCCACGTCGAAGAGCCGTCGGAAGAGGACACTGTAAGTATATTGAAGGGGCTCAGGGACAGCTACGAGGCGCATCACAGAGTGAAGATAACGGACGATGCGCTCGAAGCAGCGGCAAAGCTCTCTCAGCGCTATATAACGGACAGGTTCCTCCCTGACAAGGCCATAGACCTCATCGACGAAGCGTCCGCGAGGGCCAGGATACAGACGCTCGAAGTCCCCGAGGACCTCAAGGCGCTCGAGAGGAGCGTCGGGGAGATACGCAGGGAAAAAGAAGCCGCTGTCGGTTCTCAGGAGTTTGAGAAGGCGGCGGATCTCAGGGACCAGGAAAGGGAGCTTATCGCCAAGATCGCGGAATGGCGTAAGAGCTGGACAGAGTCGAGGAACCAGTTCACCCCCGACGTCAAGGCGGAGGACATCGCGACGATCGTCTCTGAATGGACCGGCATCCCCGTCACCCAGCTCACCGAAGAGGAGAGCCGCAGGCTGCTCCGGATGGAAGATGAGATAAAGCAGAGGCTGGTAGGCCAGGACGAGGCGATCCACGCTGTGGCCCGTGCCATCAGAAGATCGCGGAGCGGCATGAAAGACCCCAAACGGCCCGTAGGCAGCTTTATGTTCCTTGGCCCGACGGGCGTGGGAAAGACCGAGATGGCCAGATCCCTTGCCGAGTTCCTGTTCGGCAGCGATGATGCGATGATAAGGCTCGACATGAGCGAGTTTATGGAAAGACACGAAGCTGCCAAGCTTATCGGAGCTCCTCCGGGATACGTAGGCTACGAGGAAGGCGGAAAACTTACAGAGGCGATCAGACGCCGTCCGTACTCCGTTGTCCTTTTCGACGAGATCGAAAAGGCCCACCCCGATGTATTCAACATGCTTCTCCAGCTCCTTGAAGACGGAAGGCTGACCGACGGGCAGGGACACCTGACCGATTTCAGGAATGCCGTGATCATTATGACGAGCAATATCGGGATAAGCGAGGCGATGAAGGGAAGGAGCCTGGGATTCGCGGAGGCAGATGGTCCCGGCATGGATACGGCAAAGATGAGATCGACGGTCCTGGACGCGGCGAAGAATGCCTTCAGGCCCGAGTTCCTGAACAGGGTGGATGAGATCATAGTCTTCGATCCGCTCGGCAGGGAACAGCTCCTGAAGATAGTGGATATAATGCTCAACGAGGTAAGATCGAGGACCTCCGAGTGCGGCATAACCCTGGAAGCCGACGAAGATGCGAAGAAGCTGCTGCTTGAGAAAGGCTATGACCCGAAGTACGGGGCAAGGCCGCTTCGCAGGGCCATCCAGAAGATGGTGGAGGACTCGCTTTCCAATATGATGCTCGAAGGGACCGTGAAGGCTGGAGATAAAGTCACAGTCTCCGCTGCCGACGGGGAGCTCAGATTTGAGACAGAGAAAAAGTGATATGGGTAAATAACAAAGCAGCCCGAGAGGATAAAATCATATGTAATTTTATCCTCTCGGGTTTTTGTTTTTTGTGATAGCATTTGTTCTGTTTTTAATATATCGGGAAATATCCGGGAGGGGTTTTGTAATGTCTTTCAGGAAAGTAACAAAGTTGATCGCACTCATTTCAACGGTCGTGCTGATCGCCGCTTCGGCAGCGATGGCAGCCGACAAGCCTGTACTTACAGTCGGAACGTCGACTCTCGACGAAAAGGAAATAATCAACCTTATGTCCAGCACGTCGGGAGGCAACATGATGATGGTCGGCCTCATGCTTGCGCAGTCGACACTCCCGGAGAGAGTAGAACTTGTCAATCAGATGGCTCACGCACTCCTCTTCGCCGAGGCGGCAAAGACCAGCGGACTTGAATCGCGTCCCGACATCGCATTCCAGATCAAATGGCAGACGATGCAGATACTGATGCAGGCATACTTTGAACAGAACTCGGCAAAATGGGACATGAGCGAAAAGGCCGTCAGAAATTACTATGACACTCACAAAGAGGAGTTCTTCCAGGCTCCCGCGGCGCATGCAAGGCATATACTCTCGGATACCGAGGGAGGAGCCCTCGATGCGGCGCTGGAAGTCTATAAGACGAAGGATTTCGCAAAAGTCGCTTCTGAATACAGCCGCGACCCAGGCAGCGCCAAGAACGGCGGGGACCTGGGCTGGGTAGAGAAGGGAATGATGGTAAAGCCGGTCGAGGAAGCGATAGAGAACGCAGCTGTCGGTTCTCTCGTAGGTCCTGTCAAGAGTGATTACGGATGGCACATAATCGAGGTGCTTGAGCGTCGTCCCGGAAGACAGCTCTCCTATGAGGAATCCGGCGAAAGGGCCCTTCAGGGACTTCAGAGGCAGTATCTTGAAAATGAGATCAAGGTGCTTCAGGCCAAGTTCGGCGTGACCATAGACGAAGAGGCCCTCAAAAACCTCGGAGGAGTACCGGCTCCCGAAGCCGCAAAGTAGATCCATGCACGAAAACCTGCAGGGTGTTACGGGAACAAAGCTTCCGCTGTGGGCGAAACTGACCGCCACAGGGACCGGTATCCTTTTTGCGGGACTGGGTATGAGCAGCTTCATCTCAGGGGGTCCGATGAGGACCGTATTCATCCCCATCTTTGTCGGTGCCGTGATGATATATGTCTCAGGCCACGAACGCAGGATGTACATAGACGAGAACGGCGTCACGAAGGAGACCGCATTCTGGGGGCAGAAGAAACGACAGAGTCTGTCGTGGGATGAAATAAGCGACGCCCGCATCATCCTGAACAAGGGCAGAAAGATCTACGCCATTTTTCACGGAGATCAGCAGCTGCCTCCCTTCACCTTTCTGCCCGAGCAGGAAGAGGAACTGATCGAAACGGTATCCGAATACCTTGACGAAGAATACATCTCGATAGAGAGGTAGTCAGAAGATAACAAAAGCAAAAGCCGGGAAAAATTTCCCGGCTTTTGCTTTATATTTGGCAGTCCCTAGGGGATTCGAACCCCTGTTAACGGGCTGAGAACCCGCCGTCCTAGGCCCCTAGACGAAGGGACCACATCACTGATTGATGATATGGCTGGGGTACCAGGATTTGAACCTAGATTACCTGATCCAGAGTCAGGCGTGCTGCCGTTGCACCATACCCCAAAATGGCCCGGTCTGTCAATATCCGTCATTGACATGACAAGTGAAAATTATATCGGATATTTGCCTGTTGTCAACCCGAATATGCACACGGGAGAAGTATTATGCAGTCGATCTTTTATTCTGTTCCGAAGTGATCAGAATATTTGCGGCCCTATAGCCCGAAGTCATATTAAGTGGTACGATTATAAACTGAGGGGGAGTTGTTTTTATATGCCCATTAATAAAAAGACAAAAAAGCCAGTCAAAAATATCAGCGCAAAAGGTGAGCTTAGCGTTATCCCGCTCGGAGGACTCGGGGAGATCGGTAAGAACCTTACGGTTTTCAGATACAACGACGACATCATAGTAGTGGACTGCGGCCTCAAATTTCCTGAAGAGGACATGCTTGGTATAGATTTTGTGATACCGGATGTACAGTATCTCACAGAGAACAAAGAGAAAATATTAGGGATATTCATAACGCACGGTCACGAAGACCACATCGGAGCGCTTCCGTTCATCCTGCCGAGGCTCGATGTGCCGCTCTACTGTTCCAGGCTCACAGCAGGACTCATAGATAACAAGATGCAGGACGCAAGGACTACCTACAGACCCAGGTACAGGGAAGTCTGCCCCGGGGACATAGTGGAGGCCGGCGCATTTTCGGTGGAATTCATCCCCGTATGTCACTCGATACCCGATTCGCTTGCGCTCTCGATCCACACACCGATGGGGATGATAGTCCACACCGGAGATTTCAAGCTCGATCCAACACCTATTGACGGCGTAGGGACAGACTACAGCTCGTTCGCTTCCCTCGGCAAGGAGGGAGTCCTTCTTATGCTCTCCGACTCCACGAACATAGAAAAGGAGGGTATCACCCCATCTGAAAAGACAGTGGGACAGACTTTCGAGCGTCTTTTCCGCCTCTATAAGGACAGGCGGATAGTGATAGCGACGTTTGCCAGCAACCTGCACCGTGCCCAGCAGGTATTCAGCGCCGCCGGAAGGTTCAACCGCAAGGTGGTCCTGGTCGGCAGGAGCATGATCAACAACGTAGAGCTTGCGAGGGATCTTGGATATATCGACGTTCCCGAAGGACTTATCATCTCCTCGCAGGAAGCGGACCATATGCCTGAAAACAGGCTCGTGGTGCTCACGACGGGAAGCCAGGGAGAACCTTTCTCCGGACTTGTCCTGATGAGCAGGGGGATCCACAGGATGGTAAAGCTGGGCCCCAAAGATCTTGTCATAATATCCGCCACGCCCATCCCCGGAAACGAAAAACTGGTCAGCCACACTGTCAACAGGCTCTTTGCCTGCGGGTGCGAGGTCATATATGAGCGCGGGGACAAGATCCATGTCTCCGGGCACGCTGCGCGTGACGAGCTCACGATAATGCTGAGCATGCTTAAGCCGAGATTTTTCGTTCCCGTGCACGGGGAGTACAGGCATCTTGCACGCCATGCCCAGCTGGCACGCGACATGGGAGTGGCGTCCAAGAATATATTTGTAATGCAGAACGGAGATGTGCTCAGGTTCAGAAACAAGACGAGCGCATCTGTTGACGGAAGGGTACAGTCAGGCGCCGTGCTGGTCGACGGCATAGCGCTCGGAGAATTTGAGGGCAGCATCCTGAGGGAAAGAAGGGAACTTTCTGAAAATGGTATAGTGGCGATCTCGGTAACGCTTGATTCAAAGTTCCGTACTGCGGCTCCCATACAGATACAAACGAGGGGGAGCGTCTTCTCCACGGAGGACGGTAGCACCTTCAGAGAACTTGAGAATGCCGTAAAACTCGGACTGGAACAATTTGCAAGGACACCGGGAGCAAAGCCGGAAATGCTGCCGACGGAAATACGCAAGAGGATCAGGGATGTGTTCGGAAAGGTGTCCCGCAACTATCCGGTGATAGTACCGCTT
>ENA-UOUL01004987-UOUL01004987.1-bioreactor-metagenome-genome-assembly--contig:-NODE-4987-length-11808-cov-16.792175_pt1 | contig 11808 bp, 19 predicted proteins | sample MGYA00249838_ERZ747220 | MGnify/ENA primary metagenome ERZ747220 (study PRJEB28778, sample SAMN05720191) | bioreactor metagenome | isolation source: Anaerobic biogas reactor | place: USA:Washington...
TGAGCCCGAGATCGATAGCGAGATACTGGTTCGGATCAAGGGGTTGAGGCTGGTTCGGCACGGTGTAGCAGAACTCGATCTTGTATGCCTTCCCGCCGTTGACCGGCAGGATCGTGACCTCCCGGATCTGGTGCGGCTTGATGCACGGCGGGATCGGGAACGTGAGCTCCTTCCCCGTCAGACCGTGTAACTTCCTGAATTTGTATGACATGCCGAGCGTCACGGACCCATTGCGGATCGTCAGGTGCGCCCGGGGGAATGCCAGCTTGAACCGGCCGTCTTTAGGGAGGTAGTGGGGGGGATGAGGGCAGTTTTCAAGTTTCCCCTTGCGATACTGTTTTAGCAGCTCAAAATACCCTTTGTAGGCTTCTTCAACAGATCTGAGCGTCTGCTGAGCGGGGTCGTTGTGCAGGAGGCTAAAGTTCTCGTTCGGCTTGGATTGAGTGTAGTTGCTGTATTCTTTGAAGGGGAAATCCTTCTTCCGGGTAAATGGGAGGTAGGATCCGACCAAAATATCTACCTTGGAGGTGTGATCCGGCCGGATCCCCTGAAGGATCTGACAGTTCTCCTGGTGTGTGGCGTAGTGCTGCCGAACGTTGTACAGTCCAACATTATACAAACTCTTGGCATGGTACGCGAGCGTGTCGATGATCCAGAAGGTCTTCTGGGGAAGACGGAGATAGTTGCTGACAACCCGCAGTGCCATTAGCTTTTATCATTGGTTCTTATCTATCTATACGATACTCCGCGCGGGGTGAAAGTGTACTGGGATTGTTATGGGCAATTCCTCCCCCCGCTTGCGCAGGGGGCCTCCTTGCCCGACGAGGTGAAGTCACTCTACGACCGCAAGCAGTACTCGCTCATCCTGTCCGGTTCGACGTCGTACCTCCTCGACTCAAACCTCGCAACGCTCATCTCCGGGCGATATCTCCCGGTCCATGTCTACCCCCTCGATTTTGCGGAATACGCGGTCTTCTCGGGGGAAGAACTGCCGCACGATCCCGTCGCGCTCGCGGCGGCGAAGTACCGGTTCCTGAACCTGCTCGGCGAGTACCTCAGGGAAGGGGGGTTCCCGCAGGTCGTCCTTGGTGACGAGACGATCCGGCGGGATCAACTCGCGGCATACTACGATAGCATCGTCTACCGCGACATCGTGCGGGTCAACGAAGTGCGCAACCAGAAGGCGCTCGGCGATCTGCTCGCATACTGCATGACAAACGTAACCTCCCCCTACTCCTACCGGAACCTCCAGGAGATGCTCGGCATCGATATCGAGACCGTCAAGGAGTACCTCCACTATGCAGAGCAGGCAAAGATCCTCTTCGAGGTTCCCTACTTCAGTTACTCGCTGAAGGTGCAGAGCCGGAACAACAAAAAGATCTACTGCATCGATAACGGCCTCAGGAACGCCGTCTCGTTCCGGTTCTCGAAAGACGAGGGAAGACTCGCCGAAAATCTCGTCTTTGTCGAACTTATGAAACGAGGTCATGAGGTGTACTACTGGAAGAAGAAAGGCGAAGTCGACTTCGTCGTCAAAAACCCGGACCAGTCGCTCTCGGCCATCAACGTCTCCTACACGGACGCTCTCCCCGAGAGGGAAGAGAGAGCGCTGCTTGAGTTTGCGGACCAGTACGGCACGCAAGTGCAGGAGTGTATCCTCCTCACGAAGGATACACAGAGAGTGGCAGGGAGGGTCCGGTATATCCCGCTCTGGAAGTGGCTGCTTTTGCAGCGCTGAGCAGGTGCCGGGTCATGGATCGTTGGATCGTTCTCCGGGAAGTGAGGTACCTCACCCCGGACAGGGAGAGCAGGCTCTATGGGGATAGGGAGGCGGCGCGTCTCCGCTATCATCCTGTACGGGTCGTTTGCCTCCGGCGACTTCCACGAGGGGAGCGATATCGATTCGTCGTCGCCAGCCTCAACAGGAACAACCGCATTTACGAGGTTCTTGCGAACAACAGAGCGGTCGCGACGGGCAACCCGAACCACAAAGATCGCTTGCATGGTAGGTTTCAAGGGGGTTATCCCCCATACTCTCAGATGAGAGTATATGAAGGACGGGGCAGAGATCTTAGGGCGGGTCATGACCGAGCGGGACCGGATCTGCGAGATAGCCGCACGCCACGGCGCACGGAACATTCGTATCTTCGGCTCCGTGGCGCGTGGGGAGGCGAAGGAGGAGAGCGACCTTGATCTTTTGATCGACCTCGAATCGGATAGGAGCCTCCTCGACCTCGTTGCCCTGAAATCGGATCTGGAGACACTGCTCGGGATCCCCGTCGATGTTGCCGAGCCCCTGACCCTGCACTGGTATATCAGGGACCGGGTGATGGCGGAGGCGGTGGTGCTGTGACGGACGCCACGCTCTACCTGATTCACATCAGGGAGTGTACCGACCGAATCGCGAGGTATACCCGCGGCGGGAAAGAGGCGTTTCTTGCTGATGAGATGATACAGGATGCCGTCCTCCGAAACCTCCAGATTCTCGCTGAATCCACACAAGCGGTCTCGACGAAGACCTGAAAGCAAACCATCCGGAGATCGACTGGCGGGGCATCTCCGGGTTTAGGAATATCCTCGTGCACCAGTACCTCAGCGTCAATCCCCTGCGGGTCTGGAATGTCATCGAACAATATCTCCCCCTCCTTACGGGGACAGTCGCCCGGATGCTCGAAGAGATCGGAGATGGATAAGCCTTCACCAGCGACGAAAGAGGTTGGTGCGTTCGAGTCATCGGTCCCGGCAGGAGTGAAGGTGTTCGACAGCGCGTAGATCACGACCACGTTCGCCGGACAAGCATCGCAGGAAACCTGACGCCGTCCTACAATAGGGAGGATGCCGGGAAATGCATCGGGGACGCGGACTCGATCTGCAGCGCCGCGAGGCAAGCGCTCTCTTTGTGATCGAGCAGGTCAGGGACCTTGCCCGGGGGACGCGTCTCCGCCGTCATCCTGCACGGGTCGTTTGCCCGCGGCGGCTTCCACGAGGGGAACGATCTCGCCCCGGGACGTTCACGAGCGGTCCTACAAAACCGGGCGGCAGCCGCCCTCGATCCGACCGATCTGCTGCACCGACGAAGAGTTCGCCGAACCGGAGCGCGAACCCGTTCATCCTCCTGGCACTTGCCGAAGGCGTCCGGGTGTAGGCACGGACCCCGACGATCGGACTCCCCCCGGATAGTTCCACGGCGTCGGTTGCGATCGACCCGGCGAACAGAGGCTATTCACAGAGCACCCTCCGATCCCCATCGAAATACATCTGATAGCGCTGGCACTGACTATTAGTCATGACCCCGGCTGTCATCATCGATAAAAAGAAAATCAGTATAATCCGTATCTGCTGTGCGCCTGGTTCACTCCCATCACATCATCTATGAGGACCCGCTTGTTTTCGTCATCAATACGGTAGAATACGGTGTGTGTCATCGATATGTGAAGGCGGTACGTGCGTTTCTTAGAACCCTTGAGGAGTTTCTTGTTGCATCGCCTGGTTATCGTTTTCAGGAACTCTCCAAGGCATAAAGAGATGACCTCTTTCACATGTGCCAGGTCTTTTTTCGGTATTTGTGATAGGTATTTGAGCGCTTCCTCACTGAAGATCAGTTCATACACCCTTGAATACCTCTTCGAAGGTGTAAAACTTAGATTTCTTCTCGATGTTATCTAGATCGGCGTCCAGTTTTTCAACATCCCAATTTTCATCGTTGACCATCTGAGATATCACATCATCGTATGTCATGTTCCCCTTCTTCAGCTTCTTCAGCTTCTCCTGGGTCGCACGGCTGACACGGATACTCACCATATCGGAATTATCTGGACTTGCGCTCTGAGTCATAGATAGTGATGATCGCTGCAACGGTATTATGTTTCTGCCGGTGCCGTGGGTGCCGAAGCTGTGGACCGTGAGGGCTATTCGCCTCAGGGGGTGGCGGCTCGCGGGGAGGAGTCTTCCCCTCCCCTGTTTTGCGCAACGATCCGCACTAACCATCAACCCCACCCGCACCCTCAGTGCTCGAACTCCTGCCGTTCGGCAGTCGTTCCTCTCCCCTCAGGGGCGGGGCAGTCATGGCATAAGCGACGTTCCGGAACGTCCGGAACTCGAGCACCACCAGGTGCGCAGCCCGAGGAAAAGCCGTACCCCGGACGGCATGCAAGCGAGAACACCCGCAGGGGATCGCAGACTACCAGGTGGCTCGGGGGGCACCACCCAGACGATCAGCCCGGGTCCGTATGGCCGCGAGGAAAAACCATCCGCACAAGCGACCCCCGACCCCGCCGAAATATAGTTAAGAGCGCTGATGATGACTACCAGTCATGACCCCGGCTGTCACCATCGATGAACGCTATCATGTTCGCCCCGGCATGCCTCGACTGCACGCGGTCGGCTGGTGGTGCCCCATGGGTGGGTCATTTCGGACCTATGTGCAGAGCCGGATTGAGGGGGAAGCGATCGTTCGTGCCGGTCGGGTGGTGCTGCGTCGCGTGCCGGCTAACGAGCTGGGATTGACCTATCGGTTTCGCAGTTTTTGCGACACATCAATATTTCCGATAGACGTTGCTCCGGTTGCCGACATCGATCGCGGCAATAACCATCACATTATCCTCGAACACAAGAGTGATCCGGTACTGTCCCACACGAAAAGAATACAACGGACTATTCGGATGTCCTTTCAGTTTTTTGGCGTACAGGCGAGGGTACGGCTCGTCTGCCAGGGCGTCGAGTTCGTCCTTGATTCGTTGGGCATCAAGGTCCGGGAGTTTATTGAGTTTCCGCTCGGCCTCTGGCAGGAGGTGAAGCCGCCAGATCATTTAAGGCCACGTTCCCGAGCATACTCTTCGAAGGGGCGACCCCGACCGGCCCGCATGTCCGCAATGCTTTCTTCGATCTCCTGCAGGGTCTCTTCAGAGAGCGGTTCCGGATCGAAGAACGCGTCCAGGATACGATTGAGTGTCTCGTCATAACTCTCCCGAGGATGCGTTTTCAGGGTATCCAGGCGGGACTTGGTCTCGGGTTGGAGCTGGATCGTCGTTGCCATAACTACCCATAGGTTGCCATAAGATATAACGATTTTGTCAGGGCTCCGTTCAAAATAATGGGCTGAGGATTCCCGCGACTTGAGTCGTGGGAGGAATCGGCCCTCCACATATCCCGATACCCTTTTTCACTTTCACCTCGCGGCGGTATTCTTTATGCCGGGCGAGCGCCAATCGAGACGGTGTATGCAATCGGTGACTGAGTTGCGGTTGTTTGCGTCTCCCGACGAACGACGGCTGCTGTTCGCCACGATGGAGCGGTACAATGCGGCCTGCAACGCCGCCTCGCCGGTTGCCTTTTCTGAGGGGCAGTTCTCTGACCGTGGGCTCCAGGCCAGACGGTATCATCGTATCCGGGGGACCTCCGGGCTCTCGGCACAGATGACCCTTCTTGCCCTCCGCAAGGTTGCCGGGAGTTATCGGAGCACCCGGGAGGCGATCAAGGAGCAGAACAAGATGCTCGCCGCTCTCGGCAAACTCTTGAAGTCTCTCACCGAGATCTCGTTCCGGGAGCACGGGGCCATCTGTTACGATGCCCGGGTACTCTCCCTCGGTCGGAACCGGGTAAGCATCTGGACGCTGGACGGCCGGATCAACCTCCGGTGCAGCAGGCGGTCTTCGAATGACAAAAGTCCTGTTTGACGGCTCGGTCTTCCGGCCGTCCGGCCCCATCGATCTCGAAGCAAGAAATACACCATCACAGTACACCTCTCCCCGGAAGAGCCCGACAAGGATCCCGCCTTCGAGATCGCGTCGCTTGCCGTAGACACCCATATCCCCGACCTTGCAGCGGAGCACGACCACTATCTCTACGGATCGCCGAAACGGGTTGCTCACGAGTAATGACAGGTGTTTTGTCGATTCGGCTTGCTGGATCGCACTCCTGAACAGGCACGATAACCTTCATGAAACCGCTAAAACCCTCCATAACCTCCTCGCGGGTGAGGCCTGCCTGCCGGATGATCGCTCGTAATATCCCTCTCCCAAGTTCTTCTCCCTGGTGGACAACGATACCTCTTCCATCAGAGTGCTGCAGAATGATGTGGCTGCCCCTCTGCCGGGTAAAAACCCGTATCATCTACTGGATCAACCGGCGCGATCCAAGGCCAACCCCTAACCGGCAAAACCTCATATCCTGTGATGGCAAAGAACTATCATCGGTAAGTCCCGGAGGTGAACGAGGGTGAAAGAATATCAATCCATCAAGTCGCAAGTTCTGGCCCTCCTTGAGCGTGAGCTTCCTGTCCTCCGGGAGAGATACGGCATTAAAACGATCGGTATCTTCGGCTCCGTGTCGCGTGGGGAGGATACACCGGAATCAGATCTGGATATCATATACTCATTCCGCCCGGAAATGGACACGTATGACAATCTATTGGATTTAGGGGACTTTCTTGAGGACCTCTTTCAGAGGAAAGTAGATCTGGTTCCTGAAGAGTGGATGAGTGAGAGGTTCCGTGCGAGCGTGATGACGGAGGCTATTTTCTGTGCACGCGAGCGAGGTACGGCATGACCCGGTTGCGATCGTATCTTACGGATATTTACGAGCAATCTGAAAATATCATGAAGGCGACCGGACGAATGAGTTATGAGGAGTTTCTGGAAGATGCATTATACAACGCGGGTATCATCAGATTTTTTGAGATTATCGGTGAAGCGGCGAAGCATGTTCCGGACGACTTCCGAAGCGAACACCCGGGGATTCCCTGGAGAAAGATATCAGGGCTCCGCGACAGGCTGATCCACGATTACCCCGGCGTGAACTTGAAATACGTCTGGACTCTGGCAACGGTGGAGATACCGGTTCTGCACCGGCAAATCGGAGAGATCCTCGGCGACCAGGAGTGAACGTTACTTTTACCGGTACTTCAGCAGTGAGGCCGGCCTGCCGGATGATCGCTCGTAATATCCCTTTCCCGAGTTCTTCTCCCTGATGGACGGGGATAACGATACTCCTTCCGTCGAGATGCTGCTGGATGACATTTTCCACCCTGCGGAGCGAACGAAGGTTGATGATCCCTGCATCCCATGGAGAGGTGAGGAGGTTCGCAGCAGTTGGGTGCAGAGTATTACGTCGTCGACGAACAGGGGAACCGGATCGCAGTCATTCTCTCCCTGCAGGAGTACGAACAGCTGCTGGAAGACATTCACGACCTCGCGGTGGCGGCGGAGCGGCGCGACGAGCCGGCCATGGGGTTCAGCGATACGGGCGGTAATGGTCGGGCATGCGACTCGCACTGCAGAACAGAGCGAAAACGACATCCCTTGCAACAGGAGAAACCATCCGCATAACAGCCTCCGATCCCATCGAAATACATTTAATAGCGCTGACGATGACTCCAGTCATGACCCCGGCTGTCACCATCGATGAACTCTATATCGAGATCAAGAAGATCCAGGAGACAGCAGTCCGGCGGGAAGATCTCGGCGACGTCCGTCACGGGCTATGAACACGTCGTTGCCACGATCGCATGGGCATTTGAGAAACTGGCGGCGAAAAGAACCTATTGGGAGAAACGAGTGAAGACATTCCTGAGCCCAATGTATGCTGCAAAGATGGTGGGCCAGTAACTATACAAAGAGAATCAGTACAACCCGTATCTGCTGTGGGCCTGGTTGATCCCCATCACATCATCTATAAGGACGCGCTTGTTTTCGTCATCGATGCGATAGAATACGGTGTGTGTCATCGATATGTGAAGGCGATACGTGTGTCTCTTAGAACCCTTGAGAAGTTTCTTGTTGCATCGCCGGGTTGTCTTTTTCAGAAACTCTCCAAGGCATAACGAGATGACCTCTTTCACATTTGCCAGGTCTTTTTTCGGTATTTGTGCCAGGTATTTGAGCGCTTCCTCACTGAATAGTAACTCATACACCCTTGAAGACCTCTTCGAAGGAGTAAAACTTAGACTTCTTCTCGATTTGATCGAGATCGGCATCCAGTTTTTCAACATCCCAATTTTCGTCGTCGACCATCTGAGAGATTACATCATCGTAGGTCATATCTCCCTTCTTCAGCTTCTTCAGCTTCTCCTGGGTCGCGCGGCTAACACGGATACTTACCATATCAGAATCGTTTGGACTTGCGCTCTGAGTCATAGATAGTGATGATCGCTGCAATGGCATTATGTTTTTGCCGGTGACACAACTCCAGTCCGATGCCGGGCGCTACTGGAAGTGATGGCAGGGCTCGCGGTCTGGCCGGGGGACGAGGTGCGACAGAGTCTGCCGGGAGAGTACCGGGCAAAACCCATCTCCTGACTGCAGATATAGGCCCCGGGCGGAGCAGGCGGTGACTACTATTTATGACCCCGGCTGTCACCATCGATGAACTCTATCTTGAGATCAAGATGATCCAGGAGACAGTGGTCCGGCGGGAAGATCTCGAGGCCCTCCTCGATACCATTGAGATCTTGAGCAACCCAGAGACGATTGAGCAACGATTCAGGCGAGCGAAGAAGATATCGCTGCCGGACGAGAGAAATATCCTCAATAGACGACCTCCTCGGTGAGTTATCCTGACGGAGTGGACGATCCGGAGGACCGATACGTTTGTCGAGAGCCTCTCAAAGGTCAAAGACAATAGAGAAGTGATTCTCGAACTCGCGAAGAAACTTCAACGTTTAAGGCAAGATCCCCTCAACACAGGCGGCTGGCTTTCAGGTGCACTGCACGGGAAGAAAGCAGGATTGCAAAACGCTACCGGCTGATATTCCTCCCCGACGAGAGAGAGAAAACGGTATATCTGATAGCAATCGATCACCGCAGGCATGTCTACAGGTTGCGGTGAACACACAACATGCGCCCGAAATAACGCTGTAACAGAAGAGTAACAATCGAGCTCGCGGAGAAGCTCCAACGCTTAAATTCCGGGCAAGCAGTCCCCTCGTGACGCTCCCCACCCGGACGGAGCAGACGAAGATTGATAGTCCCTGCACCCATAGAGAGAAGCATATGAGTCCAGCAGGAGAGCAGTATGTTGTTGATGAGCATGGCAACCGGGTCGCAGTGATCCTTCCCCTGCAGGAGTATGAACAACGCAAGGATAGACCTTCATGACCTTGCCGTTGTAGCGGAGCGTCGCGAGGAACCGTCCATAGAATTCAGCGAGTTCAGGAAACGGTACAAGCAGTAATGGCCGGATACACGATCCGTATCAAGGCAAGCGTTGAGAAGGATATCGCAGCACTGCCACGGGATCTCACTCCCGCATTCTCCAGGGTATTGAAGACCTCTCTGAAGCGCCCCTGCCGTTTGGCGTGCGCAGGCTAAGCGGAGCAGAGAATCTCTACCGGATCCGTGGGGGATTATCGGATCATATATGCCGTGCACCACGCGGAGCAGGAGATCACCATCCTTTACGTCCGCCACCGTCGCAATGCATACCGTGGATTGTGAGATCGAACTGCCGTCTCACTGAGAAGGATCCCCGCCTCCGTTGCCCGGCGGGCGAGAAAATTCACCGGAGCCGTCCATCTCCCGGGCGCGACGTTCCAGGTCAACCCGCTACCGACTGGCTGTCTGGCGATCACCATCAACTCATGGCGTGGGACTATCCATGCACGGCGATGGCCCAGAAGATTGAATCAGGCCCCTATCTCGAAAAGCGGCGATGTTGGTATTAGAGCCTGCCGTAGCGTTTATGCGCCTGCTCAATGGTCATCAGGTGCGTGATCTCGACCCAATTCTTGTCGGTGTGGATGAGATAGAGCGCGGTGAACGATCGCCCTATATGGAGGCGAAATACCTCCATATCATCCGTCTTCAGGCGCTCTTTATCTCCCCCGCTACCAGGATAAGGATCGATCCGCAGAGTGGCAAGTTTTGCCGTGACGATGCGTTGCGACTTCTCCGGCAGAGCATTCAGGAACTCCGCCGCCGATCGCCGGAACAGAACGGCGAACGTCACAACGAGATCTCCACGAGCTCTTCTGTCTCCTGGATCCGCTTGATATCTTCAACGAGCCGCCGCTTCTTTTCGTGCTCGAGCATACCCTCTATCAGTTCCGAGAAGGTCATCCCCGGCTCCCGCATGCTGGAGAGGTCAGCCCAGACCTCTTCCCTGACAATAATGCGCTTTGTGGCGTTCATGGTATCTATGGTATAGATGCCACTGACAGAAAAGACTGTCGATGGAATGTCCATCCGTATGGCTCCGCCACTGACGGGATCCGCCTGCTCCATATCCAGGAGTGCACCGACCGAATTACACGATATACCCGGGAAGGAAAGGGGGCATTCCTCACCGACGAGATGATACAGGATGCTCCGAAACCTCCAGATATGAGCCCGACCGCGAGGGTCGTGTACCGGCAAACGGGGTAATAACATATATCTACACGGAAGCCAGAAGTACATCCTGACACATCAGAACCTGCGAGGATGGTGATGATATGGCCCAAAAGATCGAATTAGGCCTCTACCTGAAAGGCGACGACGCCCGCCGTTTTGAGGAGTACATGGCGGACCCCGACCGGTACGACACCCCGGAAGGGCGGGAGATGACCCGCTGGGTGCGTGCCCACGGAGAGGAATTGGTAAGATCCATCCGTTGACAACGCTCCGACCTTTTTCACGAGATTGAGATGTCCGCGAGAAGTCCCCCGGATGCCAGACTCCCTAAGATACCGCTGTCGGACATATCTTTCGAGCATCTCGCCCCGAGCCATGATCTCCGGTCTTTCTCCTGCAGGCATCAGGAGCTGAACGACTACCTGACCGTGGATGCGTTGAAAAATCAAGATGCTCACGTCGCTGTCACCTATCTCGCCGCGTACGATGGAAAGTACATAGGATATTTTTCACTCTTAAACGACAGCATCATCAAGAAGGATATCGATCCCGAGGATGACAAAGATTGGTATGCCCACTCCTACTATCCTGCGATCAAGATCGCCCGATTTGCTACACACCAGGAGTACGAGGGAAGAGACATTGGGCGAGCCATGTTAACCGCGATACGATCGATAGCAACGGAAGTGTCGAAACATTCCGGGTGTTGCGTCCTCACCGTCGACGCCAAACCCGATGCCGAACCTTTTTACGAGAGATTTGGATTCCACAGAACTTTGAAGACCAAAAAGAAGAACACCATACCGATGTATCGTTGCAACATATTCTGAGATCCCAGGTAGAACCTGCGTCATGAAGGTTCTGCGGTATAGAGACCTTATCTATCTCCTTTATTCCGGGCAAGCAGTCTCCTCATGACGCTCCCCGCCCGGACGGAGCAGACGAAGATTGATAGTCCCTGCACCCAGAGAGAAGCATATGGATGCACCAGGAGAACATTACATCGTCGATGAGCACGGCAACCGGGTCGCGGTGATCCTCCCTCTGCAGGAGTATGAACAACGCAAGGAAGACCTTCATGACCTTGCCGTTGTAGCGGAGCGCCGTGAGGAGCCGTCCATAGAGTTCAGCGAGTTCAGGAAACGGTACAGGCAGTAATGGCCGGATACACGATCCGTGTCAGGGCAAGCGTCGAGAAGGATATCGCAGCACTGCCGCGGGATCTCACTCCCCGTAGAGTATTGAAGACCTCTCTGAAGCGCCCCTGCCGTTTGGCGTGCGCAGGCTAAGCAGGGCAGAGCATCTCCACCGGGTCCGTGTGGGGGATTTATCGGATCATATATGCCGTTGCGCCACGCGGAGCAGGAGATCACCACCCTTTACGTCCGCCACCGTCGCACTGCATGCCGTGGATTGTGAGATCGAACTGCCGTCTCACTGAGAAGGATCCCCGCCTCCGTTGCCCGGCGGGCGAGAAAATTCA
>ENA-UOUL01004988-UOUL01004988.1-bioreactor-metagenome-genome-assembly--contig:-NODE-4988-length-11807-cov-8.051662_pt1 | contig 11807 bp, 9 predicted proteins | sample MGYA00249838_ERZ747220 | MGnify/ENA primary metagenome ERZ747220 (study PRJEB28778, sample SAMN05720191) | bioreactor metagenome | isolation source: Anaerobic biogas reactor | place: USA:Washington...
GTGAAATCTCTCCTGCCAGGGCCTCCGGAACCATCTCGAGCACCAGCGAAAAGGCCCCGGCCTCCTCAAGTATTTTCGCGTCCTCCATCATGATCCTGCGCTTGTCCTCATCGCGCCCCTGCACGGTAAAACCGCCCAGTTTGTGCACCGATTGCGGCGTGAGACCCAGATGTCCCATTACGGGAATCGACGCCTTCACAAGGGCCTCTACGATCGTGCGGAAATCCCGGCCTCCCTCGAGCTTCACCGCGTTGGCGCCCGTCTCTTTCATGACCCTTCCGCAGTTGCGCATGGTGTCTTCCACCGATACGTGGTAGCTCATGAAGGGAAGATCGCACACCATGAAGGTGTTCGGCGCGCCGCGGCGAACGATCTCCGCGTGATAGATCATCCTTTTTTGATCATCTGTCAACGGCTTATTCCAATCTCGCTTATCAGCATCCGAGTAGCGCATCATAAACCTAGTTGTTGCGCCAAATGCCTTTTCATACAAGGCCATGGCTTCTTCACAACGCCCGTTTAAGTTGATGCATGGGGTTACAATAATCATAATAATCTACCTCCAGGAAATATTGAACAGCGAATCCTATCATGCCATACTATATATCAAACCCAACCTCCGTTCTTCCGCCTTGGAGAGAATCTTCAGCAATGCTGCTTTCTCTGCCACACTCCTGGCGGTCTGCAGCGGACACTCCTCCAGAATCATTCTTGATCGAACGACTTCTTCAGCCGTCAAATATCCCAAATAATGTACTTCTGCCTGTTTTATGAGATTGCCCTGACGTTCTGTTAGCTTACTCAGCAAACAAAGAATTTCCTCTCGCTTGAGATCGGCCGGACACTCTACAACTAACTTCTCAACCAGATAATCAACCAGACTGCCTATGGGACGATAGGGGTTCTCTTCGATCCGATAACTGATGATGTCATAGCCATCGATTCCCCATCCAAAACATCCCGCTACAATAGCTTGGCTGATCCGGTGAAATATGTCCTGCTTACCCTTCGTTTTCTCGAACTGAGCATCATCAAACAAATCTGGATGGAAACATATGGACATGCTACAACCCTATCATCAATTTCTTGCAGGATCTCTCCGATTTAGAAGCTGGAGTAGCGCCGCCTCGTTTTCGAGGATATTCAGTTCGACGGAGCGGCTGGTAAACCATTCTCTGGCTTTTTCATCAAGTCGCTGAACCTGCCTGGCAAGTGCAGGCAGATCGCCTTGCACGGCGAGCAATGTTAAATCCGGGAAGCCTGCCTTTTGATACCCATCGAGATATTCACCCAGCAAGTTGAAATCTGTGCCGAAAAAACCTTTGTCAACTTTATTCATCAACTCGCATATCAATTGTTGTAAAGCAAAAGCCGCCGCACTTGCTTTGAGCCTGTCTCCACGCTCACATGCAGAAAGCACCTTGGTCTTGTACTCATGGACATCAAAGTAGAAATCAACAAACGCCTCTTTTGCCTGCGCTGGTTCGGCGAGTGATGCCTGTGCTGTCAGGAGGATTTTTCGGACTTGCAAGGCCAATTGATCTGCTTGCTCCATCACCTGGTTTGGTGATTGGGGTTGCAAAATCCCGTTTAGCATCGTTTCCAGGTCAGCCGGTCTTTGCCGCATCTCCAATATCTGCGGCACATTTGCGCCCCAGCCTTTCGAAAAGTATGTCTGGTTGACCAGCGCCAGGCAATTGACCGCGCTGTAGGTGAACTGCCATCCCGCCCAATGCAGGCCTGGCATATCATTGTGTGCAACCGCCAGCCGCATCTGGCCCAACTGGAAAAGAGTTGTCTTGAATTCCTCCAGCCCTCGTTCGACCATGTAACCTCGGCTTTCTGGCCGGGTAAGTTCGGCAATACGCGCTTTCAGCGCATCAAAGCGCTCCAGATCCGCGTCCGAACGGCAATAAAGCACCTTCGCGTCCGCAACCATGGAAGCTGACACTGCCCAATGGTTTCTTGACTTTGCATTGGCAATGTTCTCCAAAACCTTCCATGGCATGTACTCGAAGTCGTAAGGCAGGTCGCCGATGACAAAAGTGGTGCTTAGGGATTCCGCTTTGCCGTCGTCCGGGACGTAATAAATGTCGAGGTCAGAGGTTGATGTTGCTGTGCCGCGCGCATACGATCCATGATAAACGACGAGGGCAATTTCGTTGCCGTGGACTCGTATTGCATGCGATATTAAAATGTCGGCGATTTTAAATACGTCAGTCATTTATTCACCTTTCATTTGACAAATCACACTTCCACCTTGTGTCGCACCCCAGCCCAACAATGTATCACACAGAATCCTTTCTGCCTAAACCCCCACCACATATTTCTGCAAAAGCGCGCGCTCTGGCATCTTATACGGGGTTTTTCCATATAAGACCCTCAAAATGAGGCTTTCGCCGAAGTATCGAAATGGGGTACAATGCCAATATGCACGGAGTGTGTCGATCAATACCAGTATATGTGCGTTTTTCGCACAAGTCAAACTCTCGCATAACCTGTGATCTGATTGTCAGAACGTGAAAAAGAAAAGAACCTACATTCTCATATCCATCGGTTTGCTGTCGATTCTGGCGGCCGGCGGATGCCAACCTGCATCTCCGCCCGCCACACTGCCCGCAACGACCACATCAGCGCCCGCCCTGACGGTTGCTGCCACCCCTACCCCGGAACCTACGGAGACGAGGACTTTCACACCCGAACCCGACGCCACCGTAACACCCGCACCGACTGCAACCGCGTCGCCGACCCCCACCGCGACGGCAATCCCCACGCGCGTCGTCCCACCGGCGGAGACGATCACCCTACCGCCGGGATTTGGCATCTCGGTGTTCGCGCAGGGACTGTCGAATCCACGGATGATGACGGTGGGGCCGGACGAGCAACTCTACGTGGCCGAGCGCGGCGCGGGACGCATCCTACGCCTGCCCGACCGTGACCAAGACGGCGTGGCCGACACTATCGAGGTGGTCGCCGATGGCCTGCGCGCGCCCAGCAGCATCGCGTTCTACCGGGACGGCTCGCTCTACGTCGGCGAGACGACGCGCGTCCTGCGCCTGACTGAGCCGGACGGCGATAGCGTTTTTCAAACACAGGAGGTCATCGTCGATGGGCTGCCCGAGGGCGGACACAACACGCGCACGGTGCTCTTCAGTCCGGATTGGCACTATCTCTTCGTCTCGGTGGGGTCTTCCTGCAACGTCTGCAATGAGGCGGATGAGCGACGCGCGACAATCATGCGCTACAACGCTGACGGCGGCGAGGAAGTCTATGTTCGAGGCATGCGCAACGCCGTCGGCATCGTCTTCCGTCCAGGGACCGACGAATTGTGGGCCACCAACAACGGGCGCGACCGGATGGGCGACGACTTGCCGCCCGAAACGATTCACCTGGTCCGGCAAGGTGACGATGCGGGCTGGCCGCGCTGCCATGCCGGACGGATCATCGACCCGGATTTTGGTAATCCTGACGCATGCAATGGCGTCGCCGTACCCGCCGTCGAGATGCAAGCGCACTCCGCGCCGTTGGGATTGACGTTCTATACCGGCCAGCAGTTCCCAGAGTCCTATCGCGGACATCTGTTCGTCGCGTTCCACGGCTCCTGGAACCGCAGTACGCCTACGGGATACAAAGTCGTGGGTATCCCGATGGAGAACGGCGTGCCCGGCCCGGTGTACGACTTCGCCACGGGCTGGCTGCGGCCAAATGGCACCCGCTGGGGCCGGCCCGTCGACGTGCAGACCGGGGCCGATGGCAGCCTGTTCGTATCGGATGATGGGGAAGGCAGGATCTATCGCATTTTCTATGCCGGGGAGTAAACGGAGGCGGACCATCATCGGGCCGAAAACAAACCCAAGTTGCCACTTGCCCATCCAAACTGCAATGGTACACGGATGACACGGATTTTACGGATATAACCGAGAAGAATCCGTGTACTCCGTGGAAATCCGTGTCCTAAATCTTGAAACTAGAACAGATAACAACTAGGGTTATAATAATGAGTAAGTGAGGATGAAGGAGTAAGGGCCATATTCTTCAATCCCTAATCCCCAATTCCCAATCCCTATATAAAGGAGCCGATATGTCCAATCAAAAAGCCCAAATATTGCTGGATATCCATCGCACGATAGCACCCATTTCCCCGCTGCTGTTTGGCGGGTTCACAGAGCACATGGGGCGCTGTATTTACGAAGGTGTCTACGATCCGGCGTCGCCCCACGCAGACGAGCGCGGCCTGCGCAAGGATGTGATCGCCGCGCTGCGCGAGCAGGCCTACACCGTGATCCGCTATCCGGGGGGCAACTTCCTGAGCGGCTACAACTGGCTCGACGGCGTCGGCCCCAAGGACCAGCGCCCGCACCGGCGCGATCTGGCCTGGCAATCGCTGGAGACCAATCAATTTGGCACCAACGAGTTTGTGGAATTCTGCGCCGCCATCGACGCCGCGCCTATGCTGGGCGTCAACATGGGCACGGGCGACATCCAGTCCGCGGCCAATCTCGTGGATTACTGCAACACGCCGGGCGGCACGTATTGGTCGGATTTGCGCATCAAACACGGATACGCCAAGCCCCACAACGTGCGCTATTGGTGCGTCGGCAACGAAATGGACGGCCCCTGGCAGATCGGGCATCTGGACGCCGTCGCCTACGGCAACAAGGCGCTCGAAGCCGCCAAAATGATGAAATGGCTCGACCCCACCATCGAGACCGTACTGTGCGGATCGTCGGGCGACAGTATGCCCACCTACCCGGACTGGGATCGCATCGTGCTGGAAATCGCCTGGGAGCACATGAACTATCACTCGATGCACTACTACATCAACAACAAAGCGGGCGACACGGCCAGCTATCTGGCCAGCGCCGTCCGCTTCGAGCATTTTGTCGACACAATGGAAGGCACGTTACGCTACGTCAAAGCCAAGCGGCGCAGCACGCACGATGTCTATCTGTCGTGGGATGAGTGGCAAGTCTGGCATTCAATCGGCAGCGCTCTGGGAGGCCAGTGGACCGAAGCGCCGCATCTGGCGGAGGACATCTACACTCTGGAGGATGCACTGGTGGTGGCGCAGTGGCTCAACGTCTTCCTGCGCAAGAGCCACGTGCTCAAGGTCGCTTGTGTAGCGCAGATCGTCAACGTGATCTCCTGGCTGCACACCCGCCGCGACGCACTGCTCAAACAGCCCTCGTTCTACGTCTTCAAGCTGGTCAGCAATATGGCCCGCGGCGACGCGCTGGACGTGCTCGTCAAAGCGCCGCTGGTGGACACCCAGAAGCACGGCGAAGTCCCGGCGCTCGACGTCTCCGCCAGCTTCGACGCTGAAACACAACAAGGCGCGCTCTTCGTGGTGAACCGCAGCCAGACGGAGGCCATATCTACCGACATCATCTGGCAAAGTGAGGCCCCACGCCAGGTCACGGGCGCGTACCAGGTCGCGGGTGCGGATGTCAAGGCGGTGAACACCTACGAACATCCTGATACGGTCGTTTCGCGCCAGATCGCGGCCGGCCAGATGGACGGCAACACGCTGAGCCTGCGGCTGCCGCCTCTGTCGTTCACCGTGATCAGCACGCGCTAACGGGCGATGAAGCCGCATCTGCTCAATCATACCTTTTCCCTGTGAGAGCCACAAAAAACCGCCAGGTCATCTACCTGGCGGTTTTGCTATGTTTGATTTTCCGGTAGTCGTGAACGAGGATATCTGCCCTATCGCGTTTATGATTTGACATAATGTGTTATATATGTATAATTATACCTATATACCAAGAGAACATAACGGAGGACAATATGAGCGGCGAGAAGATCACCATCGAGAGAGTACAAACCGGCATAAGAATTGAGAAGCGCATGCTGAAAGTGCTCAAGGCGCTGGCGGAATATTACGACATCACCCTGGGCGATTTGGTGGAAGGGATCGTGCTGCATGCCTTTGAGGGCAAAGCGCCCTTTGATGAGGAAGCCATGAGGCACATTGCCACGTTGAAAGCAGTCTACGGGATGGATTACGACGCCAGTGCAAGTCACAATTTCATCGAAGAGGAAGCGTAGTATGCCAACCTTCCTCCTTCTCTGGTTCGGGCAAGCCATTTCGCTGTTCGGTTCGGGGTTGACCAGTTTCGCGCTGGGCGTGTGGGTGTTCGAGCGTACAGGTTCGGCGACGTATGTCGCGCTGATCGGGTTGTGCGCTGTCCTGCCGCGCGTGCTCCTCTCGCCGCTGGTGGGAACATTCATCGACCGGTGGAATCGCCGCACGGTGATGATCCTCAGCGATGCAGGTGCCGGATGCAGCACGTTGTTCATCGCCAGCATGGTGGCGACCGGACGGATCGAAGTCTGGCACATCTACCTGGCCGTCGCGGTGAGTGCGGCGTTTGGCGCGGTGCAATGGCCTGCCTACACAGCCACCACCACGCTCCTGGTTCCGCCGGAGCACTTAGGTCGCGCAAACGGGATGATGCAACTGGGGCAGGCCGTCTCCGACGTTCTCGCCCCGGCTTTGGCGGGTGTGTTGGTGCAGGGTATCGCCCTACAGGGTGTGATCTTGATCGACGTGACGACCTTCGTGGTTGCCGTGTTCACGCTGCTGCTGGTGCGCCTCCCGCGTCTCTCTGCACCCGCCGTTACACAAAATGCAGAAGGCAAGGAGCGCTTCTGGCGGCAGGTCACATACGGGTGGACGTACATCAATGCGCGACCCGGCTTGCGCGGACTGCTGTTCTTCTCCATGGTGGTCAATTTCCTGTGGGGGATGGTCGGCGCGCTCATCACACCGTTGATTCTCAGCTTCACCACGAGCACGAATCTGGGTCTCATCATCTCGATTGCCGGAGGCGGGATGCTGCTCGGCAGTCTGGCGATGAGCACCTGGGGCGGGCCGCGCCGCCGCATCCAGGGTGTGTTGCGGTTCGAGTTCCTGAGCGGCCTGTGCTTCATTCTGATCGGACTGCGGCCGGCTTTTTGGCCGATTGCGCTGGGCGTGTTCGGCGCGCACTGCACTATCGCGGTGATCTTCGGCTCGAACCAGGTCATCTGGCAGCGCAAGGTCGCGCCGGAGGTGCAGGGACGGGTCTTCGCCACACAGCAGATGGTGGCGAAAGCTGCGACGCCGCTGGCCTACTTACTCGCCGGTCCGTTGGTGGAGTGGGTCTTCGAGCCGCTGCTGGCAGCGGGGGGAGCGCTCGCTCCAAGCATCGGGGCCTTCGTAGGAATCGGCCCTGGGCGCGGCATCGGTCTGCTGTTTGTAGTGATGGGCATGGTGAAGATGGGTGTGGCGCTGGCCGGCAGCCTCAATCCACGCGTGCGGTTAGTCGAGGATGAGTTACCGGATATCACACTCCACAGTATACAGCCCGCCGAAGCACTGGCCTAGTCGAAAACGCAGCGTGCGACTAGTCAACGGCTATTCCAAACACCATGCTTAACAATGTAAAACGAACCGTCTTCCCCAGAGCGGCAGCGATCAGGAACTTCCACCAGCGCATCCTTGCTATACCGGCCAAAATGCCCCCCATATCAAAAATGGGATTGGGGATCGCCGCCAAAACAAAGATCACGATAGCGCCCCAGCGCTGAAATTTGGGCCGCAACCAGCGTAACCACTGCATCTGTTTCTCTCCCAGGCCCGCCACAGTTGTGCCCTCGTCCAGGTTAGGACTCATCCCCCGCCCCAACGTGTAGCCCGTCATCTCGCCCACGGCTGCGCCACAGCCTGCCAATATGCCCACAAGGTAGGGATTGAGCACCGCGCCAAAGGCCACCACGGTGAAACTCGGCGCGGGGAAAATAAGCGTCGCATTGCCCAAAACGCTGATGATAAGGACGCCCAGATAGCCATACTCGGCGTATTTTTGCACCATGTCGCGTGTGGCATAGATCACAATAGCGATGCCGATGGAAAAACCGATCATCACCCAACGCAGCATAGCCTGCTTCCGGTCGGCCTGGGATTTTTGTAGTTGAGATTCGTCTGCGTTCTCGGTCAAAGATGCCCTCCTCGTGAAACAGTCGCGTAGTCTTTAGTCTTATAGTCGTTTGTACTCTCATTTTATACGGGATTTCGATAATTGTCGAAACTGCCCCACAGAAAATATTTCCATTCATAGCATTTTCCATTACAATATAAGTATCTCATTCATACTCCCTAATCCTTACTCCCTACTCCATATACAAGCACTGGCCAGCAACGAAAGGAGGGCCACATGTCTGGATGGATGGGCAAGACGACAACCGATCTCAATCTGCGGGCGGGCACAGGACTGGATTATCCGATTCTCGCGACGCTGCCCGAAGGTACAGTGTTCGATATTCTGGGCGAGGTGGGCATCAACTGGTTGCACGTCCGCGCGGGTGGGCAAGAGGGCTACGTCTACCGCAGTTACACACAACTGCCACGCGCCGGCAAAACTGCGACGGATCTCGCCGTGCGCAACACGCCGGGCGAAACCCTCCCCATTGTCACGGCGCTGTACGAAGACACGCAACTGCTCGTCTTCGGTGAAGAGGGGGGCTGGTTCGAGGTCATCGCACTGGGGATGGCCGGTTACGTGCCGGTGGAATCCGTTCTCTTCCCGCAAATTGGGAAGACGACCGATACCGTCAACTTACGAGCCAGCGCGAGCACCGAGAGCAAAATCCTCGGAATCCTGCCACCGGGCACGCAGGTACATATCTGGCGAAGCCAGGACGGGTGGCTGTACGTGGCCGATACCGTGCGCTCCGGCTATCTCTACAGCAGTTACGTGCAGGTCGGAGTGGAGCCGGTAGAGGAGCAACCTGGCGAAAAGCCTCAGCCCTTCCCCGAAGTCCCCCTGGAGCCGCCAGAAGCTGAAAAAATCCGGCTTGGCCCCAATCCCACGTACACCGAACGCCAGGTCGCCAGCCTGTGGAACCGGATGGGCGGCCTGCTCAAGGCGCTGGCCGCGCACCTGGAGATCGATCCCGCCACCGCCGTCGCCGTGCTGACGGTGGAATCCGGCGGGCGCGCCTTCGACGCCAACGGGCGCATGATCATCCGCTTCGAGAACCACGTCTTCTACGACCGTTGGGGCAAGGATAACCTCAGCGTCTTCGAGCAGCATTTCCAGTTCAACGCCGTCCAACGGTGGCTGAACCATATGTGGCGTCCCGCCGCCCACGAAGCGTGGCGCACAGTCCACACCAGCCAGGATGAAGAGTGGCGCGTCTTTGAGTTCGCCCGCGGTCTGAACGACACGGCGGCCAAGCTCTCCATCAGCATGGGTGGCGCGCAGATCATAGGCTTCAACCATCCCACCCTCGGCTACGACACCGTCCAGCAAATGTTCGACGCCTTCTCCGCCAGCGAGCGTGACCAGATCCTTGGCTTCTTCGCCTTCATCCGTGGCCGCACCGCCGAATCCAAACGCATCGCTGCGCTACAAGCTCTGGACTTCGTCACCTTCGCGCGCTTGTACAACGGCCCCGGCCAGGCTGTCCAATATGGCGCGGCCATCCGCACCGCCTACGATACGTTCTACAGGCTACGGGGGTAGCTTTTGACCAGCGCTTTACGATTCAGATATGGCAAAGGAGGCAGACTATGATCGCAAGAGTTGGAACATTTAACCTGAACAATCTCTTTTCTCGTTTCAATTTTCAGGCCGAAATTGGTCAAATACCTGACGAGAATCCAGGTGGGATTACACTGACATTCGACCAAGACGAACTAAGCGTGCGAACGTTTATGGGGCGACTGGTAAAAGAGAAGGAGCCAGATGAGACTTCCGAGATTGCCAGACGTATCGTCGATGTGATCAAGGCCGATGTACTTGCAGTTCAGGAAGTTGAGCACATCGAAATCCTCAAACAATTCAACCGAGACCATTTACGAAATCTCTACCCTTACATTGCCTTAGTCGAGGGAAATGACCAGCGGTTCATCGACGTCGCAATTCTGTCAAAATTACCAATCGGGATAATCGTGTCGCATCAAACGGCTGTTCATCCAGATGAGCCAGACCAACGGGTTTTTAGTCGTGACTTGCTTCAAGTGGAAATCCTTGATTACAACAGAGATAAACTGTTTACGATTTACAACACCCATCTGAAGAGTCATTATGTACCATTTGGACAAGATCCGATTCAAGGAGCAATTGATGCCAACAATCGGCGTAGACGGCAAGCCGAGACAGTTTCTCGAATCATTAGCCGCATGGAACGGTCAGATAGTCGATTTGTACTCACTGGGGATATGAATGATCCTCCAGATTCTCAATTCCTATTGCCTATGCTTATAGTGGATAAACGACCGCTCGTCAATACTCTGGAGAATCCAGCGGAGACTCGTCCTCCGAAAGCTGAAACCCCTGGACAAGGTCCCGGACCACAAACACCAGCCTGGACACATAGATTCAACCCACCAGGTCCAGCCTTGCCCGAATATCACCTATTTGACCAAATTTGGGTGAGTCAAGCACTTGCTGGACGATTCGCCAACCCAACAATCGACCGGCGCACCAAACATGGAGGAGATGGTAGTGACCATGATCCGGCGTGGATTGATCTAGACCTTTAGCATAGGCTAGACGAAAACCCGTGAGTATTACTTGATAGATCGCATGGCGGAGTTGATATAAAGGACAGACCACTAATCCTATTGGCTCAGTTAATGGGCCCTATTCCACCGCCACGCACGCCCCGCGCTTGTCGATGCGGGTGACGACGGCCCCGCGCGCAAAAGGATTATTCTTAAGATGCGGCGCATCGAGGATACCGCTCGTCACCGCCCGCGCCAGCGTCGCCGGATCGGTCAGCGGGTCGGCGACGCCACCCTCCGCCAGTGCGCCGATTCGCGCCAGCATTTCCCACGCCTCACGCACCAACTCATCTTTGCGCGCCTGCACCGCCGGGTCTGCCGTCATATCCGGCTGACCGCGCAACGCGTTGTCGATGGCCCGCCGCGCCATCGTGCTCGCGGCGATGATGTCGGCGGCGGTGGCGGCGTGATGTGCCTCCGTATGCCCGACGATGTGCACGATGTGCGGCTTGAGCGCCATCTGCACGTAGACGCTCGCCGCCAGGTGCGCGCGCGCCGCGTCGTCGTCGAGGGGATAGCTCAACAGGCCCGTGCGCGTCTGCTTCCAGATGCAGAAGTCCGGCCCGGCCAGCGGCGCGATCAGCTCCAAAATCGCCAGCATCTTCGCCAGATCCATCACGTCCGAGAGACCCGGCGGGCTGTTGAACATCAACTGCGCGATGTAGTCGCACACGCCGAACGCCCGCGCGTTGTGCGCCGAAAGGTACGCTGCGACGACCGAAACCACGTCCGGCGCGTCGCGCATCCCCCAATGGTGCGGCTCGTTTAGTTCCACGGGGATGCCGCGCGCGCCGTACCATGCCATCACCTGCTGGTGCTCGCGGATCGAGCCTTCCAGGTCCCACGGCCCGCGCCCGTCCATCTGGTTGAACCAGAAGAGTGGGATGGCACACCAGGCAATGTTGATCGTCTCCACGTAGACTTCCGCCAAGCGGATGAAGTCGTCGGTGCCGGAATAGGTGCGCAGCAGCGGGTAGTTGCCGCGCCGGCTGGCTTCGTAGAGCGCGCGGTAGTCGTCGGCGCTGCGCACGGGCACACCGCCGGCCCCCTTGCGCCGCGCGTCCTGGCGCTCCGGGTGGAAGAAGTGCTCCTGCGCGTCCTGGTCGATGCCCAACGAGATCACATCCAGCGCGTGCGCTTCGGCGATAGCGGCGATGCCGTCCAATGTCGCCTCCATGGTCGGCAGACCGAAGTGGTGGCGCAAAATGGGATATGGCGCTTTCCAGCCGATGCGCTCCACGGTCGTCTGCGGGAA
>ENA-UOUL01004990-UOUL01004990.1-bioreactor-metagenome-genome-assembly--contig:-NODE-4990-length-11802-cov-7.908060_pt1 | contig 11802 bp, 10 predicted proteins | sample MGYA00249838_ERZ747220 | MGnify/ENA primary metagenome ERZ747220 (study PRJEB28778, sample SAMN05720191) | bioreactor metagenome | isolation source: Anaerobic biogas reactor | place: USA:Washington...
CAGCTTCATGTGAGCGCGCTGATTGTGAACAACGTCCTTGCGCGTGAGCTGGGCGTGAAGGTGGTGGGCTGGGAGTCCCTGAAGGATGCGCGTCTGACGGGCCGCCTGGTGTACATGGATCCTTCGGCGACCTCCCCTGACGCGCAGCAGGCTGCGTTTGTGAACAGCTTTGCGAAGTCGGTGAACGTGTCGTCCCCCTCGGCCCCTTCCTTCGTGCTCAACGCAGTGACGGCAGGCCAGTACGCGGTGGGGATTATCAGCGAGGAGAAGGCGATCGAGCGGAAGCAGTCCGGCGCGGACCTGGGCGTGGTGTACACGAAGGAAGGCATCGCGATGGGGGCATCCTACGCGGGGATTCTGAGCGGTGCCCGGAACGAGGCGAACGCGAAGCTGTTCCTGGACTTCATCACCTCCCGTGAATACCAGCAGGCTGCCGCGGACCAGCTTCACCAGCGGTCGATCCGGCGCGACGTGGACTTTGGCCTGAAGGGGATTGCGTCGACGAAGGAACTGACGGCGCTGAACTACGAGAGTCTCGCGCTGCTCGAGGTTGTGAACGCCGCCGCCTGGAACCGCTGAGGAACAGCGGCCGGCGCGCAAGCGCCGGCCAAACCAGGGACCTGACCTAACAACCTATCCGCCGCCGCGTTTCAAACGCGGCGGCGGGTTTCTGACAAGGGAGGGCTGGTAGGGAATGCCGGTTTTCCTTCGATTAGATAGAAGAGAAATTGACAAATATCGCGGTTTCATGCTATAAAAAACCATTCTGAAGCCAACAGCCCGCAGGAGTGTTATGTAAGGTTTTGCTGTCCGCCGGTCGACCAGCCTTCCGCGCCCCAATCATACAGAATGCCATGGCTTTTTTCTCTTCTCGTCGGCTGGTTGCCGACCCAAACTTCGGGTAGGATGCCATCTGGTGGCTGAATCGCCCCAGTATGCTTGCATGGAGTGCAGGAGGAAACCTTGCAGATTTCCCAGGACGCTTTATCTTGGCTCTATTATGCCGTTTTCATCATCTACGCCTACGCAAGTTCCAGCGCCGGGCGCATCAAGCCGCAGACCAGCAAGACCCGGCTGCTGACCTCGGCCATGACGGCGACCGCCGTCTGGGCGATGGTGTTCAGCCTGTCCAACTCCGCGCCTGATGCCCAAACCGCACTTGCCATCCGGAAAATCGGCGTGCTGGGCTGGGGAACGATTTACAGCCTCATCCTTCACCTCTTCCTGGTCGTCACCGGGAAAAAGAAGCTGCTGAAGAAAAAGTGGGTGTACTTTGCAATATACACCCCGGCGGCGCTCAATCTGCTGGTTTTCCTGGTGCGTTGGAACAGCGCGGATTATCATTATCATATTTTCCGTACGAGCTTTGGCTGGACCAACCTCTGGGTCGGTTCCTTCTGGAACTGGTTCCATACCGCGCAGTTCATCCTTTCCAGCGCGATTTGCATCGTCCTGTCGGTTCACTGGTATTTCAACACAAAAGACAACTATGAGAGAATCCAGGCGAGATGGCTGACGGTTTCCTTCTCGCTGACCATCGTGCTGGGCGCCATGACCGATTACATCACCAATGAGACGTACGACGGCGTCTTCCCGCAGCTGGGCATCGTTTTCACCATGCTTCCCATCATGACCATCCTCTATCTCATACGCAAATACGATTTGCCGAGGCGCCTGCCAGCGGGCCGGAACCGACGGGCGACCAGATTCTGGACGACGCCGCCCGCGAAAGCCTGTATGTGAAAATCGGGTACATCATCCATTCGATGGCTTTCCTGAACCTCGCGTACCGGACGCTGGTCATGAAGGAGTACTCGACCTACAACCTGCTGGTATACGGCTTGTTGTTCAGCGCGTTCATCCTGCTGTCCGGGATGATGGTCATCTACGCAAAACGGCTGAAAATCAGCATCAAGGCGCAGGAAGCCATCATCACGATGGTTCTTGTCACCCTGATTTTCATCAGCCTGCTCAACTATGGCGACAAGGGCGCCATCACGGTGTGGTCCTTCGTTTTTATCCTCATTGCGATTTCCACGGTATTCAGCAACCACAGGGTCATGCTGGCCGGCGCGATGGTGATTGCTGTCGTGCAGCTGTTCCTGGCGCGTCAGCATAATGTCGAGTATGTCCGCATTGAGGACATCGACTACCTTCTGCGTGTGGTCGCCATCGGCATCACCGCCGGGCTGACCATCTATGTCAACCGGATTTACCGCAGCCGCCTGCGGGAGAGCGTCGAAAGCCTCCGCTTCCAGAAGGCGCTGACGGACCTGTCGGCCGTCCTGCGGGTCACTTCGGAGGACACCTACCACGACAGCATCGTCAAGGCCCTCAACATCATCGCGCAGTACCTGGAAAACAAGAACGCGATTCACCTGGAAATCGGGGGCGAGGGCTTCATCTCCCTGTGCCATCACAACGACTGCATGGTCAACGACCCGGAGGAGAAAGGCGCAATCGCGCGCCACGCGTACCAGAGCCTGCTGAACAAGTACGCCTATTACGAGCAGGGCAGCACCTATTTTGTGGACTGCGACCAGTTCGAGCCCGACTCCGAAATGGGCAAGTACCTGAGCGCCTATGACATCCAGTCCGTCATGTTCTCCCCGTTCTCCATGAAGAACAATATCACCAACGTCCTGTTGGTCGAACTGAAGACCAAGCGGAACGCGCTGCTGCAGGTGACCGAGGACTTTTTCCATATCGCGGCCAACGACCTGGCGGGCTTCTTCATCCGTTCCGAGTCGGAAAAGGAGCTGACCTTCCTGGCCTTCCACGACCCCCTGACCGGCCTGCTCAAGCGCGACCGCTTCATCCCGATGGTGGAGGAGATGCTCCGCAAGGCCGGCCCTGAAGAGCGGGTCTCCGTCATGTTCATGGACGTGGACTCCTTCAAGGACGTCAACGACACCGCGGGCCACTATATCGGCAACCAGGTCATCCGGATCATCGCCGACCGGCTGCTGGCGGTCACCCGGCCGCAGGACTTGCTGGCCCGCTATGGCGGGGACGAATTCCTGTACGCGACCGTGCAGCGTTCGCAGGAGACCGTATCGGAAATCGCCCAGCGGCTGCTGGACACCTTCAAGGAACCTTTCCGGATTGAAAAGAGGGAGTTCTACATGACGGCCAGCCTGGGCATCGCCGCGAGCCCCCAGGACGGCATGGACGCGGTCACACTGCTCAACAACGCGGACTTCGCGATGTATGAGGCCAAGCACGAGCCGGGAAGGCATTATGCCTACTACTCCACGCAGCGCAAGAGCGAGGCGTACAACACGGTGATGCTGAAAAACAACCTGCGGACCGCGCTGGACAACGGGGAGCTCTTTCTCGTGTATCAGCCGCAGCTGGATTTCAGGACCGGGAGAGTGGTCGGCGTGGAAGCCCTCCTGCGGTGGAACCATCCGACGCTTGGCTTTATTTCACCCGGCGTGTTCATCCCCATCGCGGAGCAGACGGGGATGATCATCCGCATCGGCGCCTGGGTTCTCGGCGAAGCCTGCCGGCAGGCGCAGTCGTGGATTGACGCGGGGCACGGCCCTTTGAGAATGGCCGTTAACTTCACCTTCCTCCAGCTGCAGGATGAGGGCGTGCTGGAGATGGTGCGGGATAAGCTTCTGCAATCCGGATTAAAGCCTGAAAACCTCGAACTGGAGGTCACGGAAAGCACCACCGGCATGTATGGGGACCAGATTATGAGCGCCATCGGCGGGCTGAAGCGGATGGGCGTCTCCCTGGCTATCGACGACTACGGCTCGGACTATTCCGCCCTGCGCAGGCTGAGCGTGTTCTCCATCGACCGCATCAAGATCGACAAGTCCCTCATCGACGAAATCGTCGCGGACGACCCCAAGCGGCGGGTGATTGTGGAAAACATCATCGGGCTGGCGCGCGAACTGAACCTCGCGGTGACGGCGGAAGGCGTCGAAACGGAGGAGCAGGCGCGTTTCCTCAGGGAGATGGGCTGCGACGAGGCACAAGGCTTCCTGTATTACCGGCCGATGGTCCCGAAGGATGTGGAGGCGATACTGTCGAAGCAGGCGAAGCAGCAGGTGCTGGAAGGTTTCGCCGATTAAAGGTGTCGCCTTTCCCGTCGGCTTCTCGTTCTCTTGGTACGGGGCTACGCGCGTTTGACTGATAAAGCACCGCCCGGGAACTTGCGCCCCGGACGGTGTTGTGCTATAATCCTCGGGCATTACACACGCGGGTGGACTGTCCGTTTGTGCCGAAAGGTGACCGGACAGGCTGAAACCCGCGGAGGCAACAACAAGGAGGGAACCCATGGCAGTCATCTCTATGAAGAGCCTGCTGGAAGCAGGCGTGCACTTCGGCCACCAGACCCGGCGCTGGAACCCCAAAATGGCGCCCTACATCTTCACCGAGCGCAACGGCATCTATATCGTCGACCTGCAGAAGACGGTCCGCAAAATCGAGGAGGCGTACGTGTTCGTGCGCAACCTGTCGATGGAGGGCAAGTCCATCCTGTTCGTCGGTACCAAGAAGCAGGCCCAGGAATCCATCGAGTTTGAGGCCAAGCGCTGCAACATGTTCTACGTCAACAAGCGCTGGCTGGGCGGCATGCTGACCAACTACCGCACCATCCGCTCCCGCGTGGACCGGCTCAACGAGATTGACAAGATGGAGGCCAACGGCCAGTTTGACGTGCTCCCCAAGAAGGAAGTCATCAAGCTGATGCACGAGCGCGACAAGCTCAACGGCAACCTGGGCGGCATCCGCACCATGAAAGGCCTGCCCGGCGCGATATTCGTCGTCGACCCGCAGAAGGAAGCTATCGCCATCGCTGAAGCCCGCGCCTTGAAAATCCCCATCGTCGCCATTGTTGACACCAACTGCGACCCCGACCTGGTGGACTACGTCATCCCCGGCAACGACGACGCCATCCGCGCCGTCAAGCTGATATCCGGGAAGATGGCCGACGCCGTGCTGGAAGGCCGCCAGGGCGCCCAGGTGGAGGACGAGGCCCAGGTCGCGCCCGAGAGCGACGACGAGGCGAGCGCCTGAGCGCCGCGGGACTGAATAAGGAGAGAAACGTTATGGAAATCACCGCTGCAATGGTCAAGGAACTGCGCGAGCGTACGCAGGCAGGCATGATGGACTGCAAGAAGGCGCTGGTCGAATGCAAGGGCGACATGGAGAAGGCCATCGAGTACCTGCGCGAGAAGGGCCTGGCCGCCAACGCCAAGAAGGCCGGCCGCATCGCCGCGGAGGGCATGGTGGACAGCTATATCCATATGGGCGGCAAGATTGGCGTCCTGCTGGAGGTCAACTGCGAGACGGACTTCGTCGCCAACACCGACGCCTTCAAGGCCCTCTGCCACGACCTGGCTTTGCAGATTGCGGCCAGCAACCCCCTCTTTGTCTCCAAGGAGGAAGTGCCCCAGGAGAACCTGAACAAAGAGCGGGAAATCCTCCGCGTGCAGGCGCTCAACGAAGGCAAGCCCGAGAAAATCGTCGACCGCATGGTCGAGGGCCGCATCGAGAAGTATTACAAGGAGGTCTGCCTGCTGGAGCAGCCCTTCGTGAAGAACCCTGACATCACGGTCCAGACCCTGGTCAACGAGACGGCGCTCGCCAGCGGGGAGAAAATCTCCGTGCGCCGCTTCACCCGCTACGAGCGCGGGGAGGGCATTGAGAAAAAGGTCAGCGACCTGGCCGGCGAAATTGAGGCCATGACGAAAAAGGACTGACCCGCCGCGATTCTGTACACCATCAGGGCGGCGCGCTTGCGCCGCCTTCTTGTAAAAAAGGAGGAGGCAGGCCGATGCGCTACCGCAGAATCATGCTCAAGCTCTCCGGCGAAGCCCTGGGCGAGCAGGGATGGCTGTTTGACCATGCCAAAATCCGCGAGGTGGCCGGCATCCTGTGCGAAGTGCGCAAGCGCGGCGTGCAGGCCGGCGTCGTTATCGGCGGGGGCAACCTCTGGCGGGGACGGCACGGCGCCAGCGAGGGCATGGACGCGGTGACCGCGGACCAGATGGGCATGCTGGGCACGGTCATGAACTGCCTGGTCATGCGTGACGCCCTGGCCCAGTGCGGGCAGAAATCCGAGGTGTTCTCCGCCCTCTCCATGCCCGACGTCTGCACCACCTACCGCTTTGACCTGGCGGACGCCGCGCTGGAGCGCGACGGGCTGGCCTTTCTGGGCGGCGGCCTGGGGCGCCCCTTTTTCACCACCGACACCGCCGTCACCCTCCGGGCGCTGGAGCTGAAGGCCGACGCGCTGCTGCTGGCCAAGAACGTGGACGGCGTTTATACCGCCGACCCGCGGACGGACAAAGGGGCGAAGCTTATCCGGGACATCACCTACGGCGAGGCCATCCAGCGGGAGCTGAAGGTCATGGACCTGGCGGCTTTCCAGATGTGCGCGGAGCAAAGCCTGCCCCAGGTGCGGGTCTTTGGCTTGAGCGACCCCCGCAACATCCTGCGTGTGCTGGAGGGCGAGGACCTCGGCACGACGCTGCATCCCTAAACCGCGCCTTTCATGAAGAAACTCAGACGCCTGGTCTGGTTCATCGCCGGCAGGCTCACCCTCATCACCTGCATCCTGGGGCTGATGACCATCGCCTTCTACTTTTCCATGAACGCCGCCAATATTTACGTCATCCTCAAGGACGGCATGGCGCAGCGCGCGATGACGGTCATGATGAAAACGGACCCCGTGGAGCTGAACAAGTACTTCTCCGCCGCGTACCTCCCCCTGGACACCCGCCTGGCAACCCTCCGCGAGGGCACCAACCCTTACGAGCCCTACCAGGTCACCGGCATCGACCATCGGCTCCGCATGGAGTGGATGTGGTCCTGGCCCTGGGAGGACACCGCCCGGGCGACCGTCACGGAGGAGGTGCCGGCCATCGACGGGCGCATCCTGCCCGGCCTGCGCGAACAGACGCCGGAAGAGGGGTGGTATCCGCCCCGCTGGCCCTCCGCGCGATACGACGTCATCCTTATCCGTGAGAACGGACGTTGGCATATCCGGGAGTTGAGAAACGAAAGGGCATACGTCCCCTGAATACATCCGTTAATTTGGGCAAAAGGCTGTTCCTGGCGCCGATGGCTGGCATCACGGACTGGCCTTTCCGTTTGCTCTGCGGGCAAATGGGTGCGGACGAAACCGTCAGCGAGATGATCAGCGCCATGGGCCTGCTGACCGCGCCCAAGGGCAGCCCGGCGTACGCGGCGCTGCTGGCCGTCCACCCGGGGGAGGTCCCGCTTTCCGCGCAGCTGTTTGGCAAGGAGCCGGACCTGCTGGCCCGCGCGGCGGCCCTGCTGTGGGAGACTGGCCGCTATGCCGGCATCGACCTGAACTTCGGCTGCCCCGCCCAGAAGGTCACCTCCTCCGGCTCCGGCAGCGCCCTGATGAAGGATTTCGCGCTGAGCGGGCGCATCCTCAGGTCGGTTCGCCACGCGGTGCCAGGCCGCCTGTCCGTCAAGATGCGCCTGGGCTGGGACGAAAAAAGCGTCAACGCAGTGCCCTTTGCCAGGCTGTGCGAGGACGAGGGGGCCGATTTGCTATGCGTGCACGGCCGGACCCGCTCGAAGCAGTATGGGGGAAAGGCGGATTGGCCGGCTATCGCGGCGGTCAGGCAGGCGGTCTCCATCCCCCTCATCGCGAACGGGGACGTCTTTGCCGCGCAGGACGCCGTGAGTATACTGGAGATGACCGGCGCCGACGGCGTGGCGGTCGGCCGCGGCGCCTTGGGCAACCCCTGGCTATTTTCGCAGATCAAGGCTGCGTTTGCGGGCCAGGAGGCGATGGCACCAAGCCCTGACGAGGTGCGGCGCATCGCGCTCTCCCACCTGCGGGATATGGTAGCCTTCAAGGGGGAATCCTGGGCGCTCGTCGAGATGCGCAAGCATTTCGGCTGGTACCTGAAGGGAACGAAAGGCGCGGCCCAGACCCGCGCACTGATCAACCGCTGCACGGACCTGGACGCGCTGACCGGCATCCTGGACGCGCATTTTTCGGGCTGCGGCGATTGACAAGCCCGGCGGCCGAACCTACAATCAGAAAGTAAAAAGCGCCTATCCCGCCCGGCGTAGGCCGGGCGTCCTTTTGGAGGGACACATGGAGTATTCACTGGAAATCGCCGGCCTGAAGCGTTCCCTGCCCTTGTGCCAGGTGCACGAGGAGCTGTTTATCGCCGCCTTCGTCATCTTCGGCGACGTTGAGCTGACCATCGCCTGCGCGAGGGAACTGCTGAAAATCGCGCCGGAGCACGACGTGCTCATCACCGCGGAGTCCAAGGGCATCCCCCTGGTCTACGAGATGGCCCGGCAGAACCGCGAAAACCGCTACCTCATCGCGCGCAAGGCGCCCAAGCTGTATATGCGCAACGTCTTCTCGACCGAGGTAACCTCCATCACCACCGTCAACCGCCAGATGCTCTTCATCGACCAAAACGACGCCGATTTCATGCGCGGCCGCCGCGTGCTCATCGTGGATGACGTGATTTCCACGGGGGAGAGCCTCAAGGCGGTGGAAAAGCTGGTCAACGAGGCCGGCGGCACCGTGGTGGGCAAGATGGCGGTGCTGGCGGAGGGCGCCGCGATGCGCCGCAAGGACATCCTGTTCCTGGGCACGCTTCCGCTGTTCAACCAGGACGGCAGCGTCAAGGAGGATTGAGGGGAAGCCATGCGGGACGTGCTGGTCGTGGTGGACATGCAGCTTGACTTCATCGACGGCGTACTGGGCACGGGGGAGGCGCAGGCCATCCTGCCCGCCGCCGAGGCGAAAATCCGCGATTTTTCCGGCCCCGTGCTCTTTACCCGGGATACCCACCGGGAGGATTACCTAAAAACGCAGGAAGGCGGCCTTCTGCCGGTTCCCCATTGCGTCAAAGGGACGCCGGGGTGGCAAATCCACCCGCGGATGGAGGCGCTTCGCGCCCTGCCCGCCCTGGACAAGCCCTCCTTCGGCTCGCTGGCACTGGCGGACACGCTGCGGCAGATGGACCGGGAGGAGCCCGTCCGCTCCGTCACCTTCATCGGCCTTTGCACCGATATCTGCGTGATTTCAAACGCCCTCATCGCCAAGGCCGCCTTGCCCGAGGCCCGCGTCATCGTGGACGCGGCCTGCTGCGCCGGCGCCACGCCGGCAGGCCACCGAAACGCCCTGCAGGCGATGCAGGCCTGCCAGGTCATCGTCGAGAACGGCTGACGCCGCCGAAGGAGGAAACCCATGGACCAGCCCGTCGTCATCCTGGATTTCGGCAGCCAGTACACCCAGCTCATCGCCCGGCGCATCCGCCAGGCGCATGTTTTTTCCCAGGTGCTTCCCTATACGGCCGGCCTGGCGCAAATCAGAGCGCTGTGCCCCGCGGGGCTCATCCTCTCCGGCAGCCCCTCCGCCGTCACCTACGCCGACGCGCCTTCCTGTGACCCGGCCCTGTTTTCCCTGGGCGTCCCGGTGCTGGGCGTCTGCTATGGGATGCAATTGATGGCGCAGAGCCTGGGCGGCAGCGTGGGCAAAGCGCGGGTGCGGGAGTACGGCTTGCGCGCCGTCACCCTGGACGTGTCGAGCGAGCTGTTTTCCGGGCTTCGCCCGCAGTGCGACACCTGGATGAGCCACGCCTACCAGGTCGACCGCCTGCCGCCGGGCTTTGTCGGAACCGCCCATACGGAGACCTGCCCCCTCGCCGCCATGGAGGCGCCGGGCAGGCGGCTCTACGGCGTGCAGTTCCACCCGGAAACCTCCCACAGCCAGCAGGGGATGGACGTCATCCGCCGCTTTGTGCGGGACATCTGCGGCTGCGCGCCGTCCTGGCGCATGGAAGGCTTCGCGGAGCAGGCGGTTGCCGATATTAAGAAGGCGGTCGGCGGCGGCACCGTGCTGCTGGGCCTTTCCGGCGGCGTGGACAGCGCGGTCGTCGCCGCGCTCATCTCCAAAGCCGTCGGGGAGCGGCTCAACTGCGTCTTTGTCGACCATGGCTTCATGCGCAAGGACGAGCCGGAGCTGGTGCGCGAGGTGTTCACCCGCCACTTCCCGGTGCACCTGAGCGCCCTGGACGCCTCGGACCGCTTCTATGAAAAGCTCAGGGGCGTCACCGACCCGGAACAGAAGCGCAAAATCATCGGCGCGGAGTTCATCGCCGTGTTCCGGGATGAGGCGCAAAAACTGGGCGCCCTGGACCATTTCGCCCAGGGGACCATCTATCCGGACGTCATTGAGTCCGGTGCCGCGCCGGGCAGCACGGTCATCAAAAGCCACCACAACGTGGGCGGCCTTCCGCGCGAGCTGGGCTTCACCAGCCTGATTGAGCCGCTGCGCTTCCTGTTCAAGGACGAGGTGCGGGAACTGGGTGAGGTGCTGGGCCTGCCGGAGGAAATGACCCGACGCCAGCCCTTCCCCGGCCCTGGCCTGGCCATCCGCACCCTGGGCGAGCTGACCCGGGAAAAGGTGGACCTGACCCGCCACAGCGACGCCATCCTCCTGGAGGAGTTCCGCAAGGCGGGCCTGGACGGCCAGATCAGCCAGTACTTCACCGTCAATACCGACCTGCGCTCTGTGGGCGTGATGGGGGACGAGCGCAGCTACGACACCGCCATCGCCATCCGCGCTATCACCACCGACGACTTCATGACCGCCGACTGGGCCCGCGTCCCCTACGATACCCTCGCCCTCGTTTCCCGCCGCATCGTCAACGAGGTCTCCGGCGTCAACCGCGTCCTGCTGGATATTACCACCAAGCCCCCGGCGAGCATTGAGTGGGAATAGAAACCAGGGATCGGATATTTCTGTTCTACTAGATGGCAAAGAGGAATCACAGTGGCTTGCCCATTCTTTTTCTTGGACAAAGCTGCGACTTCAGTATACTCTGTCCTTGTTTGCCTGTCATTATGTCTATAACTGTGTTATTTTCATTATTTCACCTGCATTCTGAGCAACTGAAAACCAGTATTAATACATACAATGGACAAAAGCTGCGACAAAGTATAAACTGAATACGTCAAGCTAAGCAATGAATATGCCCCTGAAAAGGCAAACCCCGACGAACTGCTTGAAAGACTGCAATATCCGTTTACAATGGCGCTACTGAGCGATATTTCCGTACCGTTGCTCTCAAAACGCCACGCTCGCCCTGCGGTAACTCGCGTCGAGGAAGAAAGCCCCGTTGATCCCAAACCGAGCTAAAGCTTTGCGGCGCGATGTGCCTATTCGTCGGAGGGACACTGGGGCAGGGATATACCGCTTAGTAAGGTGTCGCCTGGACATTTTCCTTCATACGTTCCCATGGGGAGGATAAACAATGAAGCTTGAGAAAAGGGTAATGGACTATATTGAATCGCAAAGCAATGAAGCAAAGTCGCTTCTTATGACATTAGCTAGAATACCCGCACCGTCACATTTCGAGCAGAAGCGCGCAGAGTTCTGCCTTGAGTGGTTAAAACGCGCAGGTGCGCAAAACGCTTATATCGACAGCGCAATTAATGTGATATACCCAGTAGGGAATACAGACGGATACGTGAATGTTATATGTGCGCACAGTGACGTCGTGTTTTCGGACACAGAGGAGCTACCGCTGCGGGAGGAAAACGGTAAGCTATTTTGCCCAGGTATCGGCGACAACTCGGCTAACGTGACGGCACTGCTTATTGCGGCGCGTTATATCGCCCAAAACGAGTTGACTCCAGCCGAAGGCGGGCTTCTCATTGTTATCAACTCGGCAGAGGAAGGCCTTGGAAACCTAAAAGGAACGAGAAAGCTCGTTGAGGACTACGCAGGCCGTATCAGAGAGTTTATTTCTTTCGATAGTTCAGACAACGCAGTGATTACAA
>ENA-UOUL01004991-UOUL01004991.1-bioreactor-metagenome-genome-assembly--contig:-NODE-4991-length-11797-cov-2.624829_pt1 | contig 11797 bp, 7 predicted proteins | sample MGYA00249838_ERZ747220 | MGnify/ENA primary metagenome ERZ747220 (study PRJEB28778, sample SAMN05720191) | bioreactor metagenome | isolation source: Anaerobic biogas reactor | place: USA:Washington...
ATCGCGGCTCTCCTCGCCACCGCCGCCGCCGGGCTGCTCGACGGCGTCATGCTCACCCTCGTCGTGAGCTGGTACGACACGCCGAGGCCGACCCGGGAGATCGCCGGCGAGCTCGTCCAGGCGAGCCTGGTACCGGTGCTCGTCGGCATCGGCGGCATGGTCACGGTGCTCGCCCTGGACCGAGGCGCCGCGGCCCTGCCCCTCGCCGTCACCGGAGCCGCCGGCATCGTCGGGTACCGGGCCTTCGCCGCCCTCGCGAACCGGCACGCCAGCCTGGAACGGCTCTACGAGCTGTCCGACGCCCTCGCCGTCGCCCCCGGGTCGGCCGACGTGCTGACCTCGGTGCTCACCCAGTCGGCCGACCTGCTCCGGGCCGAGTACACCGAGGTGGTGCTCGCGGGCACCGAGCCGGGGCACGCCGTCTGCTGGTCGCGGCACGGGGGCGGTCGGATCGAGGGGCCTCGGGACGTCGAGGCGCCGGCCACCTGGTCGTTCGCGACCTCCGGCGTTCAGATCGTGCTCGGGTCCACGGCGACCGAGCGGGCGTTCCTCACCGACCGGGGGGTCGGCCAGGCGCTCCTGGTGCCCTTGCGGGTGGACGCCGAGGTCTCCGGGCACCTGCTGGTCGCCGACCGGCACGGCGAGGAGCGGGGGTTCGCCGTCTCCGACGGGCGGCTGCTGGAGACCGTGGCCAACCACGCCTCGATCGCCCTCCGCAACAGCCGCCTCATCGACCGGCTGCACTTCGAGGCCAGGCACGACGAGCTCACCGGGCTGCCCAACCGGCTGGACTTCCGGGACGCGCTCGACGCCGCCGCCAAGGCAGCGGCGTCAGGAGACGCGCCGGTCGCGGTGATGCTGCTCGACTTCGACGGCTTCAAGGCGATCAACGACACCCTCGGCCACCAGGCGGGTGACGAGCTGCTGCGGATCATCGCGGAGCGGTTGCAACGGGTCTCCGCCTCCGACGCGAGCGTCGCGCGGCTCGGTGGGGACGAGTTCGCCGTCGTCTCCACCACCTGCACCGACGAGGAGTCGGCCATGGCCCTCGCCGGGCGGCTGCTGTCCGTCTTCGCCGAGCCGGTCGCCGTGTCGGGCACCCGGCTCCGGCTGGGCGGCTCCCTCGGCATCTCCCTCGGCCCGCAGCACGGCACCACCGGATCCGACCTGATGCGGAACGCCGACATCGCCATGTACCGCGCCAAGCACGACGGCCGCGGCCGCCATGATGACGCCGGTCAGGCCCAGGATCATCACCAGCGCGTAGTGGTAGAGGTAGCCGGACTGCAGCCGGCGCACGACGCCCGACACCCAGCCGACCAGCTTCCAGGAACCATTGACCACGGCGCCATCGATCAGGGCGCGGTCACCGCCCTGCCACAGGCCAGTGCCCAGCATGCGGGCGCCGCTAGTCAGGGCGATCTCCTTCAGATCCTGGATCACGCGAATCGTGCGCTCTTCTTCGTCCTCGGTGCCCGTGCCGACGATGGGGATCTTTTGCACGTAATCGATCACGACCACCACCCGGCTGCCGCCCCGACTTTGCACGTCCTGCAACCACTCGCGGATGCGGGCGACGGTGCCCGTGACGCCACTGGCCCGCACAAAAAGCAGGCGCGGGGCGTAGCTATCCATGGCATTGAGCACGGGGGCGTACCGGGGCGTTTGCCGCAGACGCTGTTCCAGCCCGGCGACATTGTTCTCCTCGTAGATCATGGCGTCGAGCCGGCGGAGTGTGAGCGCCTCCATCTTGAGGCCGGCCAGGGCCGTCTCCAGGCAGAGCAACCTCGACATGAGGTGTGCCGGCTCGTGCTCGTAGCAGATGTAGAGCGCCCAGGCGCTGGGATCACGTTGGACGACATTTCGCGCCACCTGGAGCGCAAAGATCGTCTTGCCGACGCCATACCCTCCGCCGACGATCATCAGGTCTCCGGCGCGAAGGCCTCCCCCGAGGACCTCATCCAGAGGGGTAAAGCCCAGGGACAGGGGGCGGTAACCGGACGTGTCGCCGGAGAGGATCTGGTGTTCCACTGCCGCCAGGGTCTCATCGAGCGTCACGGGATAGTCATGGCCAAAGCGTGTCGCAGACCAGACGTAGCCGCCGTTTACGGATGTCATCTCCTGCTCCTATCGCCGGCGGCGTGTGACGGTGGGCAACGGGGTGAACCACTCCGGCTGCACCGTGATGCCCATGGCGGAAAAGTGCTCCACAAACTTGGGCCGGATGCCCTTGGGCGAAAAGACCCCGTCCACCCGTCCATCCAAAACTCCGGTCTGTTCGAATCGGAAGATGTCCTGCATCACGACGATGTCGCCCTCCAGTCCCTGTACCTCGGAGATCTGGACGACCTTGCGGGAGCCGTCGGACAACCTCTCCAGATGGACCACCAGGTCAAAGGCGGCCGCGATCTGCTCACGGATGGCGCGCAGGGGCATGTCGGTGCCGGCCATCAGCACCATGGTCTCCACGCGGTGCAGGGTATCGCGCGCGCTGTTCGAGTGCGCCGTGGTGAGCGAGCCATCGTGGCCGGTGTTCATCGCCTGGAGCATGTCCAGCGCCTCCCCGCCGCGCACCTCGCCGACGATGATGCGATCCGGGCGCATACGGAGGGCATTAATCACCAGTTGCCGGATGGTCACCTGGCCTCTGCCCTCGATGTTGGGCGGCCGGCTCTCCAGGCGCACCAGGTGTCGCTGGTTCAGCTGCAACTCCGCCGAGTCCTCAATGGTTACAATACGCTCTGCCGATGGCAAAAAGTTGGAGAGCATGTTGAGCAGGGTGGTCTTGCCGGTGCCGGTACCGCCGGAGACGATGATGTTCTGCCGACCGAGGACACAGGCCCGCAGAAAATCCACCATGGACTGGTTGACGGTGCCCACTCGCAGCATGTCCGCCTCGGTAAAGACGTTCTTGGCGAACTTGCGGATGCTGATGGTGGGTCCGTTGAGGCACAGCGGCGGGATGATGATGTTCACGCGGGAGCCATCAGGAAGGCGGGCATCCACCATCGGGCTGGATTCGTCCACGCGGCGCCCCAGGGGCGTCACGATTCGATCGACGATCCGCATCAGCTCCGAGTTGCTGCGGAAGCGGATGTCCGTCTCCGTCAGCCGGCCGCGGCGCTCGACAAAGACCTGGTTTGGGCCGTTCACCAGGATCTCTGTAATCGTCTCATCCTCCAGGAGTGGCTCCAGCGGCCCGTATCCCAGGATGTTGGCGATGACTTCCTTGCGGAGCTGCTCCTTTTCCGCGCGGCTCAGGGGCAGCTTGGACTCGCGAACGACCTCGTTAAAGATATAGTCGATCGTCGGGAGCACCTGCTCCCGGCTGTTCATGTCCGTGGTCGGGCTGATCTCCGCCAAGAGTCGCCGTTGAACCTGGTCCAGCACGGAGGCAAGGGCCTCGCTATCGCGGCTCATGGGCTCGATCCCGTCTGTTCTTGTCATGGTGGGGCGGGTGCCCCCGTTCGGTCGTCGCATATCACACCTACCTTGCAAATCCCTAACGGATCCAGAGCGGGTCGGTCTCATCCCAACTCGTCTGGCTGATGTTGCGGATGTTGCGGCCATCCGCACTCATCACATAAAGCTGCATTGGCCCATCCCGGTTGGACCAGAATACGATACGGGTGCCGTCGGGCGACCAGGACGGCCGCTTGTCCCAGGCGCCGGAGCCGATCGTGAGGTTCCGGATGCCGCTACCATCGGCGTTAACGATCCAGATGTCGTCGCTGCCGGCATCGTTGCTGACAAAGACAATCCGCCCCCCGTCCGGTGACCAGGCGGGATCCCAGCTGAGCCCGTTGAGGTTGGTGAGCTGGATGGCCGTTTGGCCCTCGGTGCGCTCGCTGGTCGGAAGCTCCATATAGATGGCCGTGCGACCCTCGCCCGTGGAGGCGACATAGAGCCGGTAACGACCGTCCGGCGAGTACATGTAGCGATCCAGCAGGGCCTTGTACTCGCGGTCCAGGTCGCCGCCGGTAGGGCCGAGGTAGCGCGGATTGGCGCCGGTGGATTCGCGTACGTAATAGCCCGGTCGATCAGCCTGGACGGACCGGTACACGATCTGGTTGACGTAGGCGGATACGGGCCGAACCGTGGGGGCAGGTGTGGGCCCGGGCGCCACGATGCCGCCGCCGGAAGGCCGGCCCGCGGGAGCGGGCGTGGAGACCGGCGTAACCGTGGGCGTCGGAGCCATGGTGGGCGTCGCCGTCGGGGTGATAAAGGGCAACACCTCGGCGAGCCGCAGCTGAGAGAGCGCCGTATCGCCCACCGGCAGCTGGCTGGCCCGGTAGTAGCGCTCGTAGGCGCTCCCGGAATCACCGGCGCCACGGTACTCGTCGCCGCTGCGGATATAGGCGTCATACAGCATGGAGAGCAGCGTTTGCTGGAAGTAGGTGGGGCGTTGATCGTAGACGCCCCGCAGCCGCACCACGGCGTCCTCCCAGCGGCCCTCCTGATAGCGGGCCACGCCCTCGGAAAAGAGCGAAGAGAGCCGCCGCTCAAAGGTCGCCTCGGGATGGGTGGGGCTCAGCTTTAGGGCGCTGGCGAAATAGTCGTTGGCTTGCAGGAGGAGATCCAGCTCCGGGCTGTCACCGGAGATGATCTGGCGGCCCAGCTCCAGGTAGAGCTCGATGCGGGCGTTCCGGATCTCCTGGGAGCGGTAGGCCGTGTCCAGGCTGGCGAGTTGCTCGTAGCCCGCGAGGGCATCCTCGAGGCGGCCTTCCTCGCGAGCGAGCTGCGCCGTGGCGTACAGTTCGTCGAGGCGCTGGCGCTGTGTCACCGTCAAAATGCGCTGCTGCACATCGCGATAGCCGGGCGAGAGGCGCTGCACGGCCATGCAGCTCTCCAGCGCGGCGGCGCTATCGCCGCTATCGTAGGCGCGCACGCAGGCGGCATACGCCTCGTTCAGTGCCAGGCGCCCGTCGATATCCGCAAGGGCGGCCTGCACCTCGGCGTCGTCGGGGCGCAGCGCCTCCGCCTCCTGGAAGCAGGGCCGCGCCTCCTCGAGCTTGTCATCCAGCAGCAGCCGGTTGCAGCGTCCCACCAGGGAGACGTAGGCGTTCTCCGCGCGGCGCTCCGCCAGGACGGGGAAGACATAACGCTGGAGACCGACGACCATGTAGTAGCCCAGGAACCCGAGAGCGATGAGTGCGGCAATACCCAGCAGGACCTTTCTCCAGCGGATCGTCCAGCGCCGCGGGCGGACCACCCGGCGGGGCTTGAGATCGGTGCGTAGCGAGGCCCATTCGATCACGCGGTCCAGTTGGTCATCATCGGGATAGCGGTCACGCAGGGCCAGCAGGGCGGCGAGCCCGGCGCTGTGGCTGTTGGTCTGGATGGCCTCCATGGCCTGCTGGAAGGCGGGGTCATCGGCGGCGCGCTCGTAGGCCGCGGGGGTCTCGACCTCCAGGGCTTCGAGGGCTGCCGGCGTCTCGGCACGCTCCTCCGGGGTGGCGGGGGCTTGCGTCGCCAGGGCGTGCGGCTCGGCGGCCCGCTGGCGGGAGGCCTCCATCTCGCGCCGTCGCCAGAAGGGGCGCCTGTGCTCCACCGCCGGGGCGGGAGCCTCCTCTTCCTCCGGCTCGGGCTGGCTCTCCGGCTCGGGCTGGCTCTCCGGCTCAAGCCTGTACTCCGGCTCAAGCCGGTACTCCGGCTCAAGCCGGTACTGCGGCTCCTGCTCTACTTGGCCCGTCTCCAGCTCGCCGAAAGACCAGCGGCCGTCGTCTGGCGCCGCCTCTTCCTCCGCCTCCGGCTCGAGCCAATGTTCCGGCTCCGCCTCAGGCTCGGCGTCACGGCCGTGTTCGCGAACGGCTTCTTCCGCAAAGCCATCGACAAAGCGGCCCTCTTCGGCCTCGGGCCGGACGCCGCGCCAGTCGTCGGCGGGCGCCTCCTCTTCCTCCGGCTCCGGCTCGAGATAGGCCTCGTCGTATGGCCGGCGGCCGTGGGCTGGCTGTTCCTCCTCAGGCTCCGGCTCGACGTAGGCCAGGCCGTCGCGGGCGGGCTCCTCCTCCTCAGGCTCCGGGGCGCCCTCCTCCTCGGTGGGCGCCTCCTCTCCCTCGGCCTCGAGCGTCCCGGCCACCGGCAGGGAGATCACCCCCGCCTGGCGCCGCTCGCTGGCGGAGACGGGGACGTACGCGGACAGGGGCAGTTCCTCCTCAATGTCGCTTTCGTCCTCGAGCGCCTCGTACTCGGGCCCCTCGGCCTCGAGGACCTCGTCTGCGAGGCCCTCGGCCTCGAGGCCCTCGTCTGCGAGGACCTCGGCCGCCAGCGGCTCTTTGGGCGCCTCTGGCTCCAGTTCGGCGCGCACCGCGGGTTCCTCTTCGAGCGCTGCCTCCTCCTCGGGTTCCGGTTCCGGCTCCGGCTCCGGCTCGGGTTCCGGCTCGGGCGGCGGGTACCCCAGCCCGGATAGGGCGCCGACCAGGGCCTGCGCGGCGGACACCGCCTTGCCCAGGTTGGCGGAGCTGGCGCTCTCCAGCTGGTCCATGAGCGTGGCGGCGGCCTGCTGGGCCCGGGCGAGATCGGCCGCCTGCTCGGCGTGCCCCGCCTCCGGGCTCAAGCCGCCGACGCGCTCCCGCGCGCTCGCCAGCGCCTCCCGCAGGGTGATCTGCGCCCGGCCGGCCTCGTGGTGGAGGCGCGCCTCGGCCAGGGCGGCGCGCATGCGCTCCATCGCCCCGGCGGCGCGCTCCAGCGCGGCGTCCGCCTGGCGCGTGATCTGCGGGACCTGCAGGCCCATGTCCTGATCCTGATCCACGCGCTCCAGGGCGGCCTGCAGCTCAGCGTGGACCGTTTCGATCTCTGAGGGTTGCACGGCGATGCCCATCACGCCCCGGGCACGGTCCGCCTCGATCTCGGTGCCCAGGCGCGCCAGTTCCTCCAGGGCGCCGCTCAGGCGCTCGCGGGGCACGCGGGCCAGGCCATGGATCTGGTGTTCGATCTCCTCCAGCTGAAAGAGCATGCGCTCGGCGCCGGAGAGGGTGTGCTCGATGCTGCGCAGGAATCCCTGTACCCGGAAGGTCTCGATCAGCGGCGACCAGGCGCCCCAGACGAGGGCGGAAAGGAGCCCCGGCCTGGTGGGCGAGAAAAACAGCAGATCGGTGCGCTGCGCATCCAGCCGGCTGGCCTCGCCGGCCAGCTGGCCCAGCAGGCGGTGAGCCTGGCGGTCCAGCTCTGCGTAGGCGCCGGGGCGGGGTTTCTCCGGAAAGGCCATGCGCGCGGCGGCCCGCTGGGCATCCAGCTCCTGGGCGCGGGCCTCGATCTCGGGGACGCGCCCCACGCCCGGGCGCATGGCGCGGTTGAGGAGCACCAGCAGCAGGCAGGGCAGAATGCTGGTGACGAGATAGACCCCGGCGGCGATGAGCAGGACGGTGGGCCAGAATGACACGGCATCTCTCCAATACGGTACGCGGCACCGGTTGCGACTACAGGCCGCCCAGGCTCTCAAGCAGGCGAGGGACCGAGGGGCCCAGGATGACGACGAACATGGCCGGGAAGATGAAAAAGGCCAGCGGGAAGAGCATCTTGATGGCGGCCTGGCGGGCGAGCGTCTCCGCGCGCTGGCGGCGCTTTTCCCGCATGGTGGCGGCCTGCTGGTGGAGCACGTCCGAGATGGAGACGCCCAGCTCGGTGGATTGCACCAGCACCGCCACAAAGGTGTTCAGCTCGGGCACGTCGGTGCGGGCGGCCAGGTGCTCCAGGGCCTCGTTGCGGGTGGCGCCCACCCGGATCTCCATCACGGCCCGCTGGAACTCGCGGGTGAGCTCGTTCTGCCACTGGTCGCCCACCTTGAGCATGCAGGCCTCAAAGCCCAGCCCAGCCTCCACGCCAATGGAGAGCATATCCAGGGCGTTGGGGAGCGAGCGCAGGATATCGGTCTTGCGGGCGGCCACCCGGGAGCGCAGCCAGAGGAGGGGGAGCATAAAGCCCACCGCCAGCGCGGCGCCGGCGCGCAGGAGCGCATCGCTCAGGGCCTGATCCCGCAGCGAGAGTGCCAGCATCGCGGCGCCGGCCAGGGCCCCCAGCAGCAGCCGCAGCCCCCAGAAGTCCAGGGCGGTGAGTTCGCCGGGGCGCCCGGCGTGCAGGAGCAGGCGCTCCGTCTCGGCGGAGGCCCGCCCGGGGAGCAGCCGGCCCAGGAGGCCGAGGAGCGAGCGGAGCCCCGGCCAGAGGACGCGCGAGGCGAAGGAGCGGCTCATGCGCTCGCCATCGATGATCTCGTCGACGTCCGGCACGCCGTAGGCGTCCAGCCGGGTTTGGACGGCGGTGGCATCCCGCGCCGGGGTGAGGGCCAACCAGAGAAAGGCGATGGCCATCCCCACCAGGCCGGCCACCAGGGCCGGGGAGGTCAGGGCCTCGATCGCCGCGATCGCCTGGCGCACGTAGAGTTCGATCATACTCTGAGATCCAGTATTTTGCGCATGATGAGGAACCCCATCACCTCGAGGATGACCATGCCGATGAGCATGTAGCGTGAGAGCCCCGGCTCAAAGAGCGGCGCCATAAAGCCGGGGTTCATCATCGTGAGGCCCACGGCGAGGAACACCGGCAGCGCCACCAGGACGTAGCCGCTCAGCTGTTGCTGGGCCGTCTGGGTGCGGATCTCGCGCTGCAGGCGGATGCGCTCCCGGATGGTATCGGCGATGGTATCCAGCGTCTGGGCCAGGTTGCCGCCCAGCTCGAACTGGATGTTGACCACGCTCACAAAGAGATCGATGTCGTCGCTCTGGAGGCGATCGCCCATATCCGTCATGGCCTGTTGCAGGGGCAGCCCCAGCTCTACGGCCTGGAGCACGCGGACGTACTCATCCCGGGAGGGCTGAGGGGCCTGCTCCGAGACGACACTCAGCGCCTGGGAGAGGCCGTAGCCGGAGCGCAGGGCCCCCACCAGCAGGGTGAGCACGTCCGGCAGCTGGTCCGCGACGGTGTTGCGCCGCTTGTGGCCCCGGTTGCGCAGGTAGAGCACCGGCCCGTACAGCCCGGCGATCCCCAGCGCGATCGCCGGCAGCAGGCCGGCCCGGGCGTACCCCAGGAGGAAGCCCGCCGCGCCCAGGGCGAGCATGATCAGGACGAACTCCACCGCCGTATAGGGCACGTCCGCCTGGCGGAGGGATTCGGCCAGCCCCTCGGCCCAGGTGAGGCGGCGGATGGCATCCCCCAGGCGGTTCTTGAGCCCGCTACGGCGCGCCGGGCCGGTGGAGGCCGGATCGGCCACCTGGCCGTAATCGGCCAGGCGCGCCTCCACCAGATCCCGCGCGCCGTAGCGGCGCCAGAGCGCCAGGAAAAAGAGCAGCACAGCCAGGGCCACCAGCAGGGCGATGGGCAGCGGGCCGGTGATGGGCATGAGATCCCTCCTCTGCGCGGCTAGCGCGCCCGGCCGAACAGGCGCCGGCCGGTGCGGGCCTCCTCCGGCGCGGACATCTCGCGGCGCAGCTCAAAGGCCAGGCCGCGGTAGGCGCGCACCAGCGTGCCGGAACGGTTGCCCACGATCACCGGCACGCCCCGGTTCACGGCCTGGGTGGCCAGCGGTTGATCGTCCGGGATGCGATAGCGGACGGTGGTGTGCAGGCGCTTTTCAATATCGGCGATGGTGATTCCCCCGGCGAGGGTGGCGCGGTTCACCACCACCCAGAGCCGGTCCGGATCCACGCCCCGATCGAGCAGCGCGTCGATCATCAGGCGCATGTTGCGCAGGCCCACCATCTCGGGGAGCACCGAGACGACGATCAGGTCCGAGGCGTCCACAAAGCCGTAGGCGGTATCGTCCATGGGCAGGCCCAGATCGACCACCGTCCAGTGGTACAGGCGCTGGAGGAGCGCCAGGATCTGCTGGATCTCGGAGGGGCTCACGGGGGCCTCGGTGCCGCCAGGCTCGGGGGCCATGAGCACCCGCAGGCCGGAGGCATGCTCCGCCATCACGCCCTGCAGCAGGCCTTCGTCCATCTGCGAGAGGCGGGGGAGGAGGTCCACGATGCTGCGCTCCGGATACAGGTTCAGCACCACGTCCACGGCGGGGGAGGCGTAATCGGCGTCCACCAGAGACACGGAGCCCTCGCCCTCCTGGATCAGGCCGATGGCGGTGTTCACCGCCAGGGAGGTGCGGCCGGTGCCGCCCTTGGGGGCGCAAAAGACCACCGTGTGGCCCAGCGAGTCGTCGCCCCTTCCGCGCTGAGCGGCCTGGCCGTGGGCCTCGATCTGGCCAAGGATTCGGGCCAGCCCCTCCGGGCGGACCGGCTTGGGCAGAAAGGAGCGCGCCCCGGCGAAGGTGGCATCCCCGATGGCCTCGGTGGCGCCGGCGGCGGAGAGGAAAATGACGGTGCTCTCCGGCACGGCGTGCACCAGCGCCGCGATCAGCTCGGGGACGTTGGCGAAGGAATCATCCACCAGGATGACGTCCGGCTGCAACTCCTCCGCCCGAGCCTGGGCCAGGTCCGCCTGGGAGACCCAGTAGAGGACGTGGCCGGCCTCCAGGGCCTGCAGCGCCTCCTCGACCTCGTTGCGCATGGCACGGGGGATGGCGACGAGCAGAATGCGTTGCGCCCTGGGCGGTGTGGCGAGCAAGTGCGTCCTCCGTGAGGTGGGGTGCCGGTCCGCGGGCCGGCGGTCAGCGCCCGATCTCGGTGGGGAGATCGTAACGGTTGATCAGGTAATCGATGTTGACGGGCTCGGTCTCAAAGGGCGTATCGGCGCCGGGGGCCCGCAGGACGAGGGCCTGGGTGGCGCCGGCATCCATCACGTACTTTAGCACCAGGGCATCCTGCGGCGCCAGCGAAAAGAGCACCGCGTCGGCCGGCTCGGTGACCACGGTCTGCTGCGCCGCGCCGCCGCCGAGCCCCGTCAGAGCGGCCTGCTCCTCCGGGGCGGCCTCCGGCCGGGATCCCGGGAGCGCGGCGATGCCCACGTTCTGGAGCACCACAAAGGTGGTCAGCTCCGCGGTCTCCTCGGCGCCCTCGGCCGCTGCCGCGCCGGCGGCCAGGAGATCACGCCCCCAGGGGATCTCCAGCGAGATATACAGATCCACCCGGTCGCCGGGCTTGAGCACCGTCAGGGTGCTCATCAGGTCCGAGGCGGGAAAGGCCATCAGGACCTCCTCGGGGGCCAGCACGAGGGCCTCGCGGCCGTCGCCCGAGATGTGGTTGGGGTTCACCAGGCGCGCGGCGAGCAGCGGCTCGCCGGGGTAGAGATCCACCAGCGTGATCTGCCCGAGGGCGTCGGGGACGGAGGCCAGGGCGCCCTGGGGCACCGTATCCACGGCGAACTCGGCCAGGCGCAGATCCCCCTCGCTCAACTGGGTGCGCAGGGGCACGGCCCGGGCGGCCACCACCACCGAGACCCGCGGCGTCTCGTCCACCACGGCCACGGATTCCTGCGCGGCGCGATCGAGATACAGGTAGGCCATCACGCCGGCGAGGGCGGCGATCAGGAGCCCCGCGAACAGCCAGATGCAGCCTCGTAATCTACTCAAGTGGCCCTCCTTGTCTGGTGCGAGAGAGACCGCAGGCTCGATGAGGGTACATCGCGTGCGTCGGTGTCGCAGCCCTAGCCACAGCTCAGTGGCTGAAGCTTTACCAAGCCACAGGCCCTACCTGACGGCAAGGCCTGTGGCTCAGCGAAGGGCTGCGTGCAGCCTCACGTGCCGCGAAGCCACAGGCTGTGCCTGGCGCGAGCCTCCTTGGAGAAGGCTTCCTCACACTACCGGTTTCAGCTATTGAGCGTGTTACCTATCTTGTTGAAGACGTTCTGGATCGAGCCACGAAGGACGCCCAATCCGGCAATAAGGAGGATGGCGACCAGGGCAATGATCAGA
>ENA-UOUL01004992-UOUL01004992.1-bioreactor-metagenome-genome-assembly--contig:-NODE-4992-length-11792-cov-3.397098_pt1 | contig 11792 bp, 9 predicted proteins | sample MGYA00249838_ERZ747220 | MGnify/ENA primary metagenome ERZ747220 (study PRJEB28778, sample SAMN05720191) | bioreactor metagenome | isolation source: Anaerobic biogas reactor | place: USA:Washington...
AAACGGCGGATAGGGATAGAATATTCACCGGAAAAAGAGGTGCTGGTCACCGTCGGTGTCAGTGAAGCAGTAGATTTGGCTATGCGGGCTCTGCTTGAACCTGGTGATGAAGTTCTGGTACCTGAGCCTTCTTTTGTCTCCTATGCACCAGGAGCCACCCTGGCTTGTGGAACTGCTGTCCCGGTTCCGACTTATGATATAGACCAGTATCGTTTGCGTCCTGATATTCTTTCCCGTTATATTACCCCCAGGAGTAAAATCCTGGTCCTGGCCTATCCCAACAATCCTACTGGGGGAATAATGTATGAAGAGGATTTAGAGGCTTTGCGGGATATCATAATTAAAAACGACTTGCTGGTGATATCTGATGAAATATACTCCGAGCTGACTTATTATGGACGACACGTTTCTATTGCCAGTCTATCCGGTATGAAAGACCGTACTATAATGATGAATGGTTTTTCCAAAGCTTTTGCCATGACCGGTTGGAGAATAGGATACGCCTGCGGCCATCAAGATATAATCGGAGCCATGACTAAAATCCATCAATATACTATTATGTGTGCATCGATTATGGGACAAAAAGCGGCCATCGAAGCTCTTCGTCATGGCGAAACAGAAATGAGAAAAATGGTGGATAACTACAATTACCGCCGCAAGCTAATCTTATCCGGATTGCAGGAAATAGGACTGGACTGCTTTGAACCACGAGGGGCCTTTTATTGTTTCCCTTCCATTAAAAAAAGCGGGATGAGCAGTGAAGATTTCTGTGAAAAGCTGCTCTGGGAAGAAAAGGTTGCGGTAGTACCCGGTAATGCCTTTGGCTCCAGTGGGGATGGGCATATCAGATGCTGTTATGCCGCCAGCATACCTAATATTGAAGAAGCCCTGGAGAGGATAGATAGATTTCTTCGACGACATAAAGAAATAAGAATCAGCAATATTGTGTAAAGAAATAGGATATTATATCGAAGTGACTTGGAATTGACCAGAATTATACGATAAATAACTAAAGGAATTATATAACTTGAATGGAAACCTCTTTTAATGAACAAATTGAAGGAGGTTTTTTCGTGATCGGTGATATTACTGTTAACGAGGTGGAACTTCTGAATGCTTACCAGATACTGGGACCATCAGGGCAAAAAGGCCTAAAAGATTATCTCCGCTACTTGCTTTATAAACAATACAAACGGGAAGCCATGGCTGCAGTGTTCCATAACAAACTTTTGCACAATCTGTTTCACAGCCTTTTACATCTGGTGGAAAGAGATGATTTTGACCTGATGCAAATTGAAAAACGGGTCAAACAGATTAAGGAACTCTATTATGGTATATTTGAGCAGGTGCATAACCGTTTTGCTGAAGTTATCGATGACTTAGACAGTTGTGAAGTAATCAAGGAATTTGGCCATAATAGTTTTGAAAACATAGATAAGGCCATTAGAAGCGACAACCATATAATGGTTAGATTTGAGATTATTGATTTTCATCAGGGTTTTTGCCGTTTATCACAAAAAAGAGATGCTAGAAATATAGTTGCGGTATAATATATAGTGATAATGCATAAAACTGGAGGAGTAGGAAATGAAGATCAGATTTCTAGGGGCGGCAAAAACGGTCACAGGTTCATTTTTTCTAGTAGAAACCGAAAAGATTCGTTTTGCGGTTGATTGTGGACTTTTTCAGGGGCCCAAGTCGATACAAGAGAGAAACTATTTGGATTTCAGCATTGACCCGGTCTCAATTGATTTTCTTCTATTAACTCATGCTCATATAGATCACATTGGGTTAATTCCAAAATTATGTAAGAAAGGTTTCCGAGGAACTATATATTGCAGCCATGCCACCGAAGAACTGGCCAGTATTTTGCTCCCGGATTCGGGATATATTCAAGAATCAGAAATAGAGAGAAAGAACCGGAAGTTGAAACGCTCTGATCAAGCCCTTCTGGAACCCATCTACACGGTGGAAGATTCCCTGCAATGCTTGCCCCAGTTTCGTTCCCTTAACATGGATGAGATAATAGGCCTGGCACCCGGCATAGAAGTTCGATTGCGGGATGCCGGTCATATTCTGGGTTCTTGTATAGTTGAGATTTGGGTGGAAGAAGCAGGAGAGAAAACCAAGCTGGTTTTCAGCGGTGATTTAGGTAATAATGACCAGCCTATTGTGAAAGACCCGGCGGTAATTGAAAGCGCTGATTATCTTATTGTTGAATCAACTTACGGGGATCGCCTTCACCCTCAGATTGGCGAGCGCAACCAACAATTAAAAGAGGTAATCGATGAAACCATGGGTAAAGGAGGAAATTTGATTATTCCTGCCTTTGCAGTGGAGAGAACCCAGGATCTGCTCTATGATTTGCTCAAGTTACACAATCAAGGAGAGCTTGATCCGGGAATAGAAATATATATTGATAGTCCATTGGCTATTGCCACCACGGAGATTTTTCTCAAGCATACGGAGTATTTTGATGATAGAACCCGGCAGTTTATTGAACAGCATTCTAATCCCTTAAAACTATTGAACCTTCAATATTCCCGAACTCAAGAAGACTCCATGCGCTTAAATCTGAAAAAGAGGAACTGCATTATAATTTCTGCCAGTGGTATGTGCGAAGCAGGTAGAATCAAGCACCACTTGAAACATAATCTCTGGCGGCCAGAATCCACCGTTCTAATTGTAGGCTACCAGGCTGAAGGTACTCTGGGGCGAAAAATCCTGGATGGGGAAAAGACCGTACATATTCACGGGGAAAAGATAGCGGTGAAAGCAGATATCAGGAGCATTGAGGCTTATTCTGCTCATGCCGATCGCAACAAGCTTATTGAATGGGCCCAGGGCATCGTCACTCCCCCTCGAGGTATTTTTATAGTTCATGGGGAAGAAGAAGCCCAGCGCTCCCTGGCAACTACCCTGCAGGAAAAAATCAATTCTCCCGTTTATATTCCGGAGTGGCTGGAGGAATTTGAGCTGGAACCAGGTCGCTTGATATTGCATCATTTTGATGTCTCCCCAACCCAAAGTCTGGCAATGGAAAAGACTATTATGGCTGAAAAGGCTTACCTGGATTTATCCCAACGACTGCATAGTTTATTCCGGGAAAACTGGCAAAAGGGTGATTATGATAAAATCATTGAATCCCTGCAGAAGATCGAACAAGCCGGGGTCTTATAACGAGGTAAAACATGTCCCCCGCTTCTTTAGCGGTCGGGCATCTATAAAGAAAACAGGCGGCGGGTTCTAATCCCCCTACCTCGTTGCAGCGGTGTGTTGAAACTTCTCCGCAGTTTCTTCCAATGCTTTAAAAGGGATGAATAACTGCAGAGTTACAACAGGATGTTTAGCCGGGATAATTCCATAGAATCCTAAATAATCCAGGACATAGTTCCTGGTTTTTCTCTTTCCTAATCAGTCAAGTCTGATTTTCATGCAGAAATATGTTTTGCTCCATAGTTTATATAGTTAATTTACGGCTTTTTGGTTTAAAGCTAATATTATGTAGTTTGTAGATTTTTTATTTGAAGTGTTATAATTCCTTTACTTGGACATGGAGGTCAAAACAATATGGAAAATAAAATGGCCTGGTTGGAAATCTTTCGCTGGGGTTTTGTGAGTTTACCCGGTATGCTTTTCGCTTATGCCCGAGAATTGGATTTGGAACTAGAAGATATTGCTGTGATAGCAGCCTTGCTATATACCATAGAAAGGACCAAGCCTTTGTATCAAACCGGCATAAAGATAGGACAAGTTCTCCAAGCCTGTCCTTCTCTAGGTAAGATAAAAATCTCCCGCCGCTTAAATCGCCTGCAGAAATTAGGCATAGTCTCCCTTCAGGATAATCAAAATTTGGCTGATAGGGAAGTGTTTTTAGATCCGTTGGCCGGGAAATTGGAATCCCTTATAAGGAGAGACCATTCTTGTTTTTACCACTCAACTTCTGCACCTGCAGATAATCCCAGCCCTTCTAAAGAGATGGAAAATCTTTTGGAGGAATATCGCCTTAAGATTGAGCAACTGGAATTGCAGATAGAGGAGAACAAGCTGGTTTCCCGAGAACTTATAAAGCAATCCAGCTCGGATTTTAAGAAAGTTGGAGATTTTATAGCCAAAAAAACCGGCAACTTGATGAGTGTAAAAATGGCCGGCGAGCTAAACAAATGGCTGGAAGAGCTAGCCTTATCCCCGGAGTTTCTTTTATGCATACTGGAAATGTGTTTTGAGCGAAGCATTTACAACCCGCGAGATATCAGCCAGATTGCCCGGGATATAAAAGAATACTCCATCAATACCGTTGAAGGGCTGGAAAGTTATTTTAAGAAATATGTGGATGTGGAAAGGAACCGAGCCTTAAGGGTTAACAAGTTTGACCCGGATATTGTGGAATTTGGAAGCTTTACCGGCATTGATATGGCTGCCGAAGCTCGAAAAAAGGTTTACTATAAATGGCGACATGATTGGGGCTTTTCTCATACTATGATCATGAAAGCTGGAGAAGTAATGTGTCAGCGCACCAAAAATGCCGGTCTGGAATATATGGACAGCGTTCTTAATGATTGGATGAGTAAAGAAATCCGGCAGGTAGAAGAAGTGGACAAAGAAATAGCCCAATTAAAACTAAGAAAAAAGAAGGAAAAACCCATAGCAGCCAGCAGCTATGATAAACGAAAGCCCATCAACCTGGAATACGAAATCTATGTGCCTCCTTCTAGTACAGGCGGAGTCAAAAATAAGGTATAATAGAAACCGGGGATATTTTCCCCGGTTTTATTTGGATGGTGATTCCTTTGAGTTTAAGAAAGAATGAACCCTCCATGGAAGACTACCTGGTTGACCTGGAAAGTGAACGGCGCGTTTTATCTTCCATGCTTCATTCTGAAGATGCCTGTATTGAAGTCTATGACCTTTTATCCAATGCTGACTTTTATTCCCCACGGCATGCTACCATTTTTGATTTGGCTATCAGTCTCTTTGAGAGGGAAATTCGCCCTACCCTGGTGGAGCTTCTTAAAGAGGGGCATAGCCTGGGCGTTTTTACCAATCCCCGCGATATAGAAGAACTTAAATATATAGTTGAACAATACATAGATGACGAAAACATCAAGTACTGGATTAAACGGGTTAAAGACAAAGCCCGCTTGCGAAAATTTGAAACCTTTCTTAAAAGGAATATGCAGCTTCTCGTAGAACAGCAGGAAAGTGATGTAGAACAGGTACTTATGGCGGCGGAGGAGGAACTGACTAACCTCACCGCTTTGGAAATTGACGATAAAATCGATTCCCCGGCGGATATGGCCAGCCTGGGTTATAGCGAAGTTGAACGCAGGTTTCTCCGCCTAAAGGAAATACGCGAGTTGCACAAAGGGGTTCTCCCTCTGGATGGACTTCCTACAGGATTTGATAACTTGAACCATATAACCCTGGGCTATAAAGCGGGTGATTTAATAATCCTTGGTGCTCAAACCGGGCATGGCAAAACTTCATTTGCTTTGCATACATCCAGGGCTATAGCCGTAGATGCGCGAAAAAACCTTTTGTACCTTAATACGGAAATGAGCAGAGAACAGATAGCTTTGCGCTGGGGCTCCATTCTATCACAAATTGACCACGATAGAGTTCGCAGCGGGGATATTAGCGAAACTGAACTTTCTATCATCCTCAATGGCTACTCCCAACTTCGCGAAAGCGGTTTCTATTCCTATCCCTGCCCTAATCTCACCCCGGAGAAAGCTATTTCCATTGCCCGTAAATTCAAGGCGCAAAAAGGCATAGAAATGATGATAGTCGACTATGTGGGACGAATGGATAAGCTGGATCCCAAGCTACAGGAATGGCAGATATTGGAGCAGATAGTTAAAACCTTGAAAATGCTGGCCCAGAATTTAAAGATAGTGGTCATGTGCCTGGTCCAATTAAACCCAGATGGCAGTTTACAGGGAGCCAAGCGGATGAAGAACGAGTGCGACCTTATGCTTAAACTGACACCTATCCCCCGGGAAGAGCTGGAAGAGAGAGAAGAATTAAAAAACTATATCAATCCGAATTATTATATCCATATTGATAAAAACCGAGATGGCCGTAGTGGTGTACGGATACCTATCACCTTTGATTTGCAGAAGCAGATTATGGGGGATGCCAGAAGGGTTGATGAATAATGCCTGACCATGAACAACTGCTTAAAAAAATCTATGGCGAAACCGCCAGCCGAATAGCTGACTGCTGCTTCCGGGGAGAACTCGATGAAGAGCATATGCGTTTTCTCCTAAACCTCCTTGACCTCAGTGTAGTAAAGAAGCAGCATCCGGAACTGTTCTTGATATTGCAGGAATGGATGGATTGTTTTACAGATAGCGAAAACGATAGAATTATTGAGGCTACTCTTTTAGCTATAGACTTTAATAATCAAGAGACCATGCAGGAACATATGAAGATTATTTCCGAGCTAATAAATGAAGGAAAAGCCCTACAATAAGGGCAGATTTTACTGGAGGGAAAAATGACTGGATCCTGGATTTGTGAAAAGCATACCGAGGGTTATGCGGTTAAATGGAAAATCAAAGATATTCTACATGAGGAACAGACCCGTTATCAGAAACTAGCAGTGGTGGATACATTGGAATGGGGTAAAGCCCTGCTGCTGGATGACGCCCTGCAAATCAGTGAGAAAGATGAGTTTATTTATCATGAAATGATAAGCCATGTGGGGATGTGTACCCACCCTTGCCCCGAGAGGGTATTGATAATTGGCGGGGGTGATGGGGGTACTTTACGAGAAGTACTGAAACACCAGCAGCTTAATGCGGTAGATTTGGTGGAAATAGATGAGCGGGTAGTGGAGAATAGCAAAAGGTTTTTCCCTGCCATATCTTGCGGTTTTACCGATCGCCGCTTAAACTTACATATTGCTGATGGAGTTCACTTTGTAAAAGAGACCTCATTCAGATATGATGTAATTATTGTAGATTCCTCTGATCCATTAGGACCGGCCACACCGTTATTTAACCTGGAGTTTTATCAGGATGTATATAAGATACTCAAGGCGGACGGGCTTCTAGTGGTTCAGTCTGAATCCCCGATTTTTTATGGGGAAGTATTTCGATCCGTTTACCGGCAAATCAACACGGTCTTTCCTCTGACCCGGGTCTTCCTGGCGCCAATAGCTACCTATGTAAGCGGTCCCTGGTCTTTTACCATGGGCAGCAAGAAATATAATCCCCGGGAATTGGCAAAAAAACCTGCTGATCTAGGCTATTTGAAGTATTATAATGAAGGAATTCACCGGGCGGCATTTTGCCTTCCGCCCTATATCAAAGAAATGATTTTATCTGTCAGATAGTGTTTACCCATAGAATCATCCTTAATAAGTTTCTATAGGTATATTATACCACAAAAATAACCGTAGTTCCGCCTTTCATCTCCCCATTGAAATGGGTAGTTACCCGGCGGGTGTCCTAAACTTTTTGCCGGATAAATCAAGAAGAATAGCAGATGAATGGAGGCCAGTATACATGGACGATTTCGTACAAAGTAAAGCCAGAAAAGATATTTTCCGCTTGAAAGCCTATGTTCCTGGTAAACCCATTGAGGAGGTTAAGCGGGAACTGGGACTTGACAGTATTATTAAACTAGCTTCCAACGAAAATCCTCTGGGGACTTCGCCACTGGCTTTGGCGGCTTTGCAGGAAGGCCTTAATAAAATACATCTTTATCCTGATGCTAATGCCTATGAACTAAAACAAGAACTGGCGTCTTTTTGGCAAGTGCCAGCGGAACAGATAGTTGTAGGCAATGGCTCTGATGAATTGCTTCTCTTGCTGGCCCAAACCTTTATTAACCCTGGAGATGAAGTTATCCATGCTGAGCAGACATTTTCGGAATACGAGTCCACCAGTACCCTGATGGGGGCTCATTCGATTACCATACCCCTTAAAGAATACAAGTATGACCTGAAAGCCATTCTTGAGGCAATAAATACCAGAACCAAAATAATCTACCTCTGTAATCCCAATAATCCTACCGGAACCATTGTAGAGCAGGAAGAAATAGAGCTGTTCATGCAGCAGGTACCTGGTGAGATACTGGTAGTTTTTGATGAAGCCTATGGGGAATATGTGGATAACCCGGCTTTTGGCAGCGGGCTCCAGTACTTGCGGGAAGGGCGGAATATAGTTCTGTTAAAAACCTTTTCCAAGATATACGGCCTGGCCGGCTTAAGGATAGGCTATGTCATAACCACACCCGCAATTGCTGCTGCTCTCGATCGAGTGCGAGAGCCGTTTAATGTAAATTTTGCCGCTCAGATTGCGGCTCAGGCCGCCTTGCGGGATATTGATTTTGTGGAAAAAAGCCGCCAGCTCAATTTACAAGGGAAAGACTATCTCTACCAGGAATTGGCACGACTTGGCCTGGATTATGTCAAAACCAATACTAATTTTATTTTCCTGGATACAGGGAGAGATTGCCAGTTAGTATTTCGCGAATTGCTCCAGCGCGGAGTGATAATCCGTACGGGTGATATTTTTGGATATCCCACTTTTATCCGTCTTACGATTGGAACTATGGAAGAGAATAGGAGATTTATAAAATCATTGCAAGAGGTTCTGGAGGTTATTCCACTCTAATGATTATTGTAGAAAAACATTACCGCCAGCTTGATGCCAAAGATGCTCTGATAGAGGCATTGCATAGTAATTTGAACCATCTGGAAAGAGAACCTCTTTTTATATGTATTGGAACCGACCGCAATATACTCGATTGTTTTGGGCCTTTAACCGGAACCATGATTAAGGAAAAAGCTCCCGAGCTTCAGGTATACGGAAGCCTGGAGCGTCCATTGCATGGTAAAAACCTTAGGCAAAAATTAAATATAATAAAAAATAACCACCCGTCAGGAATCGAGATAGCTATAGATGCTTCAGTGGGCAGGGAAGAAGAGCAAGGAATAATCAAGTTCCGCCACGGTCCCTTGTTTCCCGGTAAAGCTCTGGGCAAAAGGCTGCCTGCAGTAGGTGAATTCTCCATTATTGCTATGGTGGGAATTAAACCGGAGGTTAGAAACTGGACTTCACTGGGGCAGGGGAGTATCACTCCGGTTTACCATATGGCCCGTTTGCTGGCTGCTGCCATAGTGGAATGGAATAAGTACAGGCTGGGTTGATACTGCTTCGAAGTTTCTTCCGATGCTTAAAGCATTTACATCCGGACAAAAGTTGTGATACTATCATTCTGGGAATAATAAGCGATATTAAAAAATAATTAGCAAGAAAAGTGAGGGGTAAGGTGTGAGGGGGTTAATTTAATTCCTACTACATCTTACTATTTAAGCGCCTACTAACTCACTTTTCATCGGTGGTTGTGGCCGCCGGCCATGGGGGGTTCTACTGCAAAAAGTATTAATGGCTTGTATAAATATACCGCTCATCCCCCGGTAGATGAGTGGTTATTCTTGTATATCACTATGGGTGAGGAGGAAAACCATGAAAAAATTGATGATAGGCAATGAAGCTATTGCCAGGGGAGCCTATGAAGCTGGTGCTACCGTGGCTACCGCCTATCCCGGTACCCCCAGTACCGAAATAGTCAGCACATTTGCCGATTATGAAGGCCTTTATGCCGAATGGGCACCAAATGAGAAGGTAGCCCTGGAAGTAGGAGTGGGGGCCTCTATCGGCGGGGCACGAACCCTGGTAGCTATGAAACATGTAGGAGTAAATGTGGCGGCTGATCCTTTGTATACCTTTTCTTACACCGGGGTAAACGCTGGTCTAGTTCTGGTTTCCGCTGATGACCCGGGGATGCATTCTTCGCAGAATGAACAGGATAACCGGGGATATGGCCGTTTTGCCAAAATGCCAGTAATAGAGCCAGCGGACAGCCAGGAAGCACTGGACTTTACCCGCCGGGCCTATGATATAAGTGAGGAATTTGACACCCCGGTAATGCTTAGGGTTACTACCCGGCTTTCCCATTCCCAGACCCTGGTTGAGACCGGAGAGCGGGTAGAAGTGGGTTTAAAAGGCTATAAGAAAGATGCCCCCAAATATGTTATGCTGCCTGGTTTTGCCCGCCTGCGCCATGTGGAAGTGGAAAAGCGTATCCTGCAACTTAAAGAATATGCCGAAACTACGGATCTAAACCGAATTGAATGGGGAGATAAAAAGATAGGTATAATCACCAGCGGAGTATGTTATCAGTACCTGCGTGAAGTAATGCCTGAAGTTTCCGTATTAAAGCTCGGTATGGTCAATCCATTGCCGGAAAATTTAATCCGCTCTTTCGCTGCCGAAGTAGACCGGCTTATTGTGCTCGAGGAATTGGAGCCAGTAATTGAGGAACAGCTAAAAGCCTGGGGCTTAAAGGTCGAAGGCAAAGAACTTTTCACCCTTCTGGGTGAATACAGCCCGGAAATGATTGAAGAAGTCTTATTAGGAGTCAGTTCCGGGAAAGGATTCGGTCTGGACAAGGAGATACCTCCTCGCCCACCCTTGATGTGCCCGGGCTGCCCGCATCGCGGTGTATTTCATACCCTGAAGAAAATGAAGCTGCATGTAATGGGGGATATCGGCTGTTACACTCTGGGTGCTTTGAGTCCCCTGGATGGAATGGATGCCTGTGTTTGCATGGGAGCCAGTATTGGTATGGCTCTGGGCATGGAGAAGGCCAATGGAGAGGACTTTGCCCGCAAGGTGGTGGCGGTTATCGGGGATTCCACCTTTGTTCATTCCGGAATTACGCCACTGATTGATATTGTCTATAACCAGGGAACCTCCACCGTTATTATCCTGGATAATGATACCACCGCCATGACGGGACACCAGGATCATCCGGCTACCGGTAAAACCATCAGGAATCTACCTACCCGCAGGCTGGATTTACCAGCCCTGGTCCAGGCTATCGGTATAGAGCATGTCCGCATAGTGGACCCCTTGCAATTAGACGAATTTCGCCAGACCCTGGAAGAGGAATTGAACCGCCGGGAAGCTTCAGTAATTATTGCCAAGCGTCCCTGTGCGCTGCTGGTGAAGAAAGCTCCAGATAAAGAATTCTATGTTGACCCGGAACTCTGTAAGAGCTGTAAACTTTGCATAAAGATAGGTTGTACCGGGATTTATTGGGTAGAGGAAGATAGAAAGGCCGTAATTAACCCCAATACCTGTGTAGCCTGTGGCCTCTGTCCTCAGGTCTGTACCTTTGATGCCATCAAGATAGTGGAGGGATAAGAAAATGCCAAAACAAACCACCAATGTATTGATAGTAGGAGTTGGAGGGCAAGGAACCCTGCTCACCAGCCGTATAATTGCTCAGGTGGCCGTACAGATGGGCTATGATGTCAAAGTGTCAGAGATACATGGTATGGCACAGAGGGGTGGTAGTGTTGTCTCCCAGGTACGCTACGGAGAAAAAGTTTATTCACCTATAATTAAGAAAAGTGATGCTGATATCCTGCTAGCTTTTGAAAAGCTCGAAGCAGCTCGCTGGTTAGACTATCTGAAACCCGGGGGTAAAGTGATCATTAATGACGAGCGGGTTGACCCGCTGCCGGTAATGAGCGGAAAATTGAAATACCCGGTAGATATTGATAAAAAAATTGCCCGCCTTACACCCGATACCACTATTGTTGATGCCACCCGAATGGCTGAAGAATGTGGTAATGCACGGGCCGCCAATGTGGTTTTGGTAGGAATGCTGGCCGCAGCTATAAACATTCCGGCAGAGGAAGTGGAAAACGCTATTAGAGAAATGGTACCGGCCAAAGCTCTGGAAGTTAACCTGAAAGCTTTCCGGGAAGG
>ENA-UOUL01004995-UOUL01004995.1-bioreactor-metagenome-genome-assembly--contig:-NODE-4995-length-11789-cov-3.343921_pt1 | contig 11789 bp, 4 predicted proteins | sample MGYA00249838_ERZ747220 | MGnify/ENA primary metagenome ERZ747220 (study PRJEB28778, sample SAMN05720191) | bioreactor metagenome | isolation source: Anaerobic biogas reactor | place: USA:Washington...
GGAAGACCCCAGACTGCGGCAGGGCGAGGTTGAGGACCGAGAAGATCGACTTCTTGATCTCGCCGGCGTACTCGGTGTTGCCGATGAGCACTAGGCGCTTCTCGAAGTCGAGCGCCACCACGGTGCTGCTGGTCGTGCCGTGGCGCTCGGGGTCGGCGCGGAAGCTCGGCAGGTCCACCACCAGCCAGTCGGGGTCGGGGTGCGGCGCGGCGGCGTCGACGAACAGGTTGCGCGCGAACAGCGAGTGCCAGGCGTACTCGGTGACCACGCGCACGTCGAGGCGGTGGCGCGGGTCGGTGCCGGCGTGGACGTCCTGCACGTAGAGGCGGCGGCCCGCCAGGTGCGCCTCCATGTCGGCGCGCAGGCGCTCGAAGGCCGCGGCCTCCATGGGCTGGTTGACGGCGCCCCAGTCGACCTTGGCCTCGGTGGCGGCGTTGCGCACGATGAACTTGTCCTTCGGCGAGCGGCCGGTGAACTGGCCGGTGTCGACCACGAGGGCGCCGGCGGCGTCGAGCTCCGCCTCGCCGTTGGCGAGCGCGTGCTCCACGAGCCGCGGCGCGACCAGGTTGACCTCCACCTGGGCGGTGGAGAGCCTCACGGCGTGCCCGTCGAGCCCCGTGACCACTTCCGTTCGCTCCTGGCTACTCGCACTGTTCATCAGAGACCCGCTCCCAGCGCCACGCGCGGCGCACCGCCCACATATACCAGCCGGCGACGCGTTCGCCGCGCCCCGTCCGGGCGTTGCCGTACACCTGGGGAACCGTCCTCACCAGCGCAGCGTGACCCCGAACTCGAGGCGGCTGCGCTGCGTGCCGAGCGTGACCCCACCGTCGATGCCGAGGTAGGGCGTGAACTGGTAGCCCAGCAGCACGCCGATCTCGGGGCGCGGCGCGGCCAGGGTGCCGGCGGTGGGGAAGTCGAGGCGGCCGATGAGGTCGAGGTCGAGCGGGCCCAGGGCGTAGCGCAGCAGCACCTCGTTGGTGAGCCCGAAGCTGGGGTCGCCGCCGTCGTAGGTGCCGATGCGGTAGGAAGCGAACAGCTCGGGGTTGAGGTAGCCGCCCACGCGCACCGACACCCCGAACGGTTGGCCGCCCTCCTCGAGCAGCGACGACACCGCCGAGGTGCGGATCTCGACCACGTCGAGGCCGAGCGCCTCGCGCAGGGCGCTCTCGAGGCCCGACACCACCAGCAGGTCGACGGCGGTGTCGAGCGCGCCCTGCGCCACCGCCTCGCCCAGGCCGCCGGCGCCGATCAGGTCGGCGTTCAGCTCGAAGCGCCCCAGGGTGATGAGCGACATCAGCTCGGCCTCGGTGAACGGCCTGACGGCGCCGCCCATGGCCTCGCCCGGCACCTCGAGCAGCGCGTCGGAGGTGAGCAGCGGCCGCACGTCGAAGCGGAAGCCGCCCGTCTGGGCGGGCTCGACCGGGCCGGTGAACGCCAGCACCACCTCGAAGGTGCCGCCCTCGCGCGGGGCGGCGAAGTTCACCGACGGCGCGGCCGCCAGCACGCGCGCCTTGTCGAACTCGGTGCGCGCCACGACGTCGAGCTCGGGGAACACCCCGCGGTTGGGGGAGAAGGTGGCCACCGCGCGGTCGACGGTGAACTCGCGGCCCGAGAAGCGCAGGCTGCCGCGCAGGGCGGTGGCGCTGCCGGCCAGGCGCGGATCGGCGCCGGTGCCGCTGAGGGTGAGGTCGAGGGCAGCCTCGAAGGAGCCCACGTTGGTGGCGAGCACCACGCGCCCCGGCGCCTGGATCGCGAGGTCGTCGAAGCGCAGCGCCGCGAGCCCGCCGCGCGACGGCGCGGCCGCGGGCGTCGGGGCGGCCTCGACGCCCGCCAGCGCCTCCTCCTCCGGCGCCGCCTCGTCGCCACCGGCGGGCGCGGGCGCGACCGGCGTGCGCACGGCCGGGTCGAGCATGACCTCGTCGGCCACCACGCTGCCGCCCAGCACGACGCCGCCCGCCTCGGTGGTGAGGCGCAGGTCGGCGTCGACCACCGCTTCGGCCACCAGCAGGCTCGGCAGCGCCATCGTCACGCCGCGGCCGCTGGCGCGCAGCTCCAGCGGGTCAAGCGAGCCCTCGACCGTGAGCGGCTGGCTGCCCATCAGGCCGGTCAGCTGGACCGTGGGCGGACCGTCGCGTTCCTGGCGCAGGGCGCCGGTGACGTTCGTGAGGCGCCCGAAGCCGCTCAGCTGGGCGGCGCCGCTGACGGCCACGTCGGTGTCGCGCAGCGCGAAGGGGAACAGCGACAGGTGGGCGCCGCCCGCCAGGTCGAGCGTGCCGGTCACGGGGCTGAGGCCGTGCAGCCGCGAGCTCAGCGCCAGGTCGACGCCCTCGAGGCTCGCCTCGGTGCCCTCCAGGCGGTAGCGCGTGCCGGCCACCTCCACCTCGAGCTCGGGGCTGGCGAGGCGCGCGCTGGGGTGGGCGGCGTCGCCGCCGATGGTCACGTCGAAGCTGCCGGCGGCGCCGACGCCCAGGCGCGCCAGGCCCGGCACCAGGCCCAGCAGCGGCGTGAAGTCGGCGTCCTGCGCCTCGAGGCGGAAGTCGAACAGGTCGGGGCGCAGCACCCCGCCGGCCGCCCAGCTGCCGCGCCCCTCGAACTCGGCGCGCTCGACGAGCAGGGCGCGCTCCTCGAAGGTGACGGTCACGTTGCCCACCGTGGGCACGCCCATGCGCTCGAGGCGCACCTCCTCGGTGGCCACGCGCAGGTAGCCCGCCAGCGGGTCGGCGAGCGGCACGTCGACGCGCATCACCCCGGTGAGGTCGGCGGTGTAGTCGCTGGGGCCGACCACGGCGGTGGCCAGCAGGTTCAGCGGGAAGCGCTCGAAGCGGACGGTGCCGCCCAGGCGCCCGCCCGCGAGGCGCGCGTTGCCGAGCGCGCCGCGCAGCTGGAGGCTGACCTCGACCTCGGCGGGGGTGCCGTTGAAGGTGAGCTGCATGGGCGAGGTGAGGCCGCCGGCGTCGAGCTCGGGGGCCACGAACTGGCCCAGCAGGAAGCCGTCGCGCAGCTGCGCCACGCCGCTGACCTCGCCGCTCAGGTGCGGCACCAGGCGCGCCACCGCCGGCACCTGGGAGAGCTCCAGGGTGCGCAGCCGCGCCTCCAGGCGCCCGCCGGTGGGGGCGCCCGGCACGATGACCGTGGGCAGGAGGCCGCCCAGGCCCCAGCTGCCGCTGAGGGTCAGGCGGCCGGCGTCGCTCTCGAGGGTGCCGCTGCCGCCCACGCGGCCGTCGGCGATCGCGGCCTCGACGTCGATCGTCACGCCGCCCAGCTCGGGCGACAGCAGCCGCACGCCGTCGACGTCGAGGGTGCCCGACAGGCCGGCGGCGGTGAGGCCCAGCTGGCCGACCACGCGCCCCTCGCTGAAGGCCAGGTCGGCGCTGACCGCCAGGTCGCCGGCCTGGTCGTAGCGCGCCTCCAGGCGGCCCTGGGGGCCGTCGGACACGAGCAGCCAGGCGCCGGCGTCGTTGGTGAGGCGCCACGGCAGGCGGTAGCCGGTCTCGCGCTCGGCCACCGGCAGGTCGGTGGCGAAGGTCAGCGCGCCGTTCACGTCGGCGTGGTCCAGGCCCAGCCGCCCGGCGGCGGCGAGGTCGAGGCCGGCGAACGCGAGGCCGAAGCCGTCGAGCGTGGCGCTGAGGCTGGCGGGGTCGAGGTGCACGCGCCCCTGCAGCGCCTCCTGGCCCTCCAGCTGCAGGCCGTGGCTCACGACCTGCGTCACGAGCGCCGGCAGGTCGGCGGCGGCCAGGCGGGTGGCGAGCCGCCAGCCCGGCAGCCCGAACAGCTCGACGCCCAGCTCGGGCGGCTCGTTGGCGCCGGACACGCGCAGCGTGACCGGGCCCACCGCCACGGCCAGGTCGCCATCGGCACGCAGGCTGGTGGCGGCCGGCGCCTCCGGGTCGGGGGCGCTGGCGAGGCGCACGCTCGAGGTGGTCGCCTCCGCCAAGGCGCTGGGGGAGAGGCTGGCGCCGGGCGCCACCTCGAGGCTGCTGAGCGTCACCTCGGTGGTCGGCAGCAGCCGCCCCTGCACGCGCAGCGCCTGCGTGAAGGGGCCGCCCTGCACCAGCTGGTCGACGCTCACGCCCGCGGGCCCGAGCGCGGCGCTGCCCTCGACCACGAAGCCGTCGGCGGCGCGCGTGCGCAGCACCAGCTGCGGGAGCAGGTCGTCGCCCAGCAGGTCGGCGCTGGCGGAGAGCTCGAGGCCGCCCAGGCGCCCGGCGTCGTAGTAGCCGCCCCCCTCCCAGGCGCCGCCGGCGGCGCGGTCGCCGACCAGCAGCACCTCGCCACCGTAGGCGCGCCCCTCGAGCGTCAGGCTGGTGGCGTCCTCGTGGCGCAGGCTGAGCCTCAGGTCGAGCTCCTCGCCGCTGAGCCCAGCCGTCAGGCTGCCGCTGGCGCCCACCCCCGAGCCGCTCAGCTGCAGGCGCGGCGCGCCGGGGGCGGCGCCGAGCGCCAGGCCCGCCACCTCCGCCTGCCAGGCGAGGCCCAGCGGCTCGACGGTCACGCGCACCTCGTCGCCGATCAGGCGCACGGGCGCGGTGGGCGCGGCCGCCACCGCCGTGAGGGTGCCCAGCTCGACGCCGGCCAGCGCCACGTCCGCGAGCGTGCCGCTCAGCCAGCCCTCGGCGCCGCCCAGCACCAGGTGGAGGTCGCCGCGCAGCCCGGCGCCCAGCCCGCCCAGGCTGCCGCTGACCTCGGCGCGGCCCAGGTCGGCGGCCACCCGCGCCGCCAGGCCCGTGAGGCGGCCGGCGCCGGTGATCACCAGCTCGCGCGCGGCGGTGGCGTCGGCGCCCGCGGGCGCGGCGTCGAGCAGCGCGATGGCCTCGCCGTAGCGCAGCGAGCCGCGGGCGTTCACCTGGCGGTCGCTGAGGCCCACCCGCAGGTCGGTGGCGAGCGCGCCGACCTCCAGGTCGCTGCGCACCATGATCTCGCCGCTCACGGGGCGCGCGTCGACGAGGAGCGAGCCGCGCACCGCGCCGTCGCCCACCAGCTGCAGGTTCAGGGACGGGTCCGCCAGCCGGCCGCCCAGCGTCAGGTTGCCGCTCACGCTGCCGGCCACGCCGGCCACGCCCAGGCGCAGGGCCGCCAGGTTGGCGATCACGGCGGCGTCGCCGGGCCGGCCCAGGTCGGAGGCGCTGACGATCACCGGGCCGCGCAGCTGGCCGGTGAGCTCGAGGTCACCCAAGGCCAGCGACGCGAGGTCGACGTTCGCCTCGAGCGTCGAGCGCAGCGTGGGGCCGCCGCTGGCGGGCGCCAGGTCGACGGTGGCGGCCCCCGTCAGGCGCGAGCCTGGCGCGGTGAGCGCCAGGTCGGTGAGGCTCACGCGGCTGCCCGTCAGGCGCGCGTCGAACGCCAGGCGTCCGCCGGGAAGCTGCGGCAGCCAGCCGTCGAGCGCCAGGCCGCGCACCGCCGCCTGGGCGGTCACGTCGCCGCCGGCCAGCGTGGCGAGCAGGTCGAGCTCGGGTCCGCTGAGGCGCAGCTGGCCGGCGCCCGCGCGGTAGGCGAGGTCGCCGGTAGCGGCGAGCGCGCCGTCGAGCGTCACGCTGCCGTCGACGGTGGGGTCGGCGACGCTGCCGCCCAGGCCGGCGTCCACCAGCAGGCGCTGCTCGAGCGGGGCGCCGGGCGCGAGGGCGGTCAGCGGGAGGTCGAGCCGCACGCGCCCGGCGAGGCCGGCTTCCGCGCGCGAGGAGAAGCCTGCGCCCGAAGCGACCGAGGACGTTCGGCGCGATCCGGAATCTTTGGCAGAGGCCGCGGCCGAGCCTCAAGAGGCGCCCGCCGACTGGATCGACGACGAGCCCCTCGAGGAACTCCCGGAGGAGCCCGAGCGGCCCCGCGGGGAGCGCGATTCCGACGAGGACGAGGCCGGGGAGCCGGTGAACCCGAATCCGTTCGGCTCGATCCTCTCCTTCTTCTCGAAGGTGAAGGGAAGGGTCGGCGGGCGCCTCGCCGGACGGCGCGCGGACGGCGGCGAATACGAGGATTTCGCGGAGGACGAGGCGTTCGACGGCGTCCCCGAGGAGCCGGCGGAGGAGAAAGAGGTCGAGCGGCCGGCCGCCGGGACGCCGGAGCCCGCGAAGGCCCCGCCCGACGAGCCGTTCGACATGCCCGAGGAGGGCGCGCCGCCGGCCGCCCCCCGCGAGCCCTACGAGGAGTTCGACGGCGAGGACGACGACGAGGACGACGAGGGCGAGGGCCCGTCCGGAGGCAGGTTCGCGCGGTTCTTGAATCTGTTCATCGCGCGGGCGGACGAGGATGAGGAAGCCGGTGGAGAGGCGTACGAGGGGGAGGACGAGGCGTTCGGCGCGCCGCTGTTCCCCGAGGACGACGATGCCGCGGTCTACGCGGGAGGAGAGAAGAGCATGCAGGAGCCCCGGAAAGTTTCCACCGAAATGACGGAGATGATGGCTGCCGGCCTCGGCGAGCGAACCCTTTCGCGCAAGGAGCGCCGCGAGCTCGAGATGCGCAGGCAGGAGCAGGCTGCGGCCTCCGCCCAGCCCGTGGCGCCCGTCCCGCAGGCGGCCTCCGCCCAGCCGGTGATGCCTGCCCAGCAGGCGCAGGGCGTGGACGAGCCGACCCGGGAGTTCCGCCCGATTTCGCGGGAGAAAGCGCCCATTCCCGCGCCCGCCGCGGAGCCGGTCTCGCTGTTTGACGACGAGGAGGACGACGAGTTCGACCAGCCGCTCTCCAAGCGCGAGCAGAGGAAGGCCGAGCGCCTGCGCCGCAAGGAGGCGAAGAAGGCCGCCTACGACGACGAGGACGACGAGGACGACTACGAGGACGACGAGGAGGAGGCGCCCGAGCCCGCGCGCCGCGAGCCGAAGCGCGAGAAGAAGCCCGCCCGCCGCTCGAAGTACGACGAGGACGACGACTACGACGAGGACGAGGACGACTACGAGGACGACGAGGACGATTACGACGACTACGAGCCGAAGAAGCGCCGCGGCCGCCGCGGATCGCGCCGCGACGACTACGACGATTACGACGACTACGAGGACGACTACGACGACGAGGACAGCCCGTCGTTCGGCCGCTATCTGCTCGGCTTCTTCAAGACGCTGCTGTTGATCGCGCTGGTGCTCGTGATCGCGGTTATCGGCCTCAACATACTGCACTCGACGGGCAAGACGACGATCGTCACGCAGATGCAGGGCACGGTGCGCGAGTGGGCGCCGGACGTGTTCGACGCGCTGTTCCCGTGCGTCTCGTCCGAACAGAAGGCCGAGCAGCCCGCGTCGGACAGCCAGCAGCCCGCGGAGGAGACGGCCGGCAACGGCGTCATCGCGCCCGCGCCGGTAGCACCGACCGCGCCGGTAGCACCGACCGCGCCGGTAGCACCGACCGCGCCGGTAGCACCGGTCACCTGAAGAAACTCAAACACGGCGGGTTGTCCAATGCGCTGAGCTTTGAACGACCCGCCTTTTCGTTGGAGGGCCCATGTCGACAGGAAAACACAGGCGCCGGAAGCGTCGCCGCCTCTCCCGCGGCGCGAGCGCGTTTCTGGCGTCCGTCTGCGCGCTCGTCGTGCTTCTGGGCGCGCTCTCGGTGCTCGCGTTCCGGGGCCGGAACGCCGAAAGAGGCGCGGCCCCGGCCGCGCTGTCTCCCGCCGCAACCGAACCGCCCGCGGGAACGATGCCGCCCGCGGGAACGATGCCGCCCGCCGCAACCGAGCCGGTCGCCGCTTCCTTTGACCCCCCGCCGACCTTCGAGACCGTTCCGCCGGTCGAAATCGTCGCGCTCCCGGGCGGGTTCGCGATCTGCGAAATCCACGACGGCGCGAGGCCGGAGCGGTTCGGCGTCAAGAGCGTCGTCTACGAGGGCGACGCCAGGGTCGATGCCTACGCGCGCGACCCCGAAATCCGCTTCGGCCTCCCCGGCGCGTATACCGCGCTCGAGGGCGTGACGACGTTTCGCGGCAACAACTACCGCGACTCCGCTTCGTTCGGGCGCATCCCCGACGACCCGCAGTCGTTCGAGCACGCGTGGTCGATCAAGATCGGCGACATCGACGAGTGGTCGGGCGTCGGCTGGACGGGCCAGTGCGCGATCGTCCGCTGGCCGGAGGAAACTGTCCGGATCATGAACATCCGCCCGGAGAAGAAGCGGGGCGCGCTGACCGAGGTCATCTACGCGACGCTCGACGGGAACATCTACTTCCTCGACCTCGAGGACGGCGAATACACGCGCGACCCGATCGCGGTCGGCGCGCCGATCAAGGGAAGCGTCACCGTCGATCCGCGCGGCTATCCGCTCTTGTACTGCGGGCAGGGGATCGACAAGGTGCGCGGCAAGTCCGTCAAGATCGGCACCCGCATATTCAGCCTGATCGACCAGAGCCTTTTGTACTTTCTCGACGGCCGGGACAAGAAAGCGATTCGCTACTGGTACGCGTTCGACGCCGCGCCGCTTGTCGATGCCGAGACCGACACCATGCTACAGATCGGCGAGAACGCGATACTGTATCTGGTGAAGCTCAACACGGATTTCGACCCCGCCGCGGGCGCGATCTCGGTCGATCCCGAGGTCGACCGCTACGTGTTCAAGTCGAGCGTGTCGAAGCAGCCGGGCATGGAAAACTCGATCGCCGTCTACAATCAGTACGGATACTTTGCGGACAACTCGGGGCTATTGCAATGCGTGAACCTGAACGCGCTCGCGTGCGAGTGGGCGGTCGACGTCGGCGACGACACCGACGCGACGACCGTGCTCGAGGAGCAGAAGGACGGGCTCGTCGCGCTCTACACCGCGTGCGAACTCGAGCACAGCTCCGGCAACAGGGCGTATTTTCGGAAGCTGAACGCGCTGACCGGCGAGCAGCTCTGGTATCTGCCGGTCAAGGTACGCACGTCCGGCAGCAGCGAGGGCGGCGCGTTTGCGACGCCGGCGGTGGGGAAGGGTCCGCTGCACAGGCTCGTGTACGTATACATGACGCGCACGCCCGGCGGCTCGACGCTCTACGCGGTCGACAAGGAGACCGGACAGGTCGGCTGGGAGGTCGGCATGGGCTCCGGCGGCTGGTCGTCGCCGGTGTGCGTGTATTCGGAGAGCGGCAAGGGCTACGTCGTGCAGGGGAGCGCCTCCGGGAAGCTCCGGCTGCTCGACGGGCTGACCGGGGACACGATCATGGAGTGCGACCTCGGCGCGAACATCGAGGGCTCGCCGGCGGTGTTTGACGACATGCTCGTCGTCGGCACGCGCGGCAGGCGCATCTTTGGCGTGAAAATCAAAGGGGGGACGGCGCAATGAAGTATGTGGCGGCGCTCGATCAGGGAACGACGAGCTCGCGCGCGGTGGTCTTCGACGAGGACGGCAGCCTCGTCGCGTCGCACGGGCTGGAGTTCGACCAGCTCTATCCCCGGCCGGGCTGGGTCGAGCACCGCCCGGACGATATCCTGCGAAGCCAGACCGAGGCGCTTCGTCTCGCGGTCGAGAAATCCGGCGTCAAGCTCAAGGACATCGAGGCCGTCGGCATCTCGAACCAGCGCGAGACGACGCTCCTCTGGGAGCGCGAGACCGGCAAGCCGCTCTACAACGCGATCGTCTGGCAGTGCCGGAGGACCGCGCCCCTGATCGAGCGGCTGAAGCGCGACGGGCTCGGAAACGCCGTGCGCGACCGGACGGGGTTGATCCCGGACGCGTATTTCTCCGGCACGAAGCTCCAGTGGCTGTTGGACGCTGTGCCGAACGCGCGCGCGCGGGCGCTCAAGGGTGAATTGTGCTTCGGAACCGTCGACAGCTTTTTGGCGAACAACCTGTGCGCGAACAAGCCGCACGTGACCGACGCGACGAACGCCGCGCGCACGATGCTGTTCAACATCCGGGAACAAAAGTGGGACGATATGCTGCTGCGCGCGATGGACATTCCGCAGCAGGTGCTTCCCGAGGTCGTCGACACCTCGCACGTCGTCGGCATGCTCGACAAGCGGATACTCGGCCGCGAAATCCCGGTCGCGGCGCTCGCGGGCGACCAGCAGGCGGCGCTGTTCGGGCAGGGGTGCCTGGCCCCCGGCATGTCGAAAAACACCTACGGCACCGGTTGCTTCCTGTTGATGAACACCGGCGCGCACCCGGTCAAGTCCGTCAGCAACCTCGTGACAACGGTCGCGTGGCGGCTCGACGGCGTCGTCCGCTACGCGCTCGAGGGGAGCGTGTTCGTCGCCGGAGCGGTCGTCCAGTGGCTGCGCGACGAGATGAAGCTGATCTCGTCGGCCGCGGAGACGGAGGACATCGCGCTGTCGGTGTCCGACAACGGAAACGTGTACTTCGTGCCGGCGTTCACGGGGCTGGGAGCCCCGCACTGGGACATGTACAGCCGGGGCACGATCGTCGGCCTCACGCGCGGCACCGGCCGGGCGCACATCGTCCGCGCGGCGCTCGAGTCGATCGCGTACCAGTCCGCGGACGTGCTCGAGGCGATGAGCCGCGACAGCAGCGCGAAATTGAACGTGCTGCGCGCGGACGGCGGCGCGAGCGCGAACGACTTTCTGATGCAGTTTCAGGCGGACATACTCGGCGCGCGCGTGCTCCGGCCCAAGACCGTCGAGACGACGGCGCTCGGCGCGGCGATGTTCGCCGGGCGCGCGGTGGGGCTGTGGAACGACGCAAAGCTCCAGCAGCTCTTTCAGCCCGACCGCGAGTTCGTGCCGAACATGGGCGAGGGCGCGAGGCAGAGGATGCTTCGGAATTGGCACAGGGCGATCGAGAGAAGCAGGGGATGGGAAGAGGAATAAACAAACCGGCGAAGGGTTGAAATCCTTCGCCGGTTTCATTTACAGGTTGAGCTTCATGTCCCCGTATCGTATCCATCCCTTTTTGCGCATGACCTCGGAGACCAGGAGCGCGATCGCGGCCGGGAATACGATGTGCAAAAGCGCGATCTTCAAAAGCACCGACCCCGCGCCCTCGGAGGACATCGCGGCCCACGTGCCGAACTGCCCGACGAGGCCGCTCGTCCCCATGCCCGCGGCGGCGGACGCGTTCTTCATCCGAAACAGCGTCGTCGCGAGCGGGCCCGTGATCGCGGACGCGATGACCGCCGGCAGCAGTATCGCAGGGTGGGCGAGGATGTTGGCGACCTGCAGCATCGAGGTTCCCAGTCCCTGCGCGATCAGCCCCGCGACGCGATTTTCGCGCCAGCTCGCGACCGCGAAGCCGACCATGTGCGCGCAGCAGCCCGCGGTCGCGGCGCCGGCGGCGAGCAGCAGCCCTTCGCCCATGACCTGACCCTCGGCCACGGTGAAGATCATCGCGGCGAGCGCGGCGCTGGAGATCGGCGCGGTCAGGACGATGCCGAATACGACCGAAATGATGATGCCCATCGGGATCGGCCGCAGCGCCGTCGCCATCTCGAGAAAGCGCTGCAGCGCCGCGGTCGCGCGGTTGATGCCGGGCGCCGACCAGGCTCCGACGAGGCAGCCGGAGACGATCGCGACGACGGGCACCGCGATGATGTCGACCTTCGTCTTTCCGGCGACCCAGCTCCCGAGTTCCGCGCCGACGACGGCCGCGAGGTACGCGCCGACCGCGCCCGCGAGCTGGTAGCCGAGCGCGCCCGTCGCCGCGGACGAGAACATCGCCAGCGGCTTCGCCTTCAGCCCGTAGGCGATCGCGACGCCGATGGCCGCGCCGACGACCGGCGACTTCGCCGAGACGATCTCCCCGAACGGGATCAGGAACGACAGAATCGGAATCCTGCCGAGCTGCGACAATATCAGCCCGATGATCAGCGAGGAAAACAGCCCCAGCGCCATCGCGGACATGGCGTCGAGCAAATAGCGCCGATAGAATTTTTTCAGCATTTCCCT
>ENA-UOUL01004996-UOUL01004996.1-bioreactor-metagenome-genome-assembly--contig:-NODE-4996-length-11786-cov-7.025621_pt1 | contig 11786 bp, 9 predicted proteins | sample MGYA00249838_ERZ747220 | MGnify/ENA primary metagenome ERZ747220 (study PRJEB28778, sample SAMN05720191) | bioreactor metagenome | isolation source: Anaerobic biogas reactor | place: USA:Washington...
ACATGCACGATCTTCGAATGCGACTACTACCTGGAATACAGAGCAAGAAAGATAGTTCTGATAAACCTGATCAAGTCTGCAGCCAGCGTCGCGCTTATCGCGTACTTTCTTATCATCCGCTCCGGCGGCATCGTGGGAATATTCGCCGGCCAGACGATCGCAAATCTCGTACTTCTTTTGTATTTCATCATAATCAACTTGAGGAAGCTCAGGCTGGAGCTCGACCGCGGGATGCTCTCAAAAATGCTGAAATTCTCGATCGGTCTGATGCCGGGCAATCTTTCGGCCGCGGCGCTGAATTTCTCCGACAGATTCTTCATGGCGGGGTATCGCACTCTCCGAGAGACCGGCGTCTACTCCGTGGGGTACAAGATCGGCATGCAGATAGACCCGCTGTTTTGCACCCCGTTCCGGCAGGTATTCACAACGTATAAATACGAGAACTGGAGGAGCGACCGCGCGCGGAACCTGTTTGACGACGCTTTTACCCGGTACCATATTCTCGGATGTTTTTTCATCCTGTGCCTGTCTGTCTTCTCCCGCCCGCTTATCTGCGTATTTGCCGACAGGCAGTACCTCACGGCTTATACGACGGTCCCGCTTATTGCGCTCGCGGTTTTTCTGTTCGGAGAGACGCGTTTTTTCAATCTGGGTATCGAGATGGAGAACAAGACCTATCTGGATTCGGCCATACTGACAGCGGGCGGAGTCCTGAACATCGGTCTGAACTTTATATTTATCCCGGGGTTGGGCATATTCGGTGCGGCCCTCTCCACCGTGGTGTCCTACCTGTTCATCCTCGTGTTCTACGCCGTGATATCGGGGCGGCTGATGCGGATCGGGTACAGTCTGAAGAAGCCTCTGATCGTTCTCGTGATAACCGCCGCCCTGTACGGCTGTTATTACGCGTACTCCCGCATCGTGTATGCCGTCCTTACGGATCTGATCCCCTGCGTTATACTGCCGGCAGCCTTTATCCTGCTCTGCGTTGCCACGGGCGTCGTCACACCGGAGGAGATACGCGAACTGTCCGGATCTTTGTCCGCCATGTTAAGAAGAAAGAGAGAGCGTATATGACAGAAACAAGAGTCTTGGCCGAGATCTGTTTCGGAAGCAGATGGGCCCGGTGCGGGAACACCCTGGCCGCGGGGAGCGCATTCGTTGACGGCAAGCTGATGACGGCGGGCCTTCTTGCCAGGAGCTTTGACAGCGCGGGCGGAGCTCTTGAGAGTATGCCATCCCGGTGTAACGGCTTCTTCGCGGTCGTATCGGTATCCGAGAGCACCATATTCGCGGCCGTCGACAGGGTCAGGAGCATACCGGTCTTTTACTGTATCGATAACGGAAAAGTGCTGCTCAGCGACGACCCGCACCTGATCAGGGAGCGGGCGGGTATCGAGAATAAGGATGGCCCGGCAGAAAAAGAGCTGCTCTTGACGCGCTATGTCACGGGACCTGATACCTTATACACGCAGATCAAGCAGCTGCAGGCAGGGGAATATCTGTTTATTGACAGGTATGTCGCCATTGAAAAGCAGAGGGCGGCCAAGAGGTATTATATCTTCACCCACACGGATTTGAACGGGGGATCAGGACGAAAGCTCGATCGGGCGGAAAAAGAACGGGAGTTCCGGGAACTGACTGAACGTAATATCGGAGAGTTGGACAAGGCGTTCTGCCGATTGGCGGAATACGCGGCGGGAAGGCCTATCGTGGTGCCGCTCAGCGGTGCCGGGACGGTCGCGATCGAGGCCGTGGGGCCGAACGGCCTGACCTACCGCGAGGAGCGGGCCGTCGTTCCCGGCACGGACGAGATCCTGACCATTGACCTCGAGGCCGAGGCGGCGAAACAGGCCGCGCGCCAGCGGGCCGCGCAGGAGGAGCAGTCGCAGCACGATTTCATTCTCTTCGTGGTGATCGCGATGATCGTCTCGTTGATCGCGGCCATGCTCTCGGTGCTCTTCGGCGGCCCGCGGTCGAAGTGACGGGGCACCCCACCCGTCGTCGCTCTCCTCCCTCCTGTCGCGTCGACCCGGCCCGGGCGAGACCCGGCGCCCTCGAGGAGGGACGTGACCCCGCCAACCGAAGAGGCCCGCGCCCGATGACGGCGACGGGGTCCCGCCGGGGGCGGCTACCGGCCGGATCGGTCCGGGGGCCTGAGCTGGACGCGGGCCTCCGCGAAGTACGGAGGATAGCGGATCGCCCGGGAGGTCCGCAGGGGGTCCGCCACGACAAGCGCATCGCCCTCCCGCGCCGCCGTGGTGAAGTACGAGTGGTACCGGACGCGCCGGGCCTCGGGGGCCTCGAGGTACGGCGCGGCCGCTTCGGCGGTGATGCCCCGGAACTTCGAGTGGACCGCGGGCTCCGTCGTTCCCCCCACCCGGTAGTCGCTCACAGTCCAGGCGTCCGGCGTCTCGCCGATCAGCAGCCAGCGGAACGGGTTCGCCGTCGGCACGGCCCGGGCGGCGCCGCCCACCGTCGCCCGGACGCGGGCGAAGGCCGCGAGCCGGACGACGAGGAACGCGGCGATGGCGCCCGCGTAGGGGACCAGCACCGACGGCCAGCCGACCCGGCCCAGGGCCAGCCCGGCGAGGACGACGATGCTGACCGCGAAGAGGAGGAGGCTCGGGCCGGGCAGGAGGCCGAGCGTGAACTTGCGGTCGGACGCGGGGGCGAGGAGGGGGAGACCCGGGCAGGCGAGCCAGTCGAGGCCGAGGTGGAGGTACGCGCCGGCGAGGACGGCGGCGAACGCGAGCGGGGCTCCCGCCGGCGGGAAGAGCGGGACTCCGGGGGCCACGAGCGCGGCGACTGCCCACGCCGGCAGGGCCAGGACGGCCGCGCCGGCGAGGCTGTGGGCGATCCCGCCGTGCGTGAAGAGGTACCGGGACGGGTGACGGTCGAAGGCCCGCGCGACGAGCGTGTCCGCGTCGGGGATGACCGCGCCGGCCACGGCGAACGGGATGAGCCCGGGAAATCCGAGGGCGTCGACGAGGCCGGCCGCGATCAGACCGTGGGTGAACGAGTCCACGCCAACGGGTACGGCGGGCCGTGACAAAAGGGTGCGGTTCCGGGCACGGCACCCCCGGAGCCCGTCGCACGGGATGACGGGATGGCGGGGATAGCGCCACAGAGTGGCTCGGCGCCGGCCTATCGTGAAACGGCCCCTCCCCGACCTCCCGGATCGGCGACAGCCGCCGCCCCGGCACCGTGAGTGCGGCTATCGCAAGGGTTATCTGTCTCTCAGGGGTATGAGCACGGTATGGGGTCGCTGGGGATCTGCGGCGTGGTGCTCGTCGTTTTCGTGATCGCGATGCATCCGGCTGCGGGAGCGACGACTGCGGAGACGTGGTTCGAGCAGGCAGTCGTCCTGGAGGGCCAGGAGAACACCTCGGCCGCGATCGAGGCCTACGACCGGGCGCTCGAACTTGACCCGTCGAACGCGACGGCCTGGATGAGGAAGGGGGAGTTGCTCTCCGTCCTGGGCCTGTATCCCGAGGCGATCGCGGCCCTCGACCGTGCGATCGCGCTCGACCCGGCCAGCGCGGGCGCCTGGACGGACAGGGGCTACGCACTCGCCAAGCAGGACAACTTCACCGCGGCGATCGAGTGCTTCGACCGCGCGATCGCCCTCGACCCCGCGTTCGCCGAGCCCTGGTACAACAAGGGCAAGGCCCTCGCGCGGCAGGGGGAGGACGCTGCCGCGATCGAGTGCTTCGACCGCGCGATCGCTCTCGGCCCGAACGACGCGGACCCCTGGACCGGCAAGGGGACTGTCCTGATCGGCCAGGGCAGGGCCAATGAGGCGATTGAGTGCTACGACCGGGCGCTTGCGATCGATCCGGCCGATGCGGCCGCCTGGAACGGGAGGGGGAACGCCCTCGCCATCCAGGGCGACTACACGGCGGCCGTCGCATCCTACGACCGGGCGCTCGAGATCGACCCGAACGACACCACCGCCTGGTACAACAAGGGCAAGGCGCTGGCCAACCAGGGCGAGAACGGCGCGGCGATCGAGGCCTTCGACCGGGCGCTCGAGATCGACCCGGCGCACGCCAATGCGAAGGAGAACCGGGACCGTTCGGTCGCGGCGTTCCAGGAGGAGATGGTCGGAAAGATCAGCGGGGCCGCCCCCGCGATCCTGGCGCTGCTCGCGATCCTGATCGTCGGCGGGATCGGCTACGCCTTCTACCGACGCCGCAGATAGAGCGGCCCTCCCGGTTCAGGGCCGCCGCTCGTCCTCGAGCCGTTCGCCGCAGTGGGGGCAGACAACGAGGCGGGCACCGCGCCGCAGGTGGAACTCCTCGAAGAACCCGGAGGCCAGGATCCCGGCCGGCAGGCCGAAGAGCGCGACGCCGATCACGGCGGTGACGGAGGCCAGGAACCTCCCGACCGTCGTGAGCGGGACCACGTCGCCGTACCCGAGCGTGGTGAGGGTCACCAGGCACCAGTACATGGTCCCGAGGATGCTCGGGAACGCCTCCGGCTGGGCCTCGTGCTCGACCTCGTACACCAGGGCCGAGAGCACGACGAGCAGGAGCAGGGAGATGAAGACCGCGACGAAGAGATCGGCCCATTTCCGCCGGACGACCCGTGCGACCACCTCGAACGCACTCGAGTACCGGCCGAGCTTGAAGAGGAGGAGGACCCGCAGGATCCGGAGGTCGACCGGGATCAGGAACGGCAGGTAGAACGGGAGCACGGCGAGGAGGTCGACGACGGCGTACGGCGTGGCCGCGTATCGCAGGCGGCCCGCGAGGGGGTCGCGGTACGCCGGCCGGGCCGTGATGCTCCAGAGGCGGAGTATGTACTCGAGGGTGAAGACGGCGACGGAGAAGGTCTCGAAGGCGATAAAGAACGGCGCGTACCGCGCCCCCAGGGCCGGCTCGGACGCGAGGATCACAGCGACCGCGTTCGCGAGGATCAGCGCGACGAGGCCGACCGTGACGGCCCGCTCGAGGGGTCCGGCCGTGTTGGTGTAGTCGAGAAGATCGTAGACCCTCTCCCGGAGCGGTGGCATCGCCGACGTTCAGGATTCGGGGGCTGACGGGAAAAGCATTGGTGCCGGCGGGAGGGGGGGGGGGGGGGGGGGGGGGGGGGGGGCGGATCGTCACGAGGACCGTGCTGCGGACCTCGACCTGCCTCGTTCGGCCCGAGAACGGGCGCACGCCCCCCCCGGCGGCCCCGGGACGATTGCGCCCGGGAGACGGGGCCATGCGCCCCCCGCTCGTCCGCGGCTCCCGCCGGCCGCCGCCGTCACCACATCGCGTGCGTCGGCCGGCGGAACCGCTTGTACGCCTCCATCACGACGAGGAGCGAGGACGCGAGCGCGATCATCACGCCCCAGGTCGCGAGGTCGATCGGCCCGAACTGCAGAAGCCCGGCCGTGAGGGGGACGTGCATCAGCACGAAGTTCACCCCCCAGGCCGCGAAGACGGAGAGGACCAGGAACCAGTTGCGCGAGAGCGGCATCCGGAAGGCCGAGACCGTCTCCGACCGGGTGTTGAAGATATGGACGTTCTCGAAGAGGACGAAGAGGACGAGCAGCATCCCCCGCGCCTCCGCCTCGGGGAACCCGGCGCCGAGCATCCAGGACCAGGCGGCAAAGCCGACGCCCCCCACCCAGACCGCGGAGATCAGGTTCTCCTCGAGCATCAGTCGGTCGAAGAGCCCCTGGTCGGTCGGCCGCGGCGGTCGCTGCATCGCGCCGGGCTCGCCGGGCTCGAAGGCGAGGCCGAACTGCTGGATCCCGTTCGTGATCAGGTTCAGGTACAGGAGCTGGACCGCCGCGAGCGGGACGGGCAGGCCCGCGAGGACCGAGAGGAGGAAGAGCAGCACCTCGGCGGCCCCCATGGAGACGAGCAGGTACGTGACCTTCCGGATGTTGTCGTAGGCGTAGCGTCCCTCCTCGACGCCGGCCACGATCGAGCTGAACCGGTCGTCGGTCACGATCATGGAGGCCGTGTCCTTGGCGACGTCGGTCCCCGAGCCCATGGCGACGCCGATGTTGGCCCGCCGCAGGGCCGGGGCGTCGTTGACGCCGTCGCCCGTGACCGCGACGAAGTGGCCGAGCCGGAGCAGGGCCTCGACGATCTCGAGCTTCTGGAGCGGCGCGACACGGGCGAAGACCTTCGCCCGGCCGACGGTCTCGATGTACTCCGGGACGTCGGGCGAGCCGATGGCCGCGAGCTCGGCGCCGGTGGTCACGTCCTCGTCTCTCCAGGCGATCCCGAGGGTCCGGGCGATCGCGAGCGCCGTGCCGGGGTGGTCGCCGGTCACCATCACCACGCGGATCCCGGCCGCCTGGCACTCGGCGACCGCGTCGGCCGCGTCCGGCCGGACGGGGTCGATGAACGCGGCGAGGCCGAGCAGGGTGAGCGGCGGGAGCTCCTCCCACCAGACCCCAGGGTCCTCGCCCTCGGCGACGGCGAGGACCCGGTACCCACCGGCCGTGAGCGTCGCGAAGGCCTCCTCCACCCGGCGGCGGTCGAGGGGGACCGGGCCGTCGGGCGTCGCCATCGTCGTGCAGCTCGGCAGCAGGGTCTCGAGCGCGCCCTTGACCAGGATCCGCCGCCCGTCTTCCTGGACGACCGCCGCGGCGTACCGCCGCTCGGACTCGTACGGGATCCGGTGGACCATGCGGGCCGCCGCCCGGACGTCCGCGGGGTCGAGACCGAGCTTGTACGCGAAGGCGAGGAACGCGATATCGACCGAGTCGCCGTGGTACCGCCACCGGCCGTCGACGAGCTCGAGGCCCGACTCGTTGGCCAGGACCCCAACCGCGCCGAGCCGGGCGAGGAGGGCCCGCTCCTCGGGGCCGACCGCGCGGCCCTGGGCGCCCTCGACCGTACCGACGCCCTCGTACCCCGTGCCGGTCACGGGATACTGCGCCCCGGACGGGAGCCAGACCGTGGCCAGCGTCTGCTCGTTGACGGTCAGGGTCCCGGTCTTGTCGCTCGCGATGCAGGTGCAGCTCCCCAGACTCTCGACCGCGGCGATCCGCCGGACGATCACGTTCCGCTCGGCCATCCGGCCGGCCGCGATCGAGAGGACGACCGTGAGCGCCACGGGAATCCCCTCGGGGATGGCCGAGACCGCGAGGGCCACGATCGAGAGGAAGACCTCGCCGGGCGGCAGGCCCCGGGCGAGCGCGATCGCGCCGAGGAGGGCGCCCGCGCCGACGACGCCGAGGGCGATGCGGTGGGTGAACTGCTCCATCCGGACCAGGAGGGGCGGCTTCGCGCCCTCGACGCCGGTGATCGAGGCCGCGATCCGGCCCATCTGGGTGTACTCGGCCGTCGCCACCACCACGCCGGCGCCCCGGCCGCTCGCGACCGAGCTGCCGGCGAAGGCCATGGTCCAGCGGTCGGCGACCGGGGTCTCGGGCGCGAGCGGCCCGCCGACGCCCTTCTCGACCGCGACCGACTCCCCGGTCAGGGCCGACTCGTCGACCAGGAGGTCGCGGGCCTCGAGCAGGAGCAGATCGGCCGGGACGCGCCGCCCCGACTCGAGGAGGACGATGTCGCCCAGGACCAGGTCGTCGGCCGGGATCTCGAGGACCCGGTCGTCGCGGCGGACCTGCGCGCTGGCCGTGAGCAGACTCCGCAGGGCCTCGGCGCTCCGCTCGGCCTTCTGCTCCTGGTAGGTGCTGATCGTCGAGTTGATCAGGATCACGAGCAGGATGAAGGCCGTGTCCGTCAGGTCCCCGAGCGCGGCCGTGATCACGGCCGCGATCAGAAGGATGTAGATCAGGGGGCTCCTGAACTGGGAGAGGAAGAGCGCGGCGAGCGAGCGCGGCGGCGGCTCGGGGAGGCGATTCGGGCCGTACCAGCCGAGCCGGCGCGCCGCCGCCGCGTCGCTCAGGCCGGCGGGGCCCGACCGGAGCCGGTCGAGCAGGGTCTCGCGGTCGAACGCGTGCCACGCGATCGGCTCGTCGGCCTCCTGGTCCGACGGCATCAGTTAGAGAGGGAGAGCGGCTCAGAAGAATGTATCGTCCGCGGGAAACAGGGGCGCGGACGTCGACCGTCTTCGTCGTGTCCGGGACCGAGCGCGGCGCTCTCGGCCCCCTCCAGGTCGACGTCGCGCGAACGCCCGTCCATCTCCGCCTGCACGGATGTCCCCGCGTTGCGGGGCGCGGCCGCCCCCGGGGACCGGGTCCCGGTCGGCACCACGGCACGGGTAAATACGATGCCCGTAGTTGGAAGAGGGATGGCCGGCGACGCGAGCCCCCGCGACGGGACTGCCACCAGGCTCTCGCGCAGACTGAGCACCGGCGACGCCGTCTTCATCGGCCTGGGGTCCATGATCGGGGCCGGGATCTTCACGGCCCTCGCACCGGCATCGACGGCGGCCGGAGCCGGAGCGATCGCCGGCCTCGTCGTCGCTGCCTGCGTCGCATTCCTCAACGCCCTGTCGTCGGCCCAGCTCGCCCGCCTCCACCCCGAGTCCGGCGGCACGTACGTGTACGCACGGGAACGTCTGGGCGATCTCTGGGCCTGGATCGCCGGCTGGAGCTTCGTGGTCGGCAAGTTCGCGAGCTGCGCCGCGGTCGCCCTCACCTTCGGCTCCTACCTGGCGCCGGGGTATGCACGGTACCTCGCCGCGGCGGCGGTGATCGCGTTCACGGTGCTCAACTATCGCGGGATCGAGAAGACCGCCGGCGCCACGAAGGTCCTGGTCCTGGTGGTCCTCTCCACCCTGCTCTGCATCGTCGTCCTGATGCTCGGGGGCGCGCCGGACCCCGGCAACCTCGGGCCGCTCCTCGGGCCGAACGGCGTCTACGGCGTCCTGCAGTCGGCCGGCATCTGGTTCTTCGCGTTCGCGGGCTACTCCCGGATCGCCACGCTGGGCGAGGAGGTCCGGGACCCGCGCAGGTCCATCCCCCGGGCGATCGTGCTGAGCCTGGGTGTCACCTGCGCCGTGTACGCCGCCGTAGTCGTCCCGGCGCTGCTGGTCGCCGGCCCCGACGCGCTGGCGGCGTCGGACGCCCCCCTGGTGACGGCGGTGGCGGCGGCAGGCGCCGGCTCGTGGCAGTGGGTCGTCAGGACCGGGTCCACCGTCGCGACGCTCGGCGTCCTGGTCTCGCTGATGGCGGGCATCGGCCGGGTGCTGTTCGCGATGGCGTTGGACCGCCGCCTGCCCGCGTTCCTGGCCAGGGTCCACCCGGCGTACCGGGTCCCGCACCTCGCCGGGGTGACAGTCGGGCTGGTCCTCGTGGTGGTCGTGCTGCTGGCGGACGTGCGCTCGGCGATCGGGTTCAGCTCCTTCACGGTCCTCCTGTACTACGCCGTCACGAACATGGCGGCCTATCCCCTGGAGGACCGCGAGCGGCTCTACGGCAGGCACCTCGCGGTTCTGGGCGTCGCGGGCTGCCTGGGGCTCGCCGTGATGCTGCCGGTCGCGTCGGTCCTGGGAGGGGCGGCCGTCGTGCTGGCGGGCCTCGCGGTCTACGCGCTGCGGCGACGGCGGTGACCGCGGCCCCCCCGCCCGTACGGCGCGAAGACCACGGTGCAGCGGTTTCGCCGGCATCCCTGTCACCATGGGAGCTGCGACAAGCTCTTTTCGGCGATGCGGCAGCAGGGGTACGGTCCCGCCGACCCGGGCCCTCTCCCGATGTGCGCTGGATATTATTCCGGAGATAGATCACTGTTACGCGCACGCTGATCGGATGGAGGATGGTGGGACAACCCCGTAGAATAAGGGACTGCGCTTCCTGGGAACATTCGCATAATGAAAAATAATATTGAAACACTGGTGCTGCAGGGAATCCTGCCACGCTCGGAATTCTTCATGGACACAGCATCTCAGTGCAGTAATGTCGGTCCGAACCCGACCCCCGGACGATATGCCAGGTAATAGCCGATCGTGACGAGCAGGGGGTCGATCATGATTCTGATGATCACGTCCGTCAGGTAGCCGGAGAACAACAGGGGCATGAAGACGAGGAACACGGCCCAGTTGACCCCGAAGATGAGGAATCCGAACGTCGCCGCCCTCCGTCCCGGGGACGACGTATCTTCGATAGTCCCCAGCAGAATGCACACCACGCCGATACAGGCGCCCATGAAGACTGTCCAGAACAATGTAGAGACCGGGCTTGTCTGGTATCCCGACTGGATCGCTCCCGTGACATAGGCAATGTATCGTCCAGCGAAGAAGATCGCCGTGATGATGGATACGGCCGTCATCTTCTGTCCAGGAGTCCACGGGCTTACCGCGGCATGCTGTCCACTCTCATTGAAGAGCAGGCTCAGGATAATCCCCATCAAAAAAACGGGTATAGCGTCACTGAGCCCAACCACGAACTCGTTCACCAATGGATTGCCGAACAGGGCCACCCCCTCCAGCATGGCAGACAGCCAGAGCAGGGCAATCGCGGAACCGTACCGCAGCCCCTTCTGCACGCCCTCTCCCGGGATCGTATCCCTGACGAGGTAATAAACGCCAGCAGCACCGGAGAACGAGAGGAGCGCCCAGAGAGAGACGGTCATCTCCGTCCCGAGCACCTCTGCCACCATGCTGTAGTGCGGATTCTCGGGCATTGTACTGTATGCGCTGGTAACAAGATGCAGGACGATATCGAGGATCACGCAAACCAGTATCACGGCGACAAATTTTGCCAAGACCCCTTTTTTCATCGTGCCAGTACTCCCGTCCCAGGCCTGATGCAGATGCTCGCGATGCGGGCACGGCGGCGAACCATCGTAGTAAGAATTCGCTGCCTCTTCAAGAGGCGGGGCCGACGTGCCGCTTCCCCGACCGACAGATCCCGTTCACATGCCCTGACCCCGGGCAATCGTGTCGGGAACGGGACCGGCGACCGTTCGAGGATACTGCCCGTCCGAACGCCCCGCCCCCTTCGACAACGATAGTACCGTTGACGCCGGATGCGACGAAGACGGGTGCCGCGCCAATGAAGACAGCTCGTGTAGGAGAGCAGGAGGTCGCGAGCCCGAAGATCCGTCTCGGCGGCCTCGTCAGGGGTATATCGACCCGGGGAAATGAGGGATACCGCGGTACCACCTTCTCATGCTTTTTGGGATGGTGGCACTAATTAAAGAATCACCTTAACACTCTTCGGCATCCCCGGGAGCCGCCGGCTCCACAACCTCGGACCGGATCGTCACGAGGACGGAACGGTGAACGCCGATCTCACGAGGGGTTGAGCGCCCTGCCGGCCGGTTCGGGGATGGGGAGAGCCTCTGCTCGGGCCGTCTCGAGCCAGAGGGCGATCGCCGTCTTGACCTCGACGAGGGCGTCGTCGGTCTCGCCGAGTGCGGAGTAGCCCGGACGCTCGAGCCCGAGGAGGATAATGGCCCCGTCCTCGTCGCAGTACAAGATCTCGATCGGATAACGATTGGGCATCTCCTCACCCTCGGCGATGTCTCAATGTCCGAGTTGACAGGAGGCGGATTCAATTCTCTCCACCTTCAACGATCCGAATCTCGTCTTCGGTCAGGCCGTACAGTTCGTAAACGAGGGCATCGATCTGTCTGTCCGTGGCCTCGATCTGCCGCTCGATGAGGTTCTTCTCGTGGTCGGTGGCCGCGGCCGGCAGCGAGGCCCAGGGCTGGATTAGACATCTTCTTTGCTTGCCGTGCCGCATCATTTCGTGCCAGGGATGCAGATCGTTAATATCGTTGCCACGGTGACTCTTGATCGGCCGCTAGACCTAGACGCGCTCCAAGCACTTCTGGCGGGATCGGGGATGCCAAAGAGGCGATCGTCGTGGCTTCAGTACCGGCTCGCGCCCGAGAACTACTATATCCCGTTCTACCGATCGGGCAAGT
>ENA-UOUL01004997-UOUL01004997.1-bioreactor-metagenome-genome-assembly--contig:-NODE-4997-length-11785-cov-4.831483_pt1 | contig 11785 bp, 9 predicted proteins | sample MGYA00249838_ERZ747220 | MGnify/ENA primary metagenome ERZ747220 (study PRJEB28778, sample SAMN05720191) | bioreactor metagenome | isolation source: Anaerobic biogas reactor | place: USA:Washington...
TTTCCGGAGCAACGCAAGGCCGGTAGCGCCAAAATGAAAGGGGCGGACTGGGGTGATCTGCGTGTGATCCGCAACCTTCGGGTGTCTCCTCTCGCGTGATTGTGTAACGGGAATCTTCCAGCTTGTGATTTGAACGGAGGGGATAAGGCGCGAGCAGGATGCTTCCGCTACTATGGGAAGGCACGTTGCGGGTAGGTAGGGATGAGCGTCCCCGCTCATCCGCCGAACGCATGGCCCTGCTGATGGGGTATGGGAATAGAGGGTGGCTGAAGCCACCCCCTCCGCAAGAGGGCTTTGTTCGAGTATCATCCTATCATCTGAGCTGATAGATCAGAAAAGAGGCGAAACCGGAAGGGAATGTGGGTTACCACCCAAATTGACATCGTACTTTTGCCCGATTTGGGATCGTAGGGATGTGGGGTGGATTCCTAGATTGGGATCGTGCTTTTTGCTCTGAGAGGTCGTAGGTCGTTTTCTCACGAAGGCACCACGGCACGAAGGATGGGTTTCTTTGTGAGCTTGGCGCCTTGAGGCGAAGCCGGGCAAGAGATAGAAATTTCGGATGGGATTTACAGGATTGATGAAGAGGTTCTCCCGCAGAGGCGCGGAGAGGAAGAGGGAAGAGCGGCTCACCGGGACGGTTCGCCCTACCCTGGTGGGAGTTTCCGACGTTTTGGGAAGAGCGGCTCGGTGGGGACATTTCGCCCTACCTAGGGCGGGAGTTTTCCGTCGTGTGGGCAACAAAAGAAGAAGGGCGCGAGCAGGATGATCCCGCTACTATGGGAAGGCACGTTGCGGGTAGGGATGAGCGTCCCCGCTCATCCGCAAGCGATTGAGCGGCTGGTGGGGTATGGGTATAGAGGATGGCTGAAGCCACCCCCTCCGGAAGAGGGATTTGAAGATGGGCTTGGTGCAGGCGGTATGGGACACGAAGAGGTTCACACGCAGAGGGGAAGAAATGGGAGTCAACCACTGAAGGGGGGGATGATGAATTCTGAGAATGGGCGGGCCCGAATTGTTTCACGGTTCACTTTCCGGAAATTGAGTTTCGAGGGTTATGGGCTGGGGATTGAAGGCTTGCGTGGAGCGGAGTTTATGCAATTGTGGGGCGTAACAGGAACTACATGAGCGGAAGAGAGATAAAGCTGCGGATCCGGGAGAGGGGCTTGGTCCTTTGGGCCGGGTTGGTGTTCGGCGTTGTGCTGGCTTCGGTGCTTTGGCTGTGGCGGACCTCAGCTGATGGATTGGTGGCTGAGATCCGGGTGCGGGACAAGGATGTGTTCCAGATGTTCTATGCCACGGATGAGAGTGGGCATGGGTTTTCGGAGGAGCAATCGGTCCGGGTGGTATTGGATCGGTCGGAGGGCTGGCAGCGGATAAAGATTCCGATGGAGCACCGGCAGGTGACGGGGATCCGGTTGGATCCGGTGGCTTCGGATCGGGAGTTTTATTTAAGGGGGGTGCGGTGGCACCGCAAGGGCCGTTGGCAGTCGAATGCGCTGTTGGAGACGGATGCTGTTGAGCGTCATGGGATTGTATCGATGGAGGCGGTGGACGGGGAACCCGGGACATGGCTGATGCATCCGGATCCAAACCTGAAGGATCCCGTGCTGGTGATTTCGGGTGAGGTATTGAGTCCGCCGATTCCGCAACTCAGGCGCTGGATTTCGTTTGGTCTGGTGGCGCTTGGGGGTGCGGTGTCCGGTTTGATTGTGTTCCGTTTGCTGCGGGGGGTGCTTGAACCCGCATTTGCCGTGGTCTGGCTCGGCTGGCTGGGTTTTTCGTCTTGGATGTCCCGAATCTACGACCGGGTGCATGCCGCGGTGGATGCCTGGTGCATCCGTTGGCGTTTGCTCAATCCGGTGAGCTGCGGGGTATTTGCCTTGGTGGGCGCTTTGGTTGGTTGGTATCAGGTGCCCCGGCATCTGGAATCGGGTCTCGAGCTGCGGCTGCGCATTTCCACGGAGGCCGCGGACTACGTCCACGTATACTGGGATACCGGCAGGGGAATGAATGGCCGTGATGCGAAGCTGACCTGGTTGAGTCCGGAGATTATGGAGGACTGGATCCACGTCGCGATCCCGGTCGAGCAGGTGAACCGTATCCGGATCGATCCGGCCGGTAAACCTGGAACGGGTTGGATCGGGCCGGTGCAGATGCGTAGGCCGGGTGGGGCGTGGCACACTCTGAGCATGGACGATTTTGAGAAGGTGAAGCATTTTGAGGTGCTGTCGGGCTCGGGGGACAGGGTTGAGTTCAATGTGCCAGCCGAGGGGCCGGTGATCATCACAAGCGCGATTCCGGATCTGCCCGTGCGCAAGTTCACGGTTCCGTCCCCGTGGGCGGCGGCGTGTTTGGGATTTCTGGTTACCTTCATCGGATGCGCGCTGTACAATCGGTTGTTGACGGAAAGCATGTCAATCGAGAGAGTGCTGGAGCTGCAGAACCGCAATCATGCCTGAAGTATCGATCATTATTCCTTGTTACAATCAGGGCCAATGGCTGGAAGAGGCGGTGACCTCCGCGCTGGCTCAGGATCACGGTGATTTCGAGGTGATCCTCATCAACGATGGTTCCACGGACCCGGTCACCCGCCGGATCTTTGACGCGATTGAGCATCCGTTGGTCAGGAAGAAGACAACGCCCAACCAGGGATTGGCGGCGGCCCGCAACGAGGGGGTGGCGCTGGCAGCCGGCCGGTATATCCTGCCGCTGGATTCGGATGACCGGATCGACCCCACCTATGCGCGCAAGGCGGCAGCTGTTCTCAATGCCCGGTCCGATGTCGGGATCGTGTATTGTCTGGCCGAGTTTTTTGGAGAGGAGTCGGGTCTGTGGGAACTGGAGGACTTCGAATTTCCGGGGATACTGACGAGCCCGCGCATCTTTGCGACCGCGATGTACCGCCGTGCGGATTGGGAAAAGGTGGGTGGCTACCGGCCGGATATGATCTACGGCTGGGAGGACTATGATTTCTGGCTGTCGTTGATCGCAACCGGCGTGCGGGTGCACCGCCTGGATGAAGTGCTGTTTTTCTATCGGCGGACGCAAGGCAGCATGGCTGGTCTGGACCGGACGAAGGCCTTGTATTCCTACCGCAAGTTGTTTGAGCACCACCGTGATCTCTATGCGGACAACATCGGTGTGTTGTTTGAGTCGGTGATTGATGCGAAGCCGGTGCGGGACCAACGCCGGCCGCGGGCGAAGTTGGAGGTATTCATTCCCGATCGGGAGGAGGCGTATGCGGGTCGAAACACCCGGGAGCAATTCTATCCTGTGGGTGTGTGGGCCAGAGTGGCGATCCTGCTGGACGGTGTTCCGGATGCCGGGATTCACCGGCTGAGGGTGGATCCGACGGACCGAGTCGCTGTGGTGGATGTGGCTTCCATCCGGATGCTGGATCCTGCGAACGGGGCGGTGCTGTGGGATATCCGGACTGCGCCGGGCGGTTTTGATGGTCTGGTGCTTGGACACGGGACGCTAAGGCTGCCGGAAGCCGATGGACTACGTTTGTTCTGCTCGCACACCGATGGATTGTTTTTCCTGCCTAAGGTGGATCAACGTGTGCTGGATCGGCCGTTGATTTTGGAGGTCTGGGTGCGCCAACACGCAAACCTGGACCCCGTGACGGCGGTTTTGGGCCGCCAGTATGAGGCGGATCGCGCGGAGCGGGAGCACGCGCAACTGGTTGAAGCCCGCGCTCGACTGGAAGGGGATGTGCAAACCCTGCAGGGCGAGATTGTGAAGCTGCGTGAACATGCGCACCAACTCGAACAGGTCGCGATGAGCGCACGGACGGAGGCGGGTCGGGTGCAGGCAGAGTTTCATAACCTGCAGGCGTCCCTCAAGCTGACGGAGGCGGAGAAGGTCCGCATCCAGGGCATCGTCGAGGCGCGGGATGCGGAGGTGTCCGGATTGAACAAGGATATCCAGTCCCTTAATGAACAACTGCGCGTGGAGCAGGAAAACCGGGCGCGTTTGGAACGTCGGCTTGCACAGGTCGAGCGAAGTCCATTAAGGAGATGGACTTCATTTTTGAGAAAAGAATGATCCTGCCGCATTCTTCTCCGGTCCATCCGGTTGACGGTGTCATAAGTGCCTGATCGGAAGTGAGAAAGGGCGTGTGGGTAATCCGAACGAATTTTTAGCTTTGAAAGAATTTTGCATACTTGAACCCAGTCCGGTTGCATTTGCGCGCCACAGCGGCCCGGTTATCGTGCGCGGGTGGATGCGCGTGGGAGTCGATGACGAAGCCCCGGCGGGAATTGTGGTGAAGCTGGGCAAGCGCAGTATCCGCGGAGGCGTGGACCGGGTGTTGGCCGATGGTGGAAAGGTGGCGGTTTACCACTTTGATCTGCGCTTTTCGACTGGTCCGGGTTTGAAGCGTTTGTCGATTTTCGCGGAGGCTGCGGACGGGAATACGACGCTGTTGGGAACCCGCATGTTCCGGCAGACCGACCGGCATGTGGATGAACCAACGGATTCCGATGCCTATGGCGAATGGATCAGCGGGTTTGAAAGCACCCTCCCGCTTCCCGGGCCGCAGGATCATCCGGTAAGTCTGGGATGGGTGATATGGCTGGAAAAGGGAGACGGGTCCGGGCTGGGGGATACGCTGGTGTCGGTGATGAAGCAGCAGGGTGCTCCGGTCGCGGCCATGATTGTGGATGCCGGTGGGTACTTTTCCGGGTGGACCGGACGGATGCGTTTGAAGGCGCTTGCGGGTGACGCACGGGTTCAGGTGGTTGCCGCTCCGAAAGCAAAGGATGGCGGGCCAAGCCGGATGCCGTGGCAGCGGATACGCGAGTGGAATGTGGATTGGGTCGGGTTTTTGATGGCCGGAGATCGCTTGGGCGAGCAGGCGGCCATGTTGTACGCTGATGCGATTGGCGGGGCTGGAGCGGATGCGGCTCTGGTTTATGCCGACGAGGATGCTCTGGATGCGAAGGGACAGCGCAGGGCTCCCGCGATGAAACCCGGATGGAATCCCGATTTATTGCTGTCGACTCCCTACATCGGGCGGGCATGCATGGTCTCGCGGAAGCGTGGCTTGGATCGGGTCGATTTGGAGTCCTGCAGCGGAAGCCATTGGCTGTGGGATTTGCAACTCAGGGTGACGGATCCCGCGCTGCAGCCGGGCGTTTGCCGGGTGCCGCGAATCCTGCTGCACAAGCGTTTCGAAGAAGGGAAGACAGAAGCGGTTTTGGGAGAGGATGCCCGGAGCATGCTTGACGCCTGCCTGAAGCGCCGGGGAATCCGAGCTGAAGTGTCCGTTCAGGACGGCTTGCCCGCGTGCCGCACGCGCTATTTGCCGGAGGGAGAAGCTCCCATGGTTTCGCTGATCATCCCCACGCGCGATTGTGTGGATGTCCTCCGGGTTTGCGTGGACAGCATTCTCGCGAAGACCACTTATCCGAACTACGAGATCATTGTTCTGGACAATGATTCCTGCCGCGAGGAGACTCTGCGATATTTCGAAGAGATCCGTGCCAAGGGCTGCCGGGTCGAGCGTTTTCCCGGGAAGTTCAACTACTCTGCGATCAACAACTTCGGGGTGGGGAAAGCCCGGGGTGCCATCATCGGACTATTGAACAGTGACCTTGAGGTGATCGAGGGGGATTGGCTGACGGAGATGGTGAGCCAGGCGCAGCGACCGGAAATCGGTGCAGTGGGGGCGCGGCTGTTGTATCCGGATGACCGCCTCCAGCATGCCGGTGTGATCGTCGGGGTGGGTCATGTGGCGGCCCATGCGTGGAGGCTGTGTGCCGATGAGCCGGATGTGTCGCGGATGCGGGCGCATGTGGTCCAGAACTACTCGGCTGTCACGGCAGCGTGTCTGGTGGTGAGGAAGGCGATATTTGAGCAGGTGGGTGGATTCAACGCGGTGGATCTGGCGATCACCTACAATGATGTCGATATCTGCATCCGCATTTGCGAGGCGGGGTATCGCAACCTCTACACGCCATTCGCCAGGCTCTACCATCACGAGTCCGCCTCACGCGGGCCGGAGGATACCCCGGAGAAGCGGGAACGCTATGAGCGGGAGGTCAACTACATGCGCAAGAAATGGAGTGCCTGGCTCAAGGATGATCCGGCGTATCATCCGCTGCTGACCCGTTTCAGGGAGGATTTCGCGCTGACCAATGCGGAAGAACAGGAAATACAGCGGAGGGGAGTGCCCCTGTTTTGAAGTTGCCTGAGCCTGCTTCATCTGCATGGATGAGGCTGGTGTGTCCCTTCCGGGAACATGGATGTCCTGACAATGAAAAGATTCATACTGATCGATACCCTGATTTTGCTGGTATGCCTCGCGATTGGCGTCAAAACCGCCGTGGATCAGCCGATAGGCCGCCACACATTCACGCTGGATCTCCAGTCGAGTGCGACGGCGATCAGCGAAGTGTTCTACGATTTGGGAGAAGGCTATCAGGCAGTGGATTCAGTCGAGGCCCCGATACCGGTCGAAGCAGCCCCTGTATCCGTGTCCTTTGAACTGCCATTGGAGGGCGTGATCCGCTCCTTGCGCTGGGATCCGATCAATGACGGTCGGGCACTGGATGTTGAAGTGACCAAGGCGACCCTCAGTTACTACGGTGGGCTTGCGGTTCACGAGCTGCCATTGGAGTCGGTGGTTCCGCTGCATCAGATCGATGGTTTCGAAGTGAGTGCGCAGTCCATGCGTTTTTCCGTGCTTGAAGGGAACAGTGACCCGCACATGGCCTGGTCGGCCATTCCCGCGGCGCCGCCACCACCCGAGCGCAAGTTCATCGCGTGGTGGGGTGCGTTGTTTGGCCTGCTTGGAGGAGCCTTTCTGATATTGAGTTACCGGATGGTTCTCTGGTATTTCGATTCCTGAACCGAAGCGGATGATCACCCATTTTCAAACCCTTGTTGAGCGTTCGATGTCACCCATCGCCAGGTCTCCACGCAGCCGTGGGTCGAACCCTGTTTTGTTCAGCCCTGTGACCCAGTGAGGCGAGTCTTTCCATAATTTCCCATATCATGCCCAGAAAAGCATCTTCATCGGCAAAAGCAGCCGCCCCGAAAGAACACCGAACGGTTTCGATCGTTATTCCAGTTTACAACGAGGCGGAGAACCTGCCGCAGTTGTTTGAGAAACTGGATGCGCTCATCCGGAATCAACCCGGAAACGGGTGGGAAGTGGTCCTGATCGACGATGGGAGCAAGGACAACAGTGCGGAGCTGATACTCGAAAAGGCGAAGGCGGATGAGCACTACGTGCCGGTGTTGTTCAAACGTAACTTTGGTCAGACCGCGGCCATGCAGGCCGGTTTTGACCATGCAACGGGCGATGTGGTGGTTCCCATGGATGCGGACCTCCAGAATGATCCCGACGATATCCCGATGCTTCTGGAGAAGCTGGATGAGGGATACGATGTGGTATCTGGCTGGCGGCTCAACCGTCAGGACAAGCCGATCCGCCGGGTATTTGTGAGCCGTGTTGCGAACTGGATCATTTCCAGGATTTCGGGGGTCGAGCTGCACGACTACGGTTGTTCACTCAAGGCCTACCGCAAAGAGGTGATGGCGGATGTGCGGCTCTACGGGGAGATGCACCGCTTCATTCCGATTTACGCATTTTGGCAGGGTGGGCGCATCACGGAGATCCCGGTTCGGCATTATGCCCGGACGAAGGGGGTTTCGAAATACGGGATGAACCGCATTTTCAAGGTGATCCTCGACCTGATCGTGGTGAAGTTCCTGCACGGATACTCTCAGAAACCGATGTATGTCTTCGGGGGCTTCGGTCTGATCTGTTTTGTCCTGAGCTTCCTTTTCGGGGCTCTGGCGGTTGGTCTCAAGTTGGGGGATGTTGCGAATCTGAGCCGGACGCCATTGCCTTTGGCCAGTCTGTTCTTTGGTTTGATCGGGGTGTTTTCCATGTTCATGGGTTTGCTGGCCGAAATCATCACCCGGACCTATTACGAATCGCAGGATAAGCGCACTTACACGCTGCAGACAATTCCGCCGAAATCATCCTGATCCCTGTTAACCTGAATCTCCGAACCGATGTCATCGACAGCAAAGAGCGATTTCGAATCCGATAGTATTGAATCCATGGAAGCCCAGCTGCGCGAGACCAGGGAGCATCTGGATACGGTGCTGAAGCGTTTGGATGCCAAGCGCACCGAGGTCGCCAAGTATCAGCAGGGAATCGAGACGCTGCTCAAGACGCATGAGGTGGACTCCGAGGCAGTCAACAAGCTCAAGGATGAGGTCGGTATTCAGGCAGAGGATGTGGCGAGGCTTCAGCAGGAGATTCAGTTGTTTCAGCATACCGCCGGGCAGCATCAGGCCATTATGGGCTACCAGTCCGACATGATCGGATGGTTGGATGAACGCGCCTCGCTGCTTCAGCACCATGTCAATCTGCTGAATGCGCGCTTTGAGGCGGTTTTGAAGTATCGGGATGCGAGGGAAGAACACCGTGTGAGTGTGCTCCGGCGGATGTATGAATCCGAAATGGAGAAACGGCGTTTCCTGCAAAAGTCGATGGGATGGAAGCTCAGCAAGGCTCTTGGGGCACGTCTTCCGCAGGGAGAGCCGATTGATCCGGAGGCGCCCTGTCCAGTGGCAGAACCGGTGGAGTTTCTTGAAGGCTTTGATCCGGGCCCATCAGTGCCGGGACGTCCGGCTCCGCTTGCTCCCGAAATCCAGCCTGCGCCGGTGTTTCCAAAGCGTGAGGGTGGGGTGGCCCGCCGTTTTCACAGTGGGTTGGATGCTCCGCAGTCGAAGGTATACCGCTTCATGGGCTACAAGGCGCACGTGGGCGGATGGTGTTTCGATGAAAAAGGGAGGCCCGCTCGGCAGGTGTGGGTGAGCCTCGGTTCCCAGCGCATGAAGTGCGCGATGGGTCGGCAGCGCCAGGATGTGGTTGCGATGTTCCGGAGTGAAGTCGCGGTGGACCCTGCATGCGGGTTCAGTCTCGATTTTGATACTGGACCGGGCGTGAACTTCATTCAGGTGAGCGCTGAGTTTCAGGATGGAACAAAGGCGTTCCTTTACGAGCGGATCATCCACAACCTCGGGGTGATCACCGCACCGAAGGGTCAGCTTGATCAGGACTACCAGACATGGATCGAGTGCTTCGATTCGGTCTCCGCTTCGGATGAACATGCGATCCTGAAGCACATCGACAGACTTCAGGATAAACCACTCATTTCGGTATTGCTTCCGGTTTACAACACGGATGAGCGCTTCCTCGCCCAGGCGATTGAGTCGGTGATGTCCCAATACTACACCAATTGGGAGTTGTGTATCGCCGACGATGCATCTCCGGATCCGAGGGTGCGCCGGCAGCTGGAGGCATACGCCAAACGGGACTCACGGATCAAAGTGGTTTTCCGCGAAAAGAACGGCCATATCTCGGCGGCGACCAACAGCGCGCTGGAGTTGGCCACAGGGAGTTATTGTGCCCTGCTGGACCACGATGATTTGCTGCCTCCCCATGCGCTGTACCATGTGGCGGTCAAGCTCAACGAACAGCCCGATACCGACCTGATCTTCAGTGACGAAGACAAGATCGACGAGGAGGGACATCGATTTGATCCCTATTTCAAGTCCGATTGGAACCTGGATTTGTTCCTGACCCAGAACTGTGTGTCCCACCTCGGCGTCTACCGGACGAGCATTTTGAGGGACATCGGTGGCTTCACGGTGGATCTGTTCGGTTCGCAGGACTGGGATCTGGCGTTGCGCTTCATTGCCCGCAGTGATCCATCCCGGATCCATCACATCCCGCGGGTGCTATACCATTGGCGCTACACGGAGACTTCGACCGCTCATTCGATCGACAGCAAGCCCTACGCGGTAGTCGCCGGAAAGCGTGCGATCGAGGCTTTTATCCGGACCAAGGGATGGCACGCCACCGTTTCGGATGGGCCATGGCAAGGCGCATTCCGCGTGAAGTTCGGGCTGACGCGTCCCGTGCAGGCGAGTATCCTCATTCCCACCCGCAACCAGATGCAGGTGACCCGGCAGTGCATCGACAGTATTCTGGAGAAGACCGCATACCGGTCCTTTGAGATTGTCCTGCTGAACAACCAGTCCGATGAGCCGGAGATGCTCGAGTATCTGGATACGCTGAAGCGCCATCCACAGGTGCGCGTATCGGACTGGGATCATCCCTTCAATTTCTCGGCGATCAACAATCACGGCGCTGAAGTCGCCAATGGCGAGGTTCTGGTGTTCCTGAACAATGACATCGAAGTCACCGATCCCGAGTGGCTTGAAGAGCTCGTGAGCCAGGCAATGCGACCGGAGATCGGCGCGGTTGGCGCGCGCTTGCTCTACCCGGATCACACGGTGCAACACGCTGGTGTGGTGCTGGGAGTGGGTGGCATCGCTGTGGAAGCGTTCAAGTTCCTCAGCGAATGGGATATCGGGCACATGGGTCGGGCGCATTTGCCGCAGTGGTATTCGGCGGTTACCGGCGCTTGCCTTGCCACACGCAAGGAGGTTTTTGTCAAGGCGGGCGGATTCAACACCGACGCGTTGGCAGTCGCCTATAATGACGTGGATTACTGCCTGCGCCTCAAGCGCGATCTTGGCCTCCATACCTTGTGGACGCCTTACGCCCGCCTGATCCATCACGAATCCGTTTCGCGCGGGTATGACATCACTCCGGAAAAGAAGCAGCGGATCGACCGGGAATCCCGCTACATGCTCGATACATGGGGTGCGGTGATTGAGAACGATCCCTACTACAATCCCAACCTGACCCGCAACGAAACCAACTTCTTTCTGGCGTGGCCACCCCGCGTGGACAAGCCATGGAAATCGGCCGTGTCCGCCTGAGAAGTCACAGGGTTGCTGGTGGTGGTGATGCGTGTTCAGGTGTGCCCTGAATGCTTTCGCGTGGTATTCGGGTTTTTCAGATGTTTTTGGACAGGATTCTGATGTCATTCCTGCGGGTCCATCCCGAGGCTTCCCAGAAGGCAAGACCGCTTGCATTGGTCTCGAAGATGAAAAGATGCACTTTCCGGATCCCTTCTTGTCTGAGCGAGGAAAGCGCCTTCTCGACAAGCTTGCTCCCGATTCCCTGCCTGCGGAATGCCGGGTTCACGGCAAGATGGTGAAGATACCCGCGGCGGCCATCATGCCCTGCGAGAATCGCGCCGACTATTCTTCCCTCTGAGTCGGTGGCTACGAAGCTCATTCCCGGGTTGCGTTGGAGGTAGGCGTTGATACTCCCGCGTGAGTCAGCTTCGCTCAGCCCCACTCCTTCACACTCCTTCCACAAGGTGATAACCTCATGGTATTGATCGATTTGCAATGTGGTTATGGTGATTCCCATATCTCTCTTCTGCTGGATCCAAATCTCCCCAAATGACTCCGCCTGTGTCAACCGGATCCGATTGGGGAGTGTGAAGCAGCGTTATGTTGTGCCTTGGATCGCACGGAAGAACCCGCGCGCTGCTTGTTTTGGACTCGCTGTCCGGGACAGGGCGGATACCACGGCGAGGCCGGCAACACCCGTGTCGAAGACAGCTTTAGCGTTGGAATGATGGATGCCTCCGATGGCCACAACCGGGACCTTGGATCGACGGGTGATTCCGGCAAGAACCTCGAGTCCGATGGCGGGTGCGGCATCCGCTTTTGTGGCGGTTGAATAAACAGGACCGGCTCCGATGTAGTCCACCAGATCGAAGTCCACTGCATCAAGCTGTTCCGGATCCGTGATGGAGAGTCCCAGAATCGCTTGTTTTCCAAGGAGGCGCCGCGCTACATGAACAGGAACATCGTTTTGTCCGAGGTGGAGTCC